>Ga0194127_10001536_pt1 | contig 33681 bp, 30 predicted proteins | sample TA2KigC100mmetaG_FD_148624 | JGI IMG/M metagenome (GOLD analysis project Ga0194127, IMG submission 148624) | Freshwater microbial communities from Lake Tanganyika, Tanzania - TA2015036 Kigoma Deep Cast 100m | ecosystem: Environmental > Aquatic > Freshwater > Lake | place: Tanzania: Lake...
GGCCGGTCAGGGGGAGAGTGTCACCGGCCAGAAGGGGCAGTACTGCATCGGCCTCGATCCGGACGAATGCGGCTGCAACGGCTGGTTCGCGGACCAGGCAGCCTCGACGGCCTGCTACCGGATGAACGAGACGGGCAAGTGCGCAGGCGAGAGGATCTGCTCCGCAGCGGGCCTCTCCGACTGCTCGGCTGCGGTCCCTGCTGCAGAGGATTGCAACGGAAAGGACGATGACTGTGACGGAACCGTGGACGAGGATGCCGACGGGGACGACTGCCTCGTGACCAACTCGTTCGGGGCGTGCCCCGGGATTGCCGAGTGCGCCAACGGCAAATCGGTCTGCATCGGCCCCGAGCCGAAGAAGGAGCTGTGCGACGGGGCGGACAACGATTGCGACGGCAGCACCGACGAGGGGTTTGCGGACACGGACGGCGACGGCGAGGCGGATTGTCTCGAAGCCGACAAGGACGGCGACGGGCTGGCCGACGGGTTGGACAACTGTCCAGCGATCTTCAACCCGAAGCAGGACGACGCCGATCTCGACACCATCGGCGATGCCTGCGACCCGGACGACGACAACGACAAGGTGGCGGATGCGCAGGACTGCGCACCGCTGGATGATGCCATCCACCCGGGGGCCCAGGAGACTTGCGACGGGAAGGACAACGACTGCAACTACGTCGTGGACGAAGGATTCCCGGATACCGACACGGACGGATGGAAGAACTGCATCGACGACGATGATGACGACGACGGCGTGCCCGACAAGACGGACAACTGCGTGCTGGCCTCGAACCCTGGCCAGGAAGACTTCAACAAGAACGGGATCGGCGATGCCTGCGAGAAGGACCTGGACCAGGACGGAACACCCAACGAGCAGGACTGCGCACCGCTCGATCCCCTGGTGTTTCCGGGCGCGGTCGAGGTCTGCAACGGCAAGGACGACGACTGCGACTTCGTTGCCGACGACGGATTTCCGGACTTCGACAAGGACGGCATCAAGGACTGCCTCGACGATGACGACGACGATGACCAGGATCCCGACCTGACCGACTGCCAGCCGCTCAACTCCGGGGTCGGACACGGGCTTGCGGAAGCATGCGACGGGTCGGACAACAACTGCGACGGCGAGGTGGACGAGGGGTTTGGGACCACCACCTGCGGGCTTGGCAAGTGCAAGCACACGATCAAGAACTGCTTCGGCGGCGTGCTGGTGACGTGCAACCCGTTCGACGGTGCGGCGGCCGAGACGTGCGACGGGCTCGACAACGACTGCGACGGGCTTGCAGACGAGGACCTGGGGACCCTCCAGTGCGGAATCGGCCAGTGCCTGCATTCGGTTTCGGCGTGCCAGCAGGGCAAACCGGGAACGTGCGATCCGCTGCAAGGCGCGGGCGAGGAGTTGTGCGACGGCAAGGACAACGACTGCAATGGGCAGACCGATGAAGGGTTGGGCTCGACCACCTGCGGCCTCGGGCAGTGCAAGCACACCGTGGCCAACTGCGTCAAGGGGATCCCTCAGGTGTGCAACCCGTTCGTCGGGGCTGGCAAGGAGTCCTGCGACCTGGTCGACAACGACTGCGACGGTATGGTGGACGAGGACCTGGGAGCCATGCCGTGCGGCATTGGAGCCTGCTACCACCTGGTACCCAACTGCATCGACGGTGTTCCGGGGGAGTGCGACCCCATGGAAGGGGCGAAGGCCGAGAGCTGCGACGGTCTGGACAACGACTGCGACGGCGCGGTGGACGAACAGCTGGGCACCACCTTGTGCGGCATGGGCGTCTGCGCCCACCAGGAGGACAACTGCGTCAACGGGAAGCCGGTGCTGTGCAATCCGTTCGAAGGGGCGCAGGCGGAGGTCTGCGACGGAAAGGACAACGACTGCGACGGCCTCGTCGACGAGGACCTGGGGACTGCAATCTGCGGTTTGGGCGAGTGCCAGCACACCATGCCGCTCTGCAAGGATGGCATGCCGCAACAGTGCGACCCGTTCCAGGGCAAGGCGGATGAGACGTGTGACGGCAAGGACAACGACTGCGACGGTGCGGTGGACGAAGATCTCGGGATGACGACGTGCGGCATGGGCGTCTGCCTGCACACGGTCGACAACTGCTCCAACGGTCAGGCCAAGGCGTGCAACCCGATGGAAGGCGCGTCCCCCGAGATCTGCGACGGAAAGGACAACGACTGCGACGGGAAGACCGACCCGCTCGGCACGACGGGCTGCAAGACCTTCTACGTCGATGCGGACAACGACAAGTTCGGGGCCGGAGCGGGAAGCTGCCTCTGCAACGCTGCCCCTCCGTATGTGGTCACCGATGCCGGCGACTGCGACGACAACGACCCGCTGCGCTACCCGTCACCGCACGCCATATGCGGGATTGACGCCGACTGTGTCAACGGCCTGCTCGACATCGGCGAGGAGTGCGACGACGGCAATGCAAAGAACGGCGACGGGTGCAGTGCGGCCTGCAAGCTGGAGCCGCCGCAGGTGTTCTCCGAGGTGGCCCACAACGCCATCTATGGAGGATACGGTCAGGAGGTGCTCAAGCTGGGCACGATCCCGGCACTGGCGGGGATGAAGATCAAGATCACGAGGGTCGGGCTGTGCGGAGACGCGGATGCCGGCTCGGGCCCGAAGCGGTTCGCCATCCTGGGCGGCGGGCTCGACTTCTCCTGGGCAGCGGGGCAGTCCCAGTGTGCGGCCACCCACTGGCTGGGATACACCACGGCCACCCAGGAACCGAACCGGGGCTTCGTGTACGCCGCGGTCAGCTACACGGCCCAGGCCGGCCAGCCCGTGGATCTGCTCATCACCAACAACCAGGACTGGGACGGACACCACTGCCAGGATACCGACTCGCACGGCAAGTCGTTCAACGATACCGGTGTGGGTGGCTCGTGCTGCAGCGTGCGCGGCTGGGTGGAATACCAGTACGTGCCCTGAGGTCAGCCCTCCTCGTCCCCTTCGACCCGGCGGGTGAGGTCGTCGGCAAGTTGGTTTCGGCCCAGGATGCGTGCCAGCGTGAGGTTGCCCTCCAGGAACAGGGAGAACAGCTCCGGGACTTCCCGTCCAACGGCAGCGGCAGGCCGGGCGAGGGAAACGCGAATGCCGGATGGAGCCGTCCGGCGGCGTGCGTGCCGGTCCGAACGCTCTTGGCGGGCAGAGTTCTTGTGACGCACAAGCGTTCGGCTCAGCGCCCCGCTGCGACTACCTCGATGCCATACTTCTTGAACACCGGGTCGGCGGAGAGAATGGGGAGATGCTCGACGCGGCATTGGGCGACCAGGAGGCGGTCGAAGGGATCCCGGTGCAGGAGCGGCAGATTGGCCACCTCAAGCCCGTGTGCCACGGATACTGGCAGCGCTAGGATTCCGTCCCGCTGCATCCGGGTCGGTACGAACCGGTCCGGCTGCTCGGGGAGTCCCAGTTTGCCAAGGTGGAACTTGATCGAGATCTCCCAGGCAGACGCTGCGGACAGGAGAAGCTCGGTTTCCCCCTTCTCGATCAGTCTGCGGGCCTTGCGCCCCAACCGCTCGGGTGCGGAAACGGCCCAGAGCCACGCATGGGTGTCCAGGAGCACTCTCACCGCTCGAACTCCTCCAGGACATCCTCGGAGAGGGGCGCATCGAAGTCATCGGCAATGGTCACGAGCCCGGAATCCTGGCCCAGCACACGAGTCGTAGCCTGCTTCTGAAACGGCACCAGCTTCGCCACCGGTTTGCCGGCCCGGGCGATGATCACCTCCTCCCCGGCTGCGACTCTCAGCAGCAGCCGCGAGAGGTTGGTCTTGGCTTCGAACACGTTGATCTGGAGCACGGCGTCACCCCCTGTCCAGCATACTAGACCAAGTAGTTAGTCAAGTCAACTCCCCCAGGGATTCCCCACAGGGGCAGGCTCATCGCCCTCTGGACGTCGTTGATGGTGGATTTGGGTCCCCTTCGACCCGGCGGGTGAGGTCGTCGGCAAGTTGGTTTCGGCCCAGGATGCGTGCCAGCGTGAGGTTGCCCTCCAGGAACAGGGAGAACAGCTCCGGGGCTTCCCGTCCAACGGCCCGGGCCTCGGAAAGGAGGGTCTCGAGATCCTCCCGTACGACCGGTCCGGAGACCGAGGCGGCGAATCCCTCCCGGCAGGCATGGTCCAGCACACCTCCCATCAGGGAGCCGAGCAGCGCCCTTCCCTCTTCTTCCCCGATTCCCGCAGATTCCATGAGCCGGCCGGCCGCGAGGCCCAGCAGGGCGGAGAAGTTGGCCGCCATCACACAGGCCGCGTGATAGAGGACCGGGTCCGGAGATGCGGCGACGAAGCGGAGCCCGCATGTTTCCAGCAGCCGGGTTGCCCGGGCGGTGGCGGCATCATCCCCTTCGAGCAGGAAGCAGATGCGGGACAGCACCGGCAGCGGCAGGCCGGGCGAGGGAAACGCGAATGCCGGATGGAGCCGTCCGGCGGCGTGCGTGCCGGTCCGAACGCTCTTGGCGGGCAGAGTTCCGGAGCAATGCAGCACCGGTACTGATGCCGGAAGGCCGGCGGCATCCAATTCCCGGGAGACGGCGGGGACGGCTTCGTCCGACACGGCGACAAGGGCCAGGTCGAAGCCGGCGCCGGGGCCCCCGTCTGCCAGCGAGAGCGGCCTGCCGGACAGGACGGTCACTCCCGGGCTGTCGGCCAACGCTGCGGCCACGGCGTCCTCCAGCGGCCATGCGTTCCACAGGGCCACGTCATGCGCGCTCGCCGCAAACAGCCTTGCCAGGTTGGTGCCCACGCGACCTGCGCCGAGGATCAACACTCGCATCGCCTACCTCCTACAACGGTCGGACACGTCGGACGGCGCCCGTCGGACACGTCGGACCAACGAACGGCGTCGGACACGTCGGACACGTCGGACGGCGCCCGTCGGACACGTCGGACGGCGCCCGTCGGACACGTCGGACACACGAACGGAATCGGACACGTCGGACACGTCGGACGGCGCCCGTCGGACGGCGCCGGTCGGACAGGCCAATGTCCACTGCTTCCTACGGCTGATACAGGCCATGCTCCTCCACGTACCGGGCGACGACGAGGGGCAGCAGCGTTCCCGGCGGCCGCCCCTCTCGCAGCAGCTCGCGCGCCCGGGTGCTGGAGATGTCGGGCAGCGGCGGCACGTTTTCCCCTCCCGGGTATCCAAGCCTCGGAATCACCAGCGGCGGGGCGAGCCTGGCTACCTCGTCGAACCGGTACCACTTCTTCGTCTCTCCGAGAATGTCGCTCCCGATGAGGAGCCGCAGCTTCCAATCCGGATGCTGCGCCTGGAGGTGGACCAGCGTGTCCAGCGTTCGGCTCGGTGCCGGCAAGCCGGCCTCCACCTCGGAGATCTCGACCCGGTCGCCAAATTGCGAGAACGCAAGCCTTGCCATCGCTACACGGTGATGAAACGCGGTGAGGTTCTTCCTGAACACGTGCTCCAGGCAGGGCACGACCAGCACGCGGTCCAGGCTCTCGACGGACATGGCCATGGACACCGACAGCACGTGACACAGGTGAGGAGGATCGAAGCTGCCCCCGTAGAACGCGACGTTCATTCCTTGCCCTCATTCCTACCTAGAAACACCCGTTTCATCCGTCACGGTGAACACCGGTCATGGGAACTCATTCCTCGGATAGAGCAGCCGCCCGCTGCGCTCCTCCCGGAACCTTGCGGCCGTCGCCTCCATGGCAGCGGCGACCTCCTCAACGGGGGCCCCGGCCTCCAGCTTCTCCCGTGCACCGGGGTGCCCGAGCAGCAGATCGATGGCCAGCCGGTCGTCCACGAACTCGTAGGCCTGCGTCCGCCACTTGAACTCGCCTGGAAAGAGCAGGCGGAGCCACTTCACGAGCGCCATCCCGAACCGCAGGGGGCGGAACCTCGACCGGTCCGTCACGTGGAGCCTCAACCCGTTGCACAGCCGGCCGGCCCACTTCCCGAACTGCGGGCGAAAACAGGCGGAGGTCAGCAGGAAGCCCCCGTCCGGGAGCTCCTCGCCAAGGCACCTCCGCAGCTTGTCCGGGGCCACGAACGGGGCTCCGAACAGGAGGAAAGGCGTAGTCGTTCCACGCCCCTCCGAGACGTTCGTTCCTTCGAGCAGACAGAGCCCCGGGTAGACGATTGCAGTCTCGACCGTGGGCATGTTGGGCGAGGGGGGAACCCAGAGAGGGATTCCCGGACCGCAGGGGATGCCATGGCCCCGATCCCGGATTGCGGATTGCGGATTGCGGATCAAGGGATCCCCTGGGGTCGGGGGCTGTCCATCCGCCTGCTGCTCATCCAGGTATCGACTCCTGTCCCAGCCCGCCAGGGCCACGACGGTCAGATCCACGTCCAGCTTCTCGTCGTCGGCGCAGGCCACGGCCAGCTCTCCGAGGGTCAGGCCGTGCCGATGTGGAACCGGGAGCTCCCCGACGTAGCTTCGCAGCGACTCGTCTGGCAGCCCTCCTTCGACAGTGACTCCGTCGATCGGGTTCTGCCTGTCGAGCAGCAGGATGCGGAGCGCGCTCCCATGGGCCACGCGCAGGGTCTTGGCCACGGTGGCGGCGTAGGTGTAGTAGCGGGTTCCGATGTCCTGCAGGTCGATGAGCAGGACGTCGAGGGCGGCAAGCTTGTCCCGGGCCGGGGCCAGCGACTCCTCCCGGTCGCCATACAGGCTGTCGACCGGCAACCCGAACACCGGGTCCACCATCCCTTCGACCGGCTCCATGTCCTGGTGCGTGCTCCACAGCCCGTGCTCGGGGCCGAACAACAGGGAGGGGCGAAGCCCCCTTGCCAGCAGGTGTTCGACCAGGTGCACGCCGGCCGAGTCCACCGCACACTGGTTGGCGAGGACTCCGATGCGGGCGCCATGACAGCGCGTGAAGCCGTCCTGCACCAGGATGTCCAGGCCGGTCAGCAAGATCCCCCTCCGTCACTCGCAGGCATCCCCGGGGCCGTTGTTGTTGCTGTCCTTCTGGTCCGGATTGGGGACGAAGGGGCAGTTGTCCTCGACGTCGAACCAGTTGTCGTTGTCATCGTCCGCGTCGCAGGCATTGCCGAGCTTGTCGCCGTCCGTGTCGGCCTGGTCGGGGTTGTAGGTCTTGGGGCAGTTGTCCGCGCTGTCCACCGCACCGTCGCCGTCCTTGTCGTCGGTGCAGGCGTCCCCCACCCCGTCGTTGTCGAGGTCTGCCTGGTCCGGGTTGTAGACGTCGGGACAGTTGTCCAGGCTGTTCACCTTCCCGTCTCCATCCACGTCGGAATCGCAGGCATCGCCGCATTCCGTAGCAGCGGGGTAGGGAGTGGGGGGACAGTCCTTGTCCTTGTCCTTCTGGTCCGGATTGGGCAGGTCGGGGCAGTTATCCAGGCTGTTGACCGCACCGTCGCCATCCCGGTCGGGATCGCACACGTCTCCCAGCTTGTCACCGTCCATGTCGTTCTGGTCCGCATTGGGGTCCAGGGGACAGTTGTCCTTGTCGTTGTCGGCCCCGTCTCCGTCGATGTCCTTGTCGCACGCGTTGCCGATCCCGTCCTTGTCCTGGTCTTCCTGCTTCATGTTGTGGACGAAGGGGCAGTTGTCCTTCTCATCCTTGACCGTGTCGTTGTCGTCATCCGGGTCGCAGGCATCTCCGTCCTTGTCTCCATCGTTGTTGCTCTGGTCGAGGTTGGAGATCCAGGGGCAGTTGTCGAAGCCGTCGAGGACTTCGTCGTTGTCGTCGTCCGGGTCGCAGGCATCGCCCTTCTCGTCCTGGTCGTTGTTCGCCTGGTCCGGGTTCGCCTTGAGCGGGCAGTTGTCCCCCTCGTCCGGGATCCAGTCGTTGTCGTCGTCCGGGTCGCACATGTCGCACATGGAATCGCCGTCGGTGTTCGTCTGGGTCGGGTTGAACAGATAGGGGCAGCAGTCGAGGGTGTCGTCCACCCCGTCGTTGTCGTCGTCGGGATCGCAGGCATCACCCTTGCCGTCCTGGTCCGCGTCGAGCTGCGTGGGGTTGCCGAGCTCGGGGCAGTTGTCGTCCGCGTTCGGGGTCCCGTCTCCGTCCAGGTCCGAATCGCAGATATCGGGGATCTTGTCCTTGTCCGCGTCGAGATACTCGGGGAGGGAGAAGAACTCGCAGCCTTCCTCCGGCTCCGGACAATGCCCTGGTCCGGGCGCGACCGCGCTGCAGGTCTTCGCTCCGTCGACGCACTGGGAGATGCCCGGACACTGGCCGTACAGGCTCTCGGCCTTGCACGCCATGTCGCCGAACTGGTCGAAGTCCCCGACGCCGTTGCAGTCCCCGTCGATGCCGTCGCACAGCTCCTGGGCCGCGGGGTTCATCTCCGGGTCGAGCGGCTGGCAATCCTCTTCGTCGGCAAAGCCGTCGCCGTCATCGTCCGGATCGCACAGGTCGGGGTAGTAATCCCCGTCGTGATCGACGGTATCTCCCCACCAGAAGCACTCCAGGCTCTGCACGGTGCAGATGTCCGGCAGCGCGACCTTGACGCAGGTCCACTTGCCTTGAAGGCACTGCTTGGGGATCTGGCAGGCCCCCGTGCCGAAGTCCAGGATGCAGGTGGGAGCGTTGACCTCGAGTCCCTCGTCCGTCAGACCGTTGCAGTTGTTGTCCTTGCCGTCGCAGAATTCGGGCGTCGGCGCGGACGCGCTGCACGGTTGGAGCGCACCATCCTTGCACAGCCGCTCGCCGTAGCACTTGCCGATGGCGCTCTCCCCGTAACACGGGGTTGCCATCCCCTCCATCCAGGGCTGGCACGCGCACCCGGTGCCCGGCTTGGGCATGCAGCGCAGCTCCTCGCCACCGGCCACCTGCCCACAGAAGTGGGTCTGAGGGCAGGGCAGCTTCCCATCGAGAGTGCACTCCGACCCGCAGAACTTCCCGTCCGGGCCGTAGTTGAGACAGGAGACGACGATGGGGAATGCCTTCGGCTTGCAATCCGAATCCTGGCTGCACGGCTTGCAGAGGGCAGCGGCCGCGGGGAAGCACGCCGTATCCTGGAATCCGTAGGGGAGCCGGCAGACATAGCCCTGGGGGCACTCCGAGTCGTTGTCGCACCAGGGGAAGCAGCTCTTCCCCCCCATGGCATCGTCCAGACAGATCCCCTTGAGGTTGCACTCTTCATGGTCCTGGCAGGGGACGAGCTCGAAGGGGGGGAGAACTTCGGGGGCAATGTCCTGGGCAGTCGCCTCGCCTGCCGCCTCGGCCTCGACTTCGTGCAGGTCCGGGTCGACTGCGTCGAGGAGCGTGACCTCGTCGGGCTGCACGTCGAGGGGGTGGAGAACCTCCAGCTCGACCACGACATCGGGCACCGGTGCAGCCTCGAAGAGGTCCGGCGCAGAGGGGACGTCGGGGATCACGTCGGGTTGCACTTCGGCCTCTGTCCCGGTGACGTCGCTCGCGTCATGTGCCGGCATGACGACGTTGGTACCATCGCCAACCGAGACGACCGCGAGGACGAATGACAACAGAACCACGGATCTCACTGGCCGACCTCCCCCCGGGGGTGCTCCCTCCCGGCGGTCGGCATTATAGCAACGCCCCCCCGGTTTGCCAAAAGGGGAAGCCGGAAAAAGAAGCCGGAAAAAGCGCTTGACAGGGCAGTCGATGGGATCTATAAGACTGCCTGCCCTGGGGTATGGGGCTTGAACATTCGGGGATCGTCTAACGGCAGGACGGCGGGTTCTGGCCCCGCTAGTCGAGGTTCAAATCCTCGTCCCCGAGCTGGCTGTGATTGAGTCGTAGTGGCCCATTAGTCTAATCGGTTAGGACGCCGGCCTCTCAAGCCGGTAGAACGGGTTCGAGTCCCGTATGGGCCACCAAACCGAAATCGATGTACTCTTTCGAAACGCCGGCAGAGTGTTCATGCCGTGCGTCGCGGCAACTGCCGGGGCTACGCCGCGCACAGCGCAGAGCGGACACGATTTCCCATGTCCAGCCTCCTATGCAGCCAGGTCCACCCCGACCGTCGTCGACTCCAGTTCCAGTCCGAAGATTGCTGCCACGGTCATGGCCACGTCTGCGATGCGCACCGGCTTGTCGACGATTCCGGGCACCAGTGACGGCGACGAGATCCCGAGGACCATGGCCGCGGTACCGAGCGATCCATGCCCGCCCAGAAACGGCGCGATGGAGCCGGTCGTGAGCGGCAGCGGGATGGGGGTCTTGGGGAGGAAGTCCAGGTAGGTCGGGCACTGCCAGCCGTTCCGGGTGAACAGGATCAGGTCGGGCCAGGCCAAGGTCTTCTCCCCATCCTGGTCAATGAAGTGGGGGTGATACAGCTCGCCGGGGCCGCACACGCCGGGATACCCCTCCTTCATGCGCTTTCGGTCCACCACCCACCACGGGCACTCCATCTGGCCGGTCATCGGGTTCTTGGCCTGGTAGGCCTCGAGCAGAGCGACTGCGCCGGCGACCCGGTCCTTGCCTTCGCGCCAGTAGACGTTGCAGATGGTGGAGGCCGAGACGCCGCCCACGTCCCCGTCGCCGGCAAATCCGCCCTGTCTGAGCAGGTCCAGGTAGTCCGTGTCCTTGGAGTACCCGGGGATCCAGTTCTTCCCCGCAAGCTGGTTCTCCATGGAATGGTCGGAGAACACGATCACCGTTGCCTTGTCGAGGATTCCCTGCGCCTTGAGCCCATCCATCAGCCTGCCGAACTGGAGGTCGACCTCCCTCAGGTAGTCGAGCATGGGCTCCCTGTAGAGGTTCGGATTCCGGGTGCTCACCCACTGGTACCCTCCAGGGTCGGGGCACCCCTGTTCGATGGAGATGGCGGGGTCGGCCTTGACGAACTCCGAGGGGTCGTGCGCGCTTCCCAGCGCGTGCCCGGCGTCGTCGCACTCGGCCAGCAGGATGTAGGCGAAGTCGGGCTTCTCCCGGGCAAAGAGCTCGAGCGTGCTGTCCACGATCCACTCGTCCGAGGGGAACATGTCGGGCACCTTGGCAAGCTGCGGGGTTACCAGGCTGGTCTGCCAGAGCGACTCGGGATCGCACGTTGCGTCGCCGTCCGACTTGGGGTCGTACAGGTTCGGCACCTTTGGAGCGGGCCGGTAGTCGGGCACGCTCTTTCCGGTGATGACGAAGTCGAGGACGGGCGGGTCGGTACGGAACATCTCCGCCACCCAGTCCTTGCCCGCGATGAACGCCACCTTCCTGTCCGGAAAGCGCCGCTTGTACGCGTGGAACAGGGTGTCCACGGGCCGCCCGAGGTCATCCCGAGCCATGGAATGGTGGATCGTCGGAAGCAGCGGCTTTCCCGCAGGGTCCCAACCGGTGAGCTGGCCGAACACGCTGATGATCCCCGTAAGCCCGGAGTGCGTGCCCGCCACGATGTTGAGGTGGTTCATGTCGGTCGCGGACGGCAGGAAGCAGGAGGCGTTCCGGTACCAGGCGGTACCCTCCATGTACTTGCGCAGCCGAGGCATGAGCCAGTTGCCGGGCGATCCGCCGGCGTTGCCCGCGGCATCGAGGTCGAGGATGGAAGGATGGAGGGAATCGATGCAGATGAACAGGAGCGGACCGGCCGGACCGTTGCGCCGCATCACCTCGGGAGGCAGCTCGCCCCAGCCGTCCGGCCCTCCGTCGCTGCCTGCGTCGACGCGGCCGGAGCCGCCGCCCCCGCAACCGGAAGCCCACAGCAGCGAGCCCCCGGCAAGCCCGGCCATCCGCCCCAGGAAGCCACGCCTCGAGTAGAGGCGACCCAGCCGCTCGTTCATTCGTCGCACCATTCGCTCCTCCTCAAATCCCGAACAAGATCATCCCGCCCATCGCTCCTCTTGTCAACGTCCACGGTAGCCCCTGGCCACCATCTCGGGCCACCTGCGGCGCCTGCCCCCGGCGAAGTCGAGGGGTTGCTCCGGCGCCGTCGATCGTGGGTTGGGGTCGCCCCAGCCACGACAAATTGCCTTTTCGTGCGTTTGCACCATAATTCTCGAAGGCAATCCTTAGCGCACGGAGAAGATGATGGCCCGTTTGCTCAGAAACACCTGCTTGCGGAGGACCGGGTCGTGGGGCCGCCTCCTCTTTGCCTCCTGGGTCGCTGTCGCCTGCTCCACCAGTCATCCCGGCAAGCCGGCCGGGGACGCTGACCTCCTCGATGCAGACCACGTCGAGCTGGCCGACTCGGGCCGCATCGACCTGTTGCCCGACCTGGCCGACCGGATCGAGCTCCTCCCTGGCGACCTCGGGGAGGTCGCACAGGATATTGCCGAGAGCACCGAAAGCACCTGGACGGATCTTGGCCCCGACGGAGATGCCGACGGGGGGGCCTTTGACGCCGACGCCGACTCGGATGCAGGCGGGGACGCCGACGGTCCTGACGTCGGCCCCGGCTTCCCTTTCGGCGAGCCTTGCGGGGACGACTCGGATTGCGGCAAGGGGGTCTGCCTGGCCACGCCGGTGGGAGACCTGTGCTCGCGGGACTGTAGTGCCGGCTGCCCGGAAGGATGGCAGTGCTGGCTGGTCGTCGGGGGAGACCTGTGCGTCCCTCCGCAGAAGGTGGTCTGCGATGAATGCCTTCCGGAGATCCCTCCCCAGTTCGACGAGCTGGCCTGCCTGCCGGTGGGGGACACGTACCACCTCATTCTGCCGTGCGGAGAGGAGGAGGAATGCCCTGGAGGGCTCGAGTGCGGCGAGGTGGCCTGTCCTGCTGGACTCTCCTGCCCCCCGACCGCATGCCTCCCGGTAAGCGGCCGGTGCGACTGCCTGCCGATGCACGTGGGGACGGATGTGCCCTGCATCCTTGCAAACGCTTGGGGGACGTGCTCCGGACTGGCTCCGTGCCTGGGCGAAAGCACGGGTGCATGCGAAGGCAAGAAGGCCAAGCAGGAGGTCTGCAACGGCCAGGATGACGACTGCGACGGCCTGCTCGACGAGGCCACGCCCGATTGCAAGCCCTCGCTGTGCGTCCAGGATGGCACGAAGTTCTACCTGCAAGGAGCGGAGGTCTGTGTCGCGGGCAAGTGTGCGGTGCTCCAGGACGAGGCGTTGTGCGGGCTGTATGCGTGCGACAAGGTGGGAGTCTCTGGCTCCTGCCTGACCTCGTGCGCCAAGCCGTCGGACTGCGTGGTCGAAGCCTACTGCGGCGCCGACGGCGCCTGTCACCTCCGCAAGCCGGACGGACAGCCGTGTTCAGAGGGTTTCGAGTGCATCTCCGAGCACTGCAACCATGGCATCTGCTGCGCTGCCGGCGATTGCTGCTTCGATGCGGGCTTCTGTCCCAAGTCTTACGAGAGCAAGCCGGTCTGCGACGATGCCCAGGTGTGCCAGGGCCACCGCCAGGCGGCAGCGTGCGTGAACCTGATGTGCCAGGCCGGGCCCAACGTGGCGGACGACTCGGCCTGCGACGAGACGATGATGGCCGCGGACTGCTGGCCGTTCCCGCCGGTCTACTGCAACGGGCTCGAGAAGCAGTTCCCCCCGCCCTGCGCCAAGGCGTGCCTTGCCGACGCGGATTGCGGCCTCGGCTCCCACTGCGATTCCACGTGCAAGCCGGACCTCGCGGACGGGTACTCGTGCGACGAGGATTCCGACTGCCTGTCCGGACACTGCGACAGCAAGATCTGCTGTGCGGGCGGCGTCTGCTGCAACACGGCCCTCGGGTGCAAGGCGCTGTTCTCGACCCCGCCCGCATGCATCGACCCGGCCCACTGCCAGGGGAGCCGGGCGGATGCCGTGTGCCTGGACCATGTCTGCAGCTCGCTGCCGCCTGTCCCGGACGACTCGGCCTGCACGGGTGACATCCTGGCCAACGACTGTGGTGCGGCCGCGGACTACTACTGCAACGGCGACCCGGTCCAGGCGGTCCCCGACTGCGCCTACGAGTGCACGGGGCCTGCCGACTGCGACAAGGACCAGCAGTGCCTCTACGGGACATGCATCCCCCGATACGCCGACGGCGCACAGTGCGACGGTGACGTGCAGTGCCTGTCCGGTCACTGCGGAAACGGCTTCTGCTGCACTGCCGGCGACTGCTGCAACAAGCCGTACGAGTGCCCGAAGGCCTATTCGACCGCACCTTTGTGCGGCTCGCCGCAGAGCTGCCAGGGGACCCGGGTCGACGCGACCTGTACCGATCACGCGTGCGGCTCGGTGGGGCCCCTGGAGGATGACACGGCGTGCGGCAAGGACGTGCTGGCCAAGTCGTGCGCTCCCTACCCGGACCAGTTCTGCACCGGTGCCAAGGCGCAGCCGGTTCCGACGTGCGGGTCGACCTGCAAGGGGGACCAGGACTGCGTGGCCGGGGCTCACTGCGACGACGTGTGCAAGCCGGACCTGCCGGACGGGATGTCGTGCGATGAGCCCTCCGACTGCCAGTCAGGCCACTGCCAGAACGGCTTCTGTTGCGATACGGGGGATTGCTGCCAGGCAGCGTCCGACTGTCCCGATTCCTGGCACGCCGCGCCGACGTGCGACATCCCGCCCCAGTGCCAGGGCCACCGCCTCGACGCGATCTGCGCCAGCTTCCAGTGCAAGAGCATCTCGACCGGAGACGATTCCGCGTGCGACGCGGGCGTGCCGGCAGGTGAGTGCGGCCCCTACGCTGCGCTGGCGTGTACGGGCAAGCTGCACCAGACCGCACCGACGTGCGCGGTGTCGTGCGCCCACGATGCCGACTGCTCCCCGGGGCACCATTGCGACATCGTCTGCCTGCCCGACGTGGCATACGGCGGGAGCTGTGATGAGGATTCCGACTGCCAGAGCGGCCACTGCGCCAACGGATTCTGCTGCGACGCCGGGACCTGCTGCTCGGTTGCTGCGGACTGCCCCGGTTCGTTTGCCACCCCCGCGACCTGCCAGGATCCGTCGTCGTGCCAGGGCAGCCGGACCGACCGCGTCTGCACGGCCTTCGCGTGCGACAGCGTGAACGTGGACGACGACAGTGCGTGCACCGACGCGGTCGTGGTGGACGAGTGCGGGCCCTACCCCAGCGCCCGATGCAGCGGCAAACCGAGCCAGGCGGTCCCCGGGTGTGCGACGCAATGCACTCAGGATGCGCAGTGTGATGCCCAGGCACACTGCGACGGAACCTGCCAGGCTGACGTCGGTCCGTCGGCCGCATGCGACGAGGATTCGGACTGCACCACGGGGCACTGCGCCAACGGCTTCTGCTGCGCTCAGGGGGACTGCTGCGCCGTCGCGGCGGACTGCCCTCCCGGCTACCATTCGGCCGCGACGTGCGACAGCTCGGCCACGTGCCAGGGACATCGCGTCGACGCAGCGTGTGCCGACGCGATGTGCAAGTCGCTGACCGTAGACGACGATTCCGCGTGCACCGTCCAGGTGCTGGCCGACGACTGCGGGCCGAACCCGGACATCCATTGCGACGGGACGGTTGCCCAGACGCCCCCCAAGTGCTCCGCTGCCTGCAACGCAGACCAGGAATGCGGGGCCGGGTATCACTGCGACACCGTCTGCAAGCCGGACGTGGCGAACGGCCTCTCCTGCGACGAGGATTCCGACTGCGTGAGCAGCCACTGTGCAAACGGATTCTGCTGCCAGGCGGGTGATTGCTGCCAGTTCTCGTACCACTGTCCTGCCTCGTACTCGGAAGCTGCGGCCTGCGAACAGCCAGCCCAATGCCAGGGGAAACGGAAGGACCGGGCGTGCGTGCAGTCCATGTGCCTGTCTCAGCCGGTCGAGGACGACAGCGCGTGCGCCGCCAATCTGCTGGCCCTGGCATGCGGAGCCCCCAAGGACCGGTACTGCACTGGTGAGAAGTACCAGGCCGTGACGCAGTGCCCTGTCTCCTGCCAGTTCGATTCGCAGTGCGACCCTGACGCCCACTGCGACGGGACCTGCATCGTCGACCTTCCCGACGGCACTGCGTGCGACGAGTCCACGGACTGCCAGTCGGGCCACTGCGGCAACGGTTTCTGCTGCAGCGGCTCGACGTGCTGCTCTGTCGCTGCGGATTGTCCCGGGCAGTTCGCGTCCCCCCCGGCGTGCGGCAACCCGGCGACCTGCCAGGGGACCCGCCAGGACAGGGTCTGCTCCGCGTTCGTATGCGGCTCGACGACCATGAATGACGACAGTGCCTGCACCCCCCAGGTGAAAGCCCTGGATTGCGGGCTGTTCGCGGACCGGCAGTGCTCCGGCGCCAAGGAGCAGCCCCCTCCGGCATGCGACGTCGCCTGTACCCTTCACGGCCAGTGCGATCCCTCGGCACACTGCGACGGCTCAGCGTGCGTGGCCGATCTGGCCGACGGGGCCGCCTGCGACGAGGATTCGGACTGTCAGTCGAGCCATTGTGCGGGTGGGGTCTGCTGCAAGGGGGGCGACTGCTGTCTCGACGCAAAAGGTTGCCCCGCAGCCTATTCTGCCCCGGCCATCTGCCAGTCACCCGCCACCTGCCAGGGGGAGCGGGTCGATGCAGCCTGCACCGGCTTCGTGTGCGGGGCCAAGGTCGTTGCCGATGACAGCGCTTGCGGGCCCGCCGTGTAGGCCAACGAGTGCGGAGCGTTCCTGCCGGTCTTCTGCAACGGCTCGGCCGACCAGTCCGCACCCAAGTGTCCCGCCACGTGCACGTTGGATGCGCAGTGCGACGCCGGCGCCCACTGCGACGGGGCCTGCGTGGGGGACCTGGCCGACGGCAAGTACTGCGACGAGGACTCCGACTGCCAGTCCGGGCACTGCTCGCTCGGCATCTGCTGCAAGAGCGGCGACTGCTGCATCCTGGCCAAGGGATGCCCGGCCCAGTACAAGCAATACGCGACCTGCGACGACGCGGCCTCGTGCCAGGGGCATCGGGTGGACTCCACGTGCATCCAGTACATGTGCGGCTCAAAGGAAGTCGAAGATGACTCGGGGTGCGGCTGGTGGGTGACCGCTGCAGACTGCGGGCCCTACCTGCCCGTGGTCTGCGCCGGCGAGAAGAGCCAGTCCGCACCCTCCTGCCCGGTCACCTGCGCCTCGGACTCGGACTGCAAGGCCGCCGCTCACTGCGATGGCCTGTGCGCGTTCGACCTGGCCGACGGGGCCGCTTGCGACGAGGACTCGGATTGCACCTCGGCCCACTGCGCCAACGGCCACTGCTGCTCGCAGGGGGATTGCTGCGCCAAGGCAGCCGACTGCCCGGCGGCCTACCAGGCGCCGGCCAAGTGCACCGACACGGCCAAGTGCCAGGGAACCCGCACGGAGGCTGCCTGCCAGGCCAGCCGCTGCGTCAGCGTGACCGTCCCCGATGATTCCGCGTGCACGAGCCAGGTACAAGCGCTCTCGTGCAGCCCGTACAACCCCGTGCTCTGCAAGGGGGTTCCCGACCAGAGCCCGCCTGCCTGCCCAACCTCCTGTGGTGCCGACCCGGAATGCCTGGATTCGGCGCACTGCGACGGGGGCAAATGCCTGGCCGACCAGGCCGACGGCACCGCTTGTGACGAGCCCTCGGACTGCCAGTCCGGATACTGCGGAAACGGCCGCTGCTGCGTCGCCGGCGACTGCTGCCTCGCCCCGTCCGACTGTCCCGGCGTCTACTCGGCGCCTTCCGTAAAAACCGACCCGGGGAAGTGCCAGGGACAACGGCAGGATGCCTCGTGCATTGCGTTCCAGTGCGAAGGCAAGACGGTCGCGGATGACAGCGGCTGCTCGATTGCGACCGAAGCGGATCCCTGCGGACTCTACAAGTCGGTGTTCTGTACCGGCAAGATCGACCAGGTGAAGCCGGCCTGCGCAACCTCCTGCCTGCTGGACTCAGGCTGCGACCCCGACGCCCACTGCGACGGGACGTGCCAGGTCGACCTGGCCAACGGCCAGCCGTGCGACGAGACCTCGGACTGCATCAGCGGGTTCTGCGTGAACCTGTTCTGCTGCAACACCGCATGCACTGCACCCGGCCACGCATGCAACATTCCGGGCAAGCAGGGACAGTGCGGCCCCGTGCCATGATTCGTGCTTAGGAGGCTGCCCAGCCTCCTTGGCCCGTTTCGCCTATCGCGCCGGAATCGTGGAACATTGGCATTGGTGGGGAAATTTGACCCCCTCCGTGTGCACACCTTATACTTGTTGCGGCAGCAGTGTCGAATCGCGGCGACTATGACGCAGCGTTTCGGGGTGAACAAGGTGGGCGAGCTTCTTATCCGTGAGAACAAGAGCCGGGCCTTCACGACGGGCTTGCCCCAGTGCCTGGTGGACTCGCGGGTGCTGGCCTTCAACGTCGTCAGCGGTTGCCCGGTAGACTGCCACTACTGCAAGTACCAGACCAAGGACACGAGCCGCGCCGACACGGTCCACCTGTATACCATGCTTGGCCGGCAGGTCCGTGAGGAGCTGGCCTCCATGACGCGTCGGGACTGTCTTCCGCAGATGGTCCTCTTCAACACGGTCTCGGAGTCGTTCTTCGGCAATGCCCTGGCGAACCAGGTGGCCGGCGAGGTGCTTGAGGCTCTCTTTGCAGCAGGCGTGTACGTGAACCTGACGACCAAGGGGATCATGCCCCGCTCGGTGATGGAGATTGCGGCCCGCAATCCGCACCTGGTCACGGTGACCGTCAACGTGGCATCGCTGTCCGAGAGCTTCCACAGACTGTTCGAGCCGCGGGTTGCCACCCCCGAGGACCGCTTCCAGATGATCCGCCGATTGCGCGAGCTGGGTGTACCGGTGCGTGGCCGAATCGAGCCGCTGGTACCGACCGAGAACGACTCGCCCAAGGACATCGAGTCGCTGCTTGCCCGCTTCCGTGAGGTCGGAATCCGGGACGTCGTGGTGGCGTACCTCCACTACGGGCTGGATGTCGCCAACCGCCTGGCGAGGCGGGTCAGCCGAGTGCAAACCGCGCTGCTCGGTCCCTGGTACCGCGGCCCCAACGGCGAGACCGTCCACCTCGTCGACAAGGAGTACCGAAAGCGGAAATACGCCGATTTCAAGCAGATCGCGCAGAAGTACAGCATGCGCCTGCTGGTCTGCGCCTGCCGGAACGCCGATATCTACTCGGGCCGCTGCTTCGTCATGCCGGCGCCGCTCAAGTCGCCGGAGAAGAAGAAGCTGTTCAAGGAGTGATTCAGCCCGCCGGCTCTTGCATTCCCGCTCCCCTGCCATATATTCACCGGGTGACACGGGGGCTTCGTGGAAGAGCGCACCGAGCTGCTGGAGCGATTCCGGACCTACCTCAAGGTGGAGCGCGGGTACTCGCGCCACACGCTGCGCAACTACGTCGGCGACATCGAGGCCCTCGCTGATTTCCTGGCGAAACGACATTCGGGACTGGCCCGGGCCACACGACGGCAGCTCAGGGAGTTCCTCGGCAACGAGGCGCACGGCCATCGTCCCGCGACCGTGGCGCGGCGCAAGGCGACCATCCGGACCTTCTACCGCTTCCTGGTGCGGGAAGGGGTGATCGCCGAGAACCCCGCGGCCGTCCTGCCCTCGCCCCGCCTCCCCCGCCCGCTCCCCAAGGCCCTGACGCAGCGGGAAGCCGAGGCCGTCATGGACCAGTCGGGACGCTCGGCGCCGGGCCGCTCCGCTCCGGCCGGTTCGCGCCGGCCCCGCAACGTCCCGGACTCGCTCAGCCGCGACATCGCCATCCTCGAGCTGCTCTACGGGACCGGGATGCGCGTGTCCGAGCTGGTCGCACTCGACCTGGATGACATCGACCTGCGTCGCGGCGAGGCCCGCATCCGCGCCGGCAAGGGAAACAAGGAGCGACTCGCATACCTGGGGGACATGGCGAAGGACGCCCTGACCCGCTATCTTGCCGACCGGCCCCTCTGGAGCTCCGGTCGCGACCCCCAGGCGCTCTTCTTCGGCCGACGCTCGGCCCGCCTGTCCGACCGCTCAGTCCGCCGCGTGCTCGACCGGATGGCAGCCAGGCTCGGAAAGCCGCTCCACCCGCACATGCTGCGACACTCGTTCGCCACGCACATGCTCGAGCGGGGAGCGGACATCCGGGCCATCCAGGAGCTGCTCGGGCACAGCAGCCTCTCCACGACCCAGAAGTACACCCACATGGACTTGAAGATGCTCATGGAAGTCTACCGCAGGACCCACCCGCGGGAGGAGGAGGAATGACGCAGTCCCAGCTCCACTCGACCACCGTCCTGGCCATCCGGGACGACCACAAGGTCGTCATCGTCGCCGACGGCCAGGTGACGTTCGGAGACGCAGTGCTCAAGCACACGGCCCGCAAGGTCCGCCGCCTGTTCCACGACAAGGTCCTCGCAGGATTCGCCGGCTCCACCGCCGATGCCTTCGCCCTGTTCGAGCGGTTCGAGTCGAAGCTCAAGGACCACTCGGGCAACCTCATGCGGGCCGCAGTCGAGCTGGCCAAGGAATGGCGCACCGACCGGATCCTGCGGCGGCTCGAGGCGATGCTGCTCGTGGCCGATGCACAGTCGCTGCTCCTCATCACCGGCAACGGCGACATCGTCGAGCCCGAGGAGGGGATTGCCGCTATCGGCTCGGGCGGCAATTTCGCCCTGGCCGCGGCCCGGGCACTCAAGCGGCACACGGCACTGTCAGCCGAGGAGATCGCCCGTGCCGCCATGGCCGTGGCAGCCCAGATGTGCATCTACACCAACAGTCACCTCGTCGAGGAATCGCTGGAACGGGAGGTGGCCGATGAGTGAGCAGCTCCCCGGCGAAGCCGCCCTCACCCCCCGCGAGATCGTCGCGTACCTCGACCGCTTCATCGTCGGTCAGAAGGATGCAAAGAAGGCGGTAGCCATCGCTCTTCGCAACCGCTGGCGTCGCAAGATGGTCCCCGAGGATCTGCAGGAGGAGATCCTCCCCAAGAACATCATCATGATCGGGCCGACCGGCGTCGGGAAGACCGAGATCGCCCGGCGCCTGGCACGCTTGGCCAGCCTCCCGTTCCTGAAGATCGAGGCCTCGAAGTTCACCGAGGTCGGCTACGTCGGCCGGGACGTGGACTCGATCGTCCGCGACCTCATGGAGACCGCGGTCGGAATGGTCCGGAAGGAGGAGGAGGAACGGGTTGCCTCCCGCGCCCGGGACGGCGCAGCCAACAAGGTGCTCGACCTGCTCATGCGGCGCCCGACGTTCGAGGAGGCGGATCCCGTCGAAACCGACGGCACGTCCCGCCGCCGGCAGAAGCTGCGCCAGCAGCTCGAAGCAGGCCTGCTCGACGGCCAGGAGGTCACCGTCTCGGTCCAGGATCGCAGCTTCCACCCCATGATCGAGATCTTCGGCTCGCAGGGGATGGAGCAGATGGGGGTGAACCTCAGGGAGATGATGGGGAACATGTTCCCCGCCAAACGCAAGGAGCGCAGGCTCCCGGTCGGCGAGGCGCTCCGCCTCCTCGAGCAGGAGGAGGCCGCGGGCATGGTGGACTCGGACAAGGTGACCGAAGAAGCGCGGCGCCGGGTCGAGCAGTCGGGCATCGTGTTCCTGGACGAAATCGACAAGATCGCTGGGCGCGAGTCGACCCACGGGCCCGATGTCTCCCGGGAAGGGGTGCAGCGGGACCTCCTCCCCATCATCGAAGGGACCACGGTTTCCACAAAGTACGGCCCAGTCCGGACCGACCACATCCTGTTCATCGCGTCCGGGGCCTTCCACGTGAGCAAGCCGTCCGACCTCATCCCGGAGCTCCAGGGCCGCTTCCCGATCCGGGTCGAGCTCCAGGCCCTCTCCAGGGAAGACTTCCGCCGCATTCTCGTGGAACCGGAAAACTCCCTCATCCGCCAGTACACCGCCCTGCTGCGCACCGAACAGGTCCAGATCGAGTTCACCGACGACGGCATCGCTGCCATCGCGGAGCTGGCCGTGCAGGCAAACGAGCAGCTCGAGAACATCGGTGCCCGCCGCCTGTACACCATCCTCGAGAAGCTCCTCGAGGATCTCTCGTTCGAGGCCCCCGACATCGCGGGCGGACGGATGGTGTTCACCCGGGACGAGGTAATGCGCCGCCTGGGAAGCCTCGTCCAGGATCAGGACATGTCGAAGTACGTGCTGTGACTCGTCTGAGTCCGGGGCTCACGACACCCTTGCAGACGCAAGTCCGGAAATGTAGAACGGGAAGTGTGGTTGAAGCGCAGTGATTCCAACGCGTTTTCGCGGCCAACACGAGGACTGGCTTCCCATGGTGCAGGATCTGCTCCTCGCGGGAGTCGAACCCGGCCGGGGCGGGTTGAAGGCCACGGAGAGGCCTCTCGGCCAGATGCCATGCGGGTGACGCCGCATTTCTCAGGCACCGTTCCGAGTTTTTCAGCCCCGTGACCGGGAGGGCGCGTCGCTCGACAGCGAACCTCTCCATGGGGAGACATATCAGGCCACTGGCGGCTTGTATGTGCCCGTAGATATTGAGGAAAGCTATGGGCCTGAGGGCAGAGACAGTTTCGTCGTCGAGCACGGGGAGGATAGAGCGGGTGTCTCCGACGACGAACCTCCAGACCGCAGGCCGCTCGTCTTGGTCCTGGCCTCATCACTTTGCTTCCTGTGAGTCAAGCAGTTCCAAAACTTCGGGAAGTAGACGATGGTCCTTGGTCTCGTCTGAAATGGCCTCCCACCATGACCGTATCGTGGCGACTACGTCGCCGAGATCGAGCCCGGCCTCATGGAAGCCCTTGCGGAGGACAGTTGGGGCACCTCCGTTCTTGAGGACATGCCACGCAATGGACACGGCGGCCTCGGTGTCGTGACCAACCGCCAACAACCATCTGCCCATGACTCCTGGAAGCTGATCCGGAGGACATGCACCGGGAAGCCGAGCACAGCAAGCACCGACAACTCCTCGCCAGCTATCTGCCATCAGTCCACCGGACCGCACGTAGACCCCTCGACATGCCTCGAAAAGCATCGAGAGGCCATCGCCTGGCGATGTGTCATCAGGCGCTTCTTTGGCCTGCCTCCGGAGATGGTCTGTCCACGCCAATCCAACTCGCACGAGGAAGCGACTCGGGTAGTCAGCGTAGAAGTCCTGGTTCCTGTACCAGTTAGCACAACGCTGGCGTTGTGGCTCCAACCTTGCCCAAGTTCCCTTCCGTTTACCACGGGGGTCATCCTGCGCGGCCAGAACCCCACGAGGACCCCGAGAAAGCGTCCGCGGCACTCGCCGCATCTTCCGGCGTGGCCTTCCAGATCCAGTCCGTCAGCTTCTGCTTCGAGCCGATGTAGTTGGTGATGTACTTCGGGCGCTCTTCGTCCCGGGCCTCCGCAGACAGCTCCCCCTGCTCGAAGAACTCGGCGAGCTCCGCCTCGCTCTCCAGCAGGAACAGGAACCGCTCTGCGTCGGTCTGGAACACGGCAGCGCCTCAAGGTCCGCGGCGGGCACTATCGCCCGCTCACGACCTCAACATAACCGCTGCAAGATCCCTGTCGACCGAGTCGCTATGACACCGAGTACCGTGAATGTCAGGGTGGGAGAGGAGCTGACCGACGACCGCTCATGAGACCGGCTGGTCACGTGACTTGCTTGGGCGGCGAACTTGGGCGCCACCATCGGTAGGGATCGACTGCGAGGCGGGGTCGCGGAGCAACAACGAGGCCAACCTATTTGACAGGCCTCTTCATTGGCTGAGGGACCTGCACCGGGTGCACCTGGCCCGCCATCATCATCTGCTTCTTGATGAAAGCGCGCCCCATGTGGTTCTGGATGACCTTCACGGCGGGTGTGGCATTGAACGTGTGCGTGACTGAGTGGAACACCGAGAGAACGGCGTCCTGGAAAGCTTGGTTGGCCTCCAGATCCTCGACCACCAGACCCAACGCCTTGACCTTGTCCCGGGAGAGGAAGCGGCCGTGGCTCAGCGATGCCCCGTGATCCGACAGGCACTTGGCGATCTTCCCCGCCAACTCCTTGGCATCGGACCGGCCAGCGAACATATAGCGCTCCAGCCAGTCGGACACGAGCGATTCGGACAGGGAGAGCGCCAGTTGGCACTGGACGATCAGCGCCGGCCCATACTGCTTGAGAATGGGCAGCCAGGACGAAATGAGGCTCGGATCCTTGCACTGGGTTTGCGCCAGCTTGAACTGCTCCAAAATGGCGTACGCCGGAACAGACATGACGCCAAGGTCTGTGCGCATGATGAACTGAGGGTCGATCGGCCCGAGGGAGGAGTGCTTGCCCATCACAATGCGATTCGAGGCGCACGCGAGCATGGTCGCCGCCGACATCGCTGCATGCGGGACCAGCACACGGGGATCGTCAAACTTCGACCGAAGGTAGTCCACGAGAGCCTCGGTCGCCTCGGGCTGGCCTCCCGGGGAATGGAGCACCAGGTCGAGCCCCCCCGACGGAAGACCGTGGACCACCTCCATGAACCCGTGGATGTCCTCAGCCGTGATGGTAACCAACTGCGGATCTGCCACCGCTCCTTGTGTCCAGTTGGTCGCGTAGAGGATTACGCTCCGTCCGGTGACCTATGCCAGATTCGCCAAGTACTTCGACCGAAGGAAGTCGAACACCGCTGCGGGCTGCACCTTGCCCGATTCAACGGCCTCCTTGGCTTCCTTCAGCAGGTCACCCCATGTCGCCATGTGCTTGAACCCCTCCCCGTCGTATCAGTGATTCCTGCTGCTACTGGGCGGAAACGTCGGTGACGGAAGGCCACTCACCAGGCTGGGACGCGTCGAGATACGCTTCCGAACGCCGAACGGCCTCCTCGTAGCCGCCATAGACCTCAAGCAACTCACAGACCCCTGGACTGGCCTCACGGAGCCTTCGCTCCATCTCGCTGAAGCTCTGCTCGACCTCGACGGTCACGCGGTGGCTTTCCGCCTTCCTATCCTGATGCTTCTTGCTCATTGCACCACCTCCTCGGGTAGAAACACTCGGCCGCTCCCGCTACGATGTACCATTGTACCGAACACACCGAAGGCCGCCAAATTCCCTCGTCCGTCGTCATCGTGCCAGAGCCGGCCCGCACCGACACCCCAAGCCTAATATGCAACTTGGCTCTCCCCCATGTCCAGAGGTTTCTGTGAAACTCCAGCCGGCGTGGGCCCAAGTGCATCGGCATGCGGGGTGGGGTATGACCGGCACCTCGTCAATCCCGAACACCTTCCCGTCCAACGGCCGGCAGATGGGGCAGGTCCGCTCGTCATGGGCGGTGATCCACTGGACCTTGGTGACGCCGACCTGGCGGTAGAAGACCTTGCGGCCTTCGTTGTGGGCGCGGAGGGTTTCGGTGCGGGCGATGAGAGTGGCTCGCTGCTGGGCGGTTTTGAATACGGTCTTGCCGGCCTTCCGGAAGGCCTCCTTGTCCTCGACGACGCGGCCGATCTCGCGTGCGACCTCGGGGATGGACTTCCCGGAGAGGACGCCGGCGGTGACGGTCCGCTGGATCGATGAGGCCAGCTCCGTGGTCACATCCCCGAGGAGCTGCACCTGGTAGTTGGCCAGGAAGTCCACCGCCGCCCGGTCGGCCGGTATCATCGAGGATCTCGTGAAGGACCGGCTGCGGTCGCTCTTCCGGTCGCCCGAGGTGGTGAGGCAGACCATCGAGTCGATCCGCCGGCTGCAGGCCGAGGAACGGCATCAAGTCGAGGCCGACCGCCTCAAGGTCGTCGAGGAACTCACCGGCGTGAAGACGATCGGGCAGCAGCTCGCACAGTCCCTCCAGGCGGCCGACACCACGTTCGTCCGCGGAGAGCTGGAACGTCTGGACGGGCGACGGGCGGAACTCGATGCCCGGCTCAGAGAGATCAACGGACAGCTCGCCGCCCTGGCGGACCAGGAAGCCGCTCCCGAGAGCGTCAACAAGGAACTGACCATCCTCGACAACATATGGGAGAACCTCTTCCCGGGCGAGCAGCAGCGTCTGGTCCGAATGGTCATCGACCGAGCCACGCTCTTCGCCGACCGCCTGGATCTGACCCTGAGCGGCGAAGGCGTGCAGGCAGTAGTGGACCTGCTTGTCGCGGAGCACAGCGCCAGCGAGGTCGTCGCATCCCGCGGCGCGGGGGCCACCCAGGCCCACACCATTTCGCTCCCGATCCAGTTCAAGCGGCGGGCAGGCCGCCGCGAGATCATCCTTCCCGCCGACGGCAAGCAGGCCTCGGCCCCGCCGAACCAGGTCTTCCTGCTCACCCTGGCCCGGGCCTTCCGCTGGAAGGATCTCCTCGAGTCGGGGAGGTTCCCCACCGTGAAGGCACTGGCCGAGGCCGTGGGCCTCGAGCGCTCCTACGTCGGCAAGCTCCTGAACCTGACGTTGCTGGCCCCCCGGATCGTCGAGGCAGTGGTGGCTGGCGATGAGCCGGAAGGGCTGGCGGTCGGGAGCCTTCGGCAGGGGGTTCCGGTGCGGTGGGACAAGAGATGAGAGGAACCATGGGGCGTCAGCAGCAGGACATACCTTCTCCATCGCCACAACCGCACGTTGGCTCGGTGCCTCGCAAAGCGCCCACGATGATCGCCGCAGCGCAACCGACTCCGGCCTGGACGCTCAGTGCCCCGAATGAGCAGTTTCGGGCGCAGGCACCGCATTCCATACACGCGTCGCGGTCCGTGATGGCCACTTTGCCGTGGCCGGCCGAGGCCAGAACGGCGTGCGGGCACACGTTCAGGCACATCCCGCAGCCCGAGCAAAGCTCCGCGTCCAGTTGCAGCGTTGTGACGCCCGGGAGGTACCTTAGTCCGAACATCGGCCTCACCTCTCAACCTTGTTGCCCCGTGAACCGAGCGACCGCCCAGAAGACGAGCCCAGCAGTCACCGCTACCACCTGAACCGGGACCGCGAACCGCATCTCCTTCCGCACTCCGGAGAGCGACGTGTAGGTCGAGGCCCCCGTGAAGTTCATGGCGAGGAAGCTGGCCAGTGCGGAACCCATGGTCAGCCAGGCTGCCAGGGCCAGCGCGCCCGGGGTACCCGGCAGGCCGTGAAGCGCTGCCCACAGAGCGAGGGTCACCAGCAGCCCCATGCACATCCCCTTCCACGCGAACGGACGGCCCGGGAGGAAGGGCAGGAGCAGCGGGGTCAACAGGGACCCGCCCAGGAACGCCCCCAAGACCAGGATGGCATCGGGAATGCCGACCGAGAGCACATGGTCGAGCCGGTACCCGTCCGGACCGAGCCCGCCCAGGATGACGAACAGCGCCGCGATCAAGAGCGCGTATCCCGCTCCCTGGACGATCTCCACAGGCACCACCGCGGCACGGTCCGCGAGCCCGAACCGGACCCTGCGCATCTCCGGGTCAGCCTTCATCCCCGCCGACAGGAACCGGGGGAGATCCGGGGCCCGCACCGGACCATACACGACCTGGAACCCGGACCGCTTGCGGACCTCATGCGCCGAAACACCCGGAGCCCCGAGTTGAGGAAGCACCAGCCTCCGGTGGCTGACCACCTGTCCGAGGTCCGCTGCCTCCACACGATTCACGAGTTCGTCTGTCCCGAACGTGCCCTTGCCCGCGGCACACCAGACGTTGATGCCCTTCGTGTCCAGGACCAGGATCCAGGCATCGATTCCGCTCAGTTCCCGGCGCAGCCGGTCGAAGCTCATCTTGTAGTTCGCCGAGACCAGCACGACGGATTCGGCCGATGGCGACCCCACCGCGTACAGGCCCGGTGGAACCGTGTAGGCGGATCGGCCGATCCCCCACCTGAGCGCCACCGCATCCCGTCGGTCCCGTGACGTGAGCGAGGTCCGGACCCGAGGCACATCGCCGGCCGGCGTACCGACCGTTCCTTCGAACCAGGAGGTGTCTGCTGTCTTCATTCGGCTCCTACAGGAGGGAGTACAGCATCCAGAAGCCCGCCAGAAGGAGCACCACTCCTGCCAGCACCCGGACCGGTCGTCCGACCCTCCGGGCCAGTTCCATGGTGCCGCCCATGGACAGGCCGAGCATCACCGCGGCAAACGGCAGGCCGAAGCCCAGTCCGAACGCGCCGAGGATGCCCGCACCCCAGAACCCCTGCCGCGTGGCAGCGGCCATGCCCAGGGCCACAGGCAGCCCCGGACCGCAACAGATGCTGCACGCCATGCTCGTGCCGCCGACCACAGCGCCGAACACCACCGCACCCCAGAATCCCGTGGGGACCCGCCGGGCCTGGAGGGTCCGGACGCGGGTTTGCAGGGGCAGGAGATCCAGCGCCAGGAGCCCGAAGATCACGGCGGCCAGCCCACCGGCCAAGGTCCCGTAGAACCGGAATGCGGAGCCGATCATCTCGCCGACGAAGCCAATGCCCGCGCCCACCACTCCCATGAACGCCGTCGCCCCGAGCACGAAACTGATCGGTGCCACAAGGGCATCGCGCCGACGCTGGTCCCCTCGGCTCGCCGCGTACCCGGCGACCGCCGCCCAGATCGCGTAGTTGCAGCAGGACGCGAGGGCCGTCAGCGCCCCAAGGACCAGGGCCGCGGGCAGCATCGCCAGACCAAACTCGTTCGATTCCAGGGCTTGCCGAATCCAGGCTTCCACGGGTTTCCTCCGGGATCTGTCAGTTACCGCCACCGCACCCGCAAGGCGCGGGCTCCGGGGTTCCCCCTCCGCAGCACGCCTTCGGGGCCTCCTGGGCGGGCATCGGAGCCACAGGAGACGCACCTCCGCAGCAAGGCTTGTCAGCTCCATCATCCGGGACGGCGGCAGCCTGCGCCGCGGCCGCACAGCAGGGCTCCTTCGCATCCTCGGCCGGCTCGGGCGCCGATTTGGCGGCCGTGACCCCAGGTGTCCCAGCGGCCGGAATGCCTGGCGTGAGCGCGTTGACGCGCTCCGCGGCAGGGGCTGCTGTCGTCACCCCAGCGGGGACCTGCTCCGCAATGGCTGCCGGGACAACTTGGGCGGGCTGGGGAGCCGCTGCCTGGGCATCTGCCTGGTCGCCCAGCCATCCGTATCGACTCGCGAGAGCCGCCGCAGCGAGAGCCACGGCACCGATGATGATGATCACGAAGATGATCGTGCGCACGCGCTTGCCCCGTCCGCCAGGCGTTGGCGAGCAGCAGCAGGCCCCGGTCGAGCAGCAGTCAATCTGTCCGGCGCTTCCCTTGTCAGTGTCCATTTCCCCTCCTACTCCTGTTTCGTCTCGCAGCAAGGAGCCGCAACCCCGCAGCATCCGGCCAGGCGCACCAGGAACTCCCCTGCGCGCTTCAGCAGCTCCCGGTTCACGCTGAAGTCGTTATGTCTCCCTTTCTTGGCCAGGGCGATCAGGCCGGCACTGTCCAGCTCCTTGAGGTGGTGGGACACGGTCGACTTGACGAGCCCGAGCCGAGCGGCAAGGCTCTCGATGCACAGCGACAGTTCCTCCGCTGTGCAGCACTTGCCGCCATCACAGCACCCGTGCTCCAACATCCCCAGCAACTCCAGTCGCTTGGGGCTGGACAGCGCCTTGAAGAGCCGGGCGAGGCGGGCCGCCTCTCTGTGGCCTTTGTTCGACATGTCTCGAACTATACTCACAGGACAGGCCCTGTCAACCGCGATGTGCAGTGGTGCACCGGTGGTGTGCCATATCCCTGACAAGCCACGGTTCTCCAGCGACGCGACCATACCTCGCGTGACTAGAACTCGGGCCGGGGTCCAGAAACGCATCGACAGCCTTCTCGTCAGCCTGCCATGCGGGTTTGCGGCGCTGGAGGCAAACAAGGGGCCTACGCTTAAGGCCCGGGCTTTTCAGAGAGGGAGAGCGAGAAAGCTGCCCGCAAGGGGCAAAATGGGGTCAACACGGCGAAGGCGAGGCCCGTAGTTTGCGAGCGGCGCTTGAGGGACGACAAGCGGAGCACGGCCTGGGGACTGGCCGGGATGATGGTCGTGGGCGCTAAGCCGCGCGGACGGTCAACGACCGTCGAGAGACGATTTTCTGGATCGGGATGGTGGAGAGAGCGAACTTCGGGCGGGAAACTCTTGGATTGCGGCAGTACTTCCCATGCTCCCTGGGGATGTCGGCGGCCCACTCACGAGAACCTGGCCCGCACTACTCGAAGCTGCTCCCCACCGTGCTCCACCGGTTCCGGTTGTGCCAACAGGCTCATGCACTCCCACCTCGCGATGCGCGACTGAGCAGTGTTGCCATAGCGGTGGGCCCGTCCTCGTCGAACAGCACATGATTGGCGACGAAGCCCTGCGGGTAACGGGCCAACTCCAGCTTGCTACGCGGGGTCACACTCCACAACCACGAATCCAGATGCGTCGTGCCACCACCTGCCCGTTGCTCCACTTGGCGAAGGTCCTCGGCCAGCCCTATCTTGCCGTCGTGTTCGCCGCCGATGTGGACGAGTCCCTTGGGATCCACGAAGGAGATCCACTGCTGGTTGCCCCGAATGACCCAAACCACGAAGTCGGGGTAGAAGCCTCGCCCGACGAAGAAACCCAGCCCAGCGCGTGACAGGTTCCTCAAAAGGAATACCTCAGCATCTCCGACCTTATCGATTCCCTCAGGAGATTCAAGCCACCGGTGGAGTCTTTCGACGAACCGAGCTTCCCCGTCGTTGAGAGCCACCGGTCGAACGCGAACATCCACATTGGCATGTGCCGGCCGGTAGAGCAAGGGGTGGTACAGGCTCCGCTTGGCCTGCAAGAAACCGAGGGCACCGCTGCACTCATCCTTGAACATCCCCTCTCGTAGCCTGCGCTCCACCTGCTTGAGCCATTGTCCGACAAGGCCGGCCATTCCCGGAAAGGACACTTCGTATTGCGGCTGGTCCGGCCATCCCGGGGGGAACATCCCTTCAAGTGTAGCGCCCATTTATTCTTTCCGCCCGGCCGCCCGGAAATCGGTTGACATCGTCCCCCGGAATTCCAGGTACCCGTACCGTGAGAGTACCGTCTCGACCGCTCTGCGTCCAGCACTATCCCTTTCCTCACGCGAAGCGGCCTGAGCGAGGAATGTCAGCCTGGTCTGCTCCACCTCCTTCTTGAATTGAGCCCTGTCCGGGAGCGTGATGCGGTCGCGCTGGTAGACCTCGGCGGCGGTGCAGCCCGAGAGGACCGGTCTGGGGCGGTCATCGTTGAGGTCCTTGATGGCGGCCTTGATACGTTCGGAAAGGGGCATCCAGGGGTACTGCTTGTGCATGGCCCGGGCGAAGGAGCGTAGGTCTCGGAAGCCACGCTCCTTCTTCCCATTGTACTGAGGATGATGACGAGGTCCGGTGAGTTCGACCACGCGGTAGCGGTCGAAGAGCTTGCGCACGTCGTCGTCGTGGAAGATCGAGCCGCCGTCGTGCTTGATGACCAGCGGAGCGCCGTGGCGTATGAAGGCTTCCTCCAGGTAGGAGGCCACGTCCTTCCCTGTGGCCGGACCGTCGACGAGACGGTCGTTCACCCTGTAGCGGGCGTGCTCGTCCTGGAGCACGAGGAGCTCCCGTTTCTCGCCGTTCTCTCGGAAGGAGGCCCCGTCTTCGGCCCACAGGATGTTGGACGCGGTCACCTCACAGCGCAGAGTCCTCGGTTTCGGGTCCGGCTTGACCTTGATGTCGGCGATGGCGCTGTCGATGGTGCCGACGCTGTAGATGCCCAGCCCCTGTCGGCGGGCCCAGGGGCGAAGCACCGTGGGTCCCCACTGGCCGAAGTGGTCCAGGTAGCACTTTCGGATGGCCTCACGCACCGCCCCGGACATCACCGTGGGACGCCCCCTTCGTCGGACAGCATCGGGCCTGGGGCGAGAGTGGCTCTTGAACCACTTGCGCCAGGCATCCACGGTAATGCCCAGGGCCTGTGCGATCACGTCGCCTCCCCATCGGTGCTCGACGGCGTGCCGGTGGAGCTCTCCCCGGATCCGGCGGTTGCGCCGGGTTCCTTCTTCTCCGGCTGCCGTTTTTTTTCCTCCTGCGGAGCCACCTCACGGTCATACTTGAGGTACAGGTCCAGCAGGGTCCGAGTCACCTCATAGCGGGTCTTCCACTTGTCCCTGTCCTTCTCCGCATCGGCCCGCTGGCCTTCCAGTTCCTTGCGCTGGACCTCGCTGACCGGGGTCGGTTTGCGCCCCGGCGTCTTGGGCTCCAGCGCCGCAGCCGCAGCCTTGCGCACCGTCTCCATCGCCCGGGACAGCGTCTGGCGGCTGACGCCAAAGGCTTCACGGATGTCCTTCATCTTCATGTGCCCGTCGAGCGCCATCTCGATGATCCGGTAGCGGGCTTCCCCGTCCAGCTCTTCCCATTTCACGGTTCCTCCGGCCCGGGGTGCGGACTTCGTTGCCGGCATCTCCGGGATGACGCTGATGGTATCCTGGTTGGCGTTTTATTTCATTCTCCTTCCTCCTCCCACTCGTACCAGCGACCGGGGCTCTCGGCGGCAGTCTGGCCCTCTACTGCCGGTGCGGCCTCGGAAGCCGCGGCCGCCTGCGGGGATACCGTCTCGGCCCCCAGGGCCGGTGCGGTGACGACGTCCGGTACTGACTCGGATGCGTCGACCGGGGGCGCCTCCTCGGCCGGCTCCGGCGTTCCGTCGCCGCCTTCGGTCTGGGCAGCCATCACCGCCTCCTCGACACGGTACGGCTCGCCGAGCCGGATCCGCTCCCTGACCGTGTCGCCGATCTGGACCTGCACCTCGTCCCCCTGGCGTACGACCTTCACGTCCGTCGTGCCCAGGCGGCCCAGCAGGTACAGCGGTGGCTTCGGGGCCTGGCCCAGCGCCATCTGCAGAGCGTTCTCCTTGCAGCCCTGCTTGCGCATTTCCTCGACGTCATCAGCCACCCCGTAGAAACGCTCCGCAGGCGGCACGCCATCGATTCCCTGGTGAGGACGGCGGTGATTGTACCAGTCGATCCAGTAGCCGATACGCTGGCTCGCGTCTGCGAAGGAGGCAAACGTCATCTCCTCCAGGAACTCCGTCCAGATGGTCTTCCAGAACCGCTCGATCTTCCCCAGCGTCATCGGGTGGTGTGGGGCACTCCGCACGTGCTGGATACCCTGCTGCGTCAGCACCTTCTGGAACCGGCTCTTCCCCTGCCACGCCACGAACTGCCGGCCGTTGTCCGACAACAGTTCCCGGGGGGCTCCCCACTGCCCTACTGCTCCTCGCAGGACCTCGAGTACCGCCTCCGCCGTCTGCTGCCGGAACAGCCCCCAGCCCACGATGTAGCGAGAGTGGTCGTCGATGATCCCGACCAAGTACACCGGGTACAGGCGCTTCAGTTGGAAGGTCATTATGTCCATCTGCCACATCAGATTTGGCATCGGACGCTCGAACCGCCGCTCCTCGTGCTCCCGGGCATTCGACTTGGGCGGCGGATTGCCCAGCCCCGCCTCATTGACCACCTGGCGGACCTTCTCCGCACTCACCGGGATGCACTCCTGCTTCAACTCGTCCCGGATGCGCCGCACCCCGGCCTCCGGATGCTCCCTCCGGTACGCCAGGATCTTCTCCTCCAGCGCCTGGCAGCGCTTGCGCACCCCCGTCCCCGAAGGCGAACGACGCATCGCCTCCACCCCGCCTTTCTCGTACATCTTCCGCCAGTTGTACACCGAGCTGTCGGTCACCCCCACCAGCTCTCCCACCTCCGTCAGGCTCAGCCCCGCCGCCACAGCATCCAGCGCCAGCAGCTTCACCTCCAGAGGAACTCCCCTCCCCGGGAACCGCACCCGCTTCTTCCTGGGCTCCGGTCCGGCCTTTGTATCAGCCCCGGAATGCGCTCCCTCGTCCTTCCTCTTGCTCTTCCAGAACAGCATGGCGTCCCTCCTTCTCCGTTGCGTTGTCCGCCCCGGATTCGAGGAACGTGTCAACCGATTTCACGGCCGATCGGCAGAAAGGAATTGTTGGACGCTGCAGCCGACCACGGCGTGGACGATCTCGTGCACGAGGCAGGCAACCGCCCTGGCGGAGTCTCCCTTGACATGGTCTGCATGCACCCAGATGCGTCGGGTCTCCCGCTCACAAAGGCCCCCCC
>Ga0194127_10001540_pt1 | contig 33646 bp, 32 predicted proteins | sample TA2KigC100mmetaG_FD_148624 | JGI IMG/M metagenome (GOLD analysis project Ga0194127, IMG submission 148624) | Freshwater microbial communities from Lake Tanganyika, Tanzania - TA2015036 Kigoma Deep Cast 100m | ecosystem: Environmental > Aquatic > Freshwater > Lake | place: Tanzania: Lake...
AACCTTTAATGAATTCAAGAAGGCAATTAATTCTCTTTTGGAATTCTCATCTACACATGCTTTATCAAAGAACGAAAAACTTTCTCAGAAATATTTTAAAATTAAATCCGCTCGGCTTAAGAAAAAACTCGCCGCTTAATTTTTTTAACAAAGTAATGTGTAAACAATCTCCGATAGTAAAATAAACGTCTCACCGTGGCAAAGTAAGTTCTTCAATAACTTTCCTCATTTCTTCCGACTGTTTATGCTGCGGATTTATCCGCAACGATTCTTTTAAGTGGAAAACAGCTTTGGCAGCATCATGAAAATAATCTTTATACACAACGCCAAGGCTGAGATGCACATCGGCATTATCAGGATCCAGTTGCCGCGCCTCCAAAAGTTTTCTATACGCATTTTCCACCTGGCCTTTCTTGAAATAGACTACCGCCATATTATAGTGCGCCAGGGCAAAATCGCTTCTGATTTTTAATGCCTTTTCTAATTCGGAAAAGGCTTCTTCGTATCTTCCTGTGTCAATATACACACTTCCAAGATTATTATGAGCATCTGCATAGTATGGATTTGCCTTAAGAGCTGCTCCATATTCACTGGCAGCCAGATCAAACAAGCCTTTCTTTTTATAGAGTAATCCAAGATTGTTATGAGCCTCCGGGTATTGTTCTCTTAACCGAACAGCAGTTTTCAGTTCCTCAATTGCCTTATCCTGCATGCCTTTCAAAGAATACGCTGCGCCAAGATTGCAATGCGCCTTCGGATGTGTCGGCATCACCCGGATAGAGCTTTCAAAAGCCTGAATGGCTTCATCGATAGAACCATTGGTATAATAAAAATATCCCAGATCATTGTATATTCTGAAACTCTTCGGTGAACGGCGTATCGTCTCTGTGCTAAAGGTAAATTCATTAAGCCAAATCCTGTTTCTCTGTATAGTACCCCACATCATCAGGAGGCAAATTATTGCTACAAACGATAGAAAATAATACTTTATTCTGTGATAACGCTGAAAACCTTTGGTAAAAACCAAACTCATGAACATGGTAAATCCTATACCCGGGATATAAAGATACCTTTCTGCCATTATATTTAATATGGGAATAATATTGAGAACGGGGAAAAGCGTTATTAAAAACCAGGATAATGCAAAAATCCATGCCCTGGAAAAACAACATTTTTTTGCCAATACTATAGCAGATACGATTGACAGAAAAGAAACAAGAAAAGCCCCGTCAGAAAAAGAATGCGTTACCGGAACAACATAATCCGCATTTAGGGGGACGGGGATGAAAAAGAGCTTAAAATAATAACCGACCACCTTCGTCATCATAAGGAAGTTTACGAAAATGCTTTTTTCAGGATACGACATCGATTCGCCGGGATTTTTAAATATCTTAAACCGTAAAAAGAGATATATGCCGCTTATAACAATATAGCCAATGTAGTGTGTCACCAGCCGGTTTTTTATAAAATGAATTCCGGAAAACGATTTTCCGGTGTTTTGTCCGTGAGAATTATCTTCTCTCCTGAATATAAAATCGTAAACAAACGCTAACAGGGGAAAGGTGATCGCCATTTCTTTTGACAATAACGCAAAAAAATAGGCAATAAGCGATACTGCATAAAAAAGGGAAATATTTCGTATCTTCGTCGCAGTGTTTGAGGATTTAAGAAAGAAAATAAACGCAATCAATAAAAAGGTCGCCGATAAAAGATCTTCGCGATAACTTATAGCGTTTACCGTCTCTGAAAATACCGGATGCAGAGAAAACATAAGGCAAGAAATTAAAGAAGATATCCGATTGCTAAAAAGCCGATAGGTCAAAAAATATAACAAAATTACATTAACAGTGTGGATGACACTGTTGACAAAGTGATATCCGGCAGGCTTTAACTGCCAGAGGGCATAGTCGATAAAATATGAGAGGGTAACAACCGGACGGTAGGTCAGTTCATTGGATATTGCAGAATATTTCTTGCTAAAAAGTGCGGAAAGATAACGCCATTCACGAATAAAGTGATTGTTTGTTACCGTGAGATAATCATCATAAACAAACGTATTAACAAGAGAATTGAGATAGACAACAAGAGGGGTAACAATAATAATGGTAAATAATAAGAAATGATATTTTTTGCTCAACGTCATCAAAGGTATAATAGTATTCTGGTTGTCTTATAAATTGAGGCCAAATAGGTTAAAATGCCCGAATTTACTGGCTAAGATAAAGATGAGTAAAAATTCCGATAACCAGGAAAAGGAGCATTTCAGATGAGTAAACCAGCAGTAAGGAAATATAACAAGATATTGAGAAAAAAGAAACGGAAAATAGCAACGCGGTTAAAGAGAAAGTAATGGGAAGATCAGCAGCGCCCGATGTTCACGGCAAAGAACATCCATTATAAGATGGCAGAAATGAATTCAAGTTCGATGTTTAAAGTTTTCAGCCTTTTTTCTGTATTTTCATAATCTCCCAAATACGCCGTCATTAAGCTTTTCCATAACTTACCGTGATTAGGCACACGAAAATGCAAAAGCTCATGAACAATAACATAATCACCTATTTTTTTGTCCATTTCCAAAAGTTCCACATTAAAATTCAGGTTACCGTTTGTGGAACAGGAAGCCCACTTATTTTTCATGGGTCTTAAAGCAAGAGATTTTACATCAATCCCTAATTCCTTCGAAAAATGTCTTTACCTTATCCTCAAGCCTGCCAACCTCCTCCTGCCTCCAGTTAAAGATACTTCTCTTGTTCATATTCCACGTTACGCCATAGGAAAAACCGAGAGATTCGGTAACCGTAAACATTTGCTGTGGGATCATCATTTCAGGGGTTTCTTTGTGGTAGCGTCTTAATTGGTCAATGCCTATGGCAATCGCTTCGTCTACTGCGGCGTTCTTACATTCAATTACTACTACAGGTATACCATTGACGAGAAAGACAATATCCTCACGGTTGCCAAAATGACCGTTGAAGTAGTAATATTCCTCGGTCACCTGATAGATATTGTTGGCAGGGTTATGGAAGTCTGTAAGGGTAAGGTTATATTCTCTGTTTTCCGCCTTGGAATAAAAGGTCTTTTCGCCCCTGAGATATGCAAGGAAATCCCTGTTGCCCTGTATAGTATTCGGCAGGATACTTAATTTCCTAACCAGTTCCTCTTTTGTATCTTCAAGCTTATGATTAAACTCCTTTGCCTTTTGATAAAGGATGTCGTTAAAAAATAACGAGGCATTGCGAGCCCTGTCTTGAATTGAAACAGCGATGGTATCAAAACCCCTTTTTGCCTCAGTGTCAGGGGGGGAAACTATCTCCCATCCCAGGTCGTGGGCATATTTTAATATTGGGTTTTGAACGGTTGTTCTTTCTGTCATACGAGAAATATTCCCGCGGTATGCATACCTTCCTAACGAAGCACTTTTCCAGTTTTGCTGATTATTTGCCCAAAGATCGTGTTGTTTGCCCTTTTAAATTCTTGGGGGGTGTATCCGATCACTTCTAGGGGTGCATCAATGTTCATTGTCCACTGAGCAAGCAATTCCTGCCTTTTTAAATGAGGGAAACGGGCAAGGTCGGGAGAAATGACGATTAAATCAATATCACTGTAAGGTTTGGGGGTTCCTTTTGCATAGGAACCGTACAGAATCGCTTTAGTTATGCGAATATTGTGTTTCCTTAATTCGCCTTTATACTCATTTATGATTTTTTGGATTTCAGATATGCTTTTAACCATTGAAAAACCTCGTAAGTTTCCTTGTATAATCTTTGCACAAAAACTTTTGTGTATCTTTTGTAAAGTTGCGTAATATCTTCGGGATACTTTGTTCCGATGTAGTGTGGCATTAAACTGAAGATAAATCGTTTTTTGTCTTCGGGTATATCATTCAGCTTGGTTTGGTCAAGCAAGATTTTAAAATTATGCGTAGGTAAAGGAATTTCATCCGTGCGTTCTGCAATAATAACCTTAAGCAGTTTTTCTATTGCCTGATGGCAGAAATGGGCTGCGTAATAAACCCTGCCTTTTCTGTCTAAAAGCTCTTTTGCAAGATCCAAATCATTTGTGGCTAATTCAAGCCATGTCTTTGTCCTCTTTTTCATTTTTCTCGATTATAACAAAATGAAAATAAGTAGCAATGTTTTTAACCTTAATCAGGTGGCAGGAGGAAACTCCTGCCACCACAAAAACCAGTCCCTAGGTGCTGTCAGGAGTCCCCCCAACCAGTGCGGCCAGGAGTCCCCCCAACCAGTGCGGTCAGGAGTTTCCTCCTGACTGCAACCGTTTACCACTCCACATCCACAGAAATTGCCGATGAGCCAATAGCCAGATAATCCCGTGCGCTGGAGTAAAACCAATCCTCTGGCTGGGAAACAAGCCCTTTTCTTACCGGATTCGCATGAATATAGTTAATCTTCGTAATCATCGTCTCCCGCCTGTTCAAAACCAGATCATCAAATCTATTCTTCCACAATTTAAAGACCTGTCCTTTTGCGCCTTTGGCGTTTACCTTAAGTATATTTAACAGTTCAAGCTCACCTTCTTGCTCTAGCGATTTTCTGATTTGGACAGAGGTAAACTTCTTGAAATCACGCATAAAATCAGAGATAGCAGCGCTATGATCCGGCCACAAGACCAAATGGATATGGTTGGGCATAAGGCAGTAAGCGATCAATTTGCAGATATACTTATTTTTGCAAAAGATCAGGCTTTCGCAGAGAATATCGAAGTATGTTTTGCTTTTAAATACCTCTGCCCATTCAACGACGGTTGTCGTGATAAAGTATGGATAACCAGAATAGTTCCACCGGTTTCTTAGTCCCATAATAATAACTCCTATTGATGTGGCAGGAGGAAAATCCTGCCACCACCTCACAGAAATGATATTTTTTGCTCAACGTCATCAAAGGTAGTATAATTTTTCCGATTAATAATTCCTGTTCATGAAACTTTACTTTAGGTTGCAAGATCAAAAGGCAAATCGCTAATATCTCGTAATCTTCTACCTTCAATCAGCATATTTAACATATCCATCTGATCTTCGTTTTTTATGTTTTCAATTCCAACTTTTAATTCATTTAAAGCAAAATGATATACACAGTCAATATCACCGGTTCCTAAAGCGAGACTGGCAATTCTTATCGGAGTTGGTTCGGCTGTTACCGCAACAATATGAGGCAGTTTTCCCTTGCGATTCCTAATGAGATTTAAAGCCTCTGTTCTTGTGTTTTGCGCCCGATCGCTTCGCAGAGTCCACTTACATGAGATACTTGCATGGAGAATCGGCTTGGGAATATCCACATTATCTTTCCGAAACGGCGTCAATTTTGCAATAACATCCGACCTCTCGATTAGTTTTTGAGTCTGATTGATTTCATTGTCTGAGACAGCTTCTCTTGCAATAATAATATCTGGACTAACTACATAATCTTGGCCTAAGGTTGTGGCAAGTTCGCGGTTCTTTTTAACAAGTTTTTCAATTTCTGCCAAATCTTTGTATTGATCAAAACTTGAAATAGCTGTATTCGCTGAATATATCCATTTTCCAGGGCGAATATGCTGCAACAAGCCAAATGATTCCTCTAAAAAATCCTTAGTAATCATTTCGAATAAATTTCCAGTTGTTTGTCCAGAGATATTTTCATAAATTGGCTTACAACTAATTTAGCTTAACAAGTTCCCATGCAATTTCTCTGCTTGCAGCATTACTACCATCAGCATTGTTGGGGTAGTCTTTTGCCCCGGCTTTCTTTATAATTCTTATAATTTTATCGCAAATTTGGCGATGATATTTCTTACGTATTTTCGCTATTGTCATTTATTTCCCTCAGCGTGAATTTTTTGGTTTATAAAATCCAATCACATATTCTTCATACATTCTTTGTTGAATTTGAGAGTTTGTATTTGTTTCAATCCCGGCAGGCAACATCCGTTTATTGCGATCTAACTTGCGCACTCCAATTTTCGGAACTCCAAATCCAACGCTTTGACCGATATCCGCCAAGCAATTTTGAATTTTGATATCTTTTCCACGCATAATGGAATTTCCAACTACTACTATCGCTGCTTTTCCAGGTTTCAAAACTCGATACATCTCTCTCAAAGTTCGTGTCATTTCAGAATAATATCGGTGTAATATCTTTCCACGTTTGGAATCAAGCCTTGAAATATCTGTTATTACCTTTGAGGTAAAATCAGGCAGTTTTTCATAATTTATATTTGCAATAATTTCCCCGCCAATATACTCTTTACGTTTCCGGCTAAGTTCGTCAACATGGTAACCGAACCATACTAATGGAAACTTATGGGCACGCATGTAATCGATTGCGTTTGAAGCATAGGGCGGTGATGTTACAATTAAATCAACACTTTTACTTTCTATAGGTAAATTTTGAGCATTTCCAAATTTAATTTCAGGCCTTATTGATTCTGAATTTGTATTGACTAAACCCTCTATATTTTGAATACACCTCTTTTCAAATTCTTCAATGGGTGAACGTAATTTTTTCGTTAAAAATTTAAGCCTTGGAAATTTATTTTTATCCAATTTTTCTCCGAATATAATTTTACCATTTCTTGATAAAACAACCTTAGCTTTATGTGGTCGAGTATGAGCGAGATCAAGAGCTAAAGATACACCGCCTGACTTAGTAACAATTATTGCTGAAAAAGCCAACTCAAAAAAGGTTTTAATGTCCTCATCTTCAATTCGTGATATTTGAAGAACTAAAGCTAACAACTCAAGTTGTATTTCTTGCACAAACCAATAATCTATAAATTGTTTTGTTTTTAAATCCCATTGAGCCAATAGGATCTGTTTAAGTTTTTTTGTTTCTTGGTTAACCTGATTTTTCGCATTCTTTAGTATTTCACGGTACTGTCTAATTAACTTTTCTTGTTTTAAAGGTGTGGTTTTGACTTTAGAAATCATTATTGCAAGCGGGTCAATATCAAATCCAATTCCTTTGCGTCCAGTCAAAAACGCCTCCAGGACAGTAGTGCCTGAACCCATCATTGGGTCTAACACAACCTCATTAGGTTCTGTTAAATCTTTAATAAACCGTAATGGTAGTTGGGGGGGGGGAATTTTGCGGGAAAGGAATGAAAATTGTGAGACGCATAACTACTGCTATCTCTATGGAAATCAAGATCATTTGATAATATATCTACAAGAGTATTAATATAATCCCTTTCCTTTTTAGGTTGATATACACTATCCTCTAGGGAAATTTGTTCTTTATCGGGTAGAAATAATCCTTTTGACATATTCAGTTACTATTTAAAATTTCAACAAAACATGTATAATTATAACAACAAATTTTTGTCACAATAATACTTGCTTTATTTTACAGATATAAACGCACGCGGGAATAATAAGAATAAGCGCAGAGAGGGAAATAATCATACCAATCACAAAAGACTTCGGTTCGTATACAAATTTAACAACGTGATCTCCCTTTTTAAGGAAGACAGATCGTATTACGTAGTTTGTTTTATATAGTTTGCTCTGTTTGCCATCTACATATGCATTCCATCCCGGGTAATACGTATCGCCAAGGACAAGATATCCGTCTTCCAACAGAGACGCTCTTATTGTAACGCTGTTTGGCGTATATTCAAGGATTTCAGGGACAGGCTCGTTTTGTGTATTTTGGTAATTCGAAATCCCGGCAGGTGGCACAGGTTCTTCCACAATAATATATTCCTTTGGCTGAAATTCATCGCCGGCAAGCTCCTTAAATATTGCATCCCTGCCGTGGAGTTCTTTCACCTTATGGACAATAAAAGCTCGTGGCAGTGCTCGTGTATTCTCAAAAATAGCATATTTTGCATCATTACATAATAATGTAAAGTCCGGATGATTTATTCTTATGTTTGCGGGAAGAAGTAAATAGCGTACATTAAGAAGATTTGTCAATTTGGATATTTGAGAAACTTCCATTACGATATTCGGTTGTTCAATGGGTTTGCCGCTGAGGAGATTAACAAACTCGCTGTATTCCTTTATCACGTTGGCATCGTATCCCCCTATATTTGCAATATTATGAGCCATACCCTGGTTCAACTCAAAATGACCGATCGTAGTTATACGGGAAGGGGCCGGATCCTTCTTCAAAATATCCGTCACTTCTTTATTCCAGAAACACTCTTTGAGGTCAAACGTAACAATATAACGGTTTCCAAACATCCACAAATCTCCGAATAGCAATGCAATCGTAAGAGCAATAAGCGCCTTTTTATTGAATCGTCCGTTTATCCATAATCCAATAATAATGAGACTGAGTATTGCCAATAGTATGACTTTCATCGCACTCTTCCTTGCTACGGCAAAGGTCGTTTGCAGAAAATCGGCGTTATTCAGATCCGGCAGCGTTGTGTAACGGTCACCCCAAGAGTAAATTTTGTGAATAATCGCATGCCACGCGCCAAATCCCGCATTGAATAAAAAGAATATGAGAAAAAACATGCTTATTGCGGCAACGATGCCAATAGCAATTATAAGGAGGGATTTTGTCTTCTTTTTCATGAGAAAAATATTTTGTAAATATTCCATCCCAAACCCGGCAAGCACGGAGAGAGAAAAGGCAACGATGAATATAAATTTGGAATTTCCCCGAAACATATTAAAACCGGGAACAACAGTATAGAGTATTTTGAATACCGGGGTAAATTTGCCCAAGGCAAGAATTGTTGTTATTAATGCAATGATTAAAAAAAGTTTGGTATGTTTAGTTTTAAAATTAAATGCGGCAATACCGCACAGCATCAGTGAAGGAATTCCCAGATATAACGACATTTCCCAAAGATAACAGCGCCCCCAGTACGGGGCATTGAACAAATCGCCAAAGAAGTCGGGGAGAAAGAGGGTGACAAAATTTTCAGGCAAAAAAGAAAATTGTCCCACCCATTCATACGTAAGCGTCTGCCTGGTTGAATGTTTTACCATCTCGTAAGCAGGAAGCAACTGTACGGAAGAGAGAAGGACGCCCACCGAGTAAATAATACATATTCCGGCAGCAAAAACCCCGGCCTGTTTCCAGTTCCTGTGATCGATAATCTCCTGGATAATACGCAAGAGAAAATACAGTGATACTGCTATTGCCGTATAAAAGAAATATTGCGGATGGCCTGCCAATATATTACAGGCAACAACAACTCCCCCGATAAATGCATACAAAAGACTTCTGGTTCGAAGAAAAAGTTCCGAAAACAGGAGGATAAGCGGCAGCCATATCATGGTGCACAGGTTGGGCAGGTGTCCGGGATAGATGTGAAATATCTGCGGGGCGCAAAACATGAATATAATGGCCGAAATCATGCAGCTCGCCCGGGAAAGCCCATCCGTATAAAATTTTGGATTTTGGATTTTGGATTTTGGATTTAACTTTAAAAATCTAAGATAGAGATAGGTAAACACTCCCGATAAAAACACGTGCAGGATAATGCTGTAATTAATCGCAACATGAATAGGAAATATGAGAAAAACCAGATTCAGCGGATAAAACAGAGCGGACTGTATTCCTCCGACAAAGGGCGATCCGCCGTAAATATACGGATTCCACAGGGGCAATGTGCCCTTTGCCATCGTATTAAAACCAAAATATCTCCAGTAAAAGAGTTGGTGGCGGGTATCGGTATTCTGATCACTCAGTATGCTGGTATCAAACGGGATAACAACCTTGTGAAAATATGCCAGCGTGAGGAGAAACAAGGTAAGGATGGCATACCAGTCGTATTTTGACCAGGCTTCAGATGGGTTAGTAATTAAAATTGAAGCTGAATAATTGATGTGGTTCTTGTTTCGCATTTATTTCTTCTTTAAAACCTTCGCGATTTTCTTTGGATATTTACGGCAATCCAAAATTCTCCATACCGTTACAATCTTGTTGTTTTCTATTTTATAATATATGGCATAAGGAAAACGACTGGAAAGTAATCTATGATATCCGTAAATCTTTCTATGAATTCCTCCGAAAAGTGCTAAAGAATCTATAGTCAAACAAATCTGATTTTCGAAACATCAAATAGGTTTAATATAACCCGTCGACTCCGCTCAGGGTGATAGAGGCGTCTTGCTGAGCGGAGTCGAAGCATAAAAATGTTAATGCCAATATAAATATTCGAAAACCAGATTTGTTTGACTATATATCAGAAAATAGTGTATCAAAGAAATAATCTCCTAACCCCTCGCCTTGTTTCTCATAAAATATTCGGCCTTCTTCTAAATCTTTTACAGCAGAAATCAGGATTTTAATCTTCATTCAAAGTTCTTTCTAAGATTTTTTTTAGCAATATCCCAATCCACAACTTCTTCAATACCACTATTCATTCTCTTTTCAGTTTCCTTAAGGGCATCTTCATGCCAGGCAGGTGAATCATACTTTTCTTCTTCACCACTTAAATCTTTCCAAAGAGCTTCCATGACTTTTAGTTTCTCGATATGAGATAACCGTTTAATTTCCTGTAATATTTCCATCTCTTTAATCCTTTCGTTTATTTTTCGGGGGAAATAGGGACTATTTCATATCTTGTAGACTTTGCTATTAAACAGTCACAGTCCCTGTTTTGTCCAAAAACAGTAGTTCCAAACTATATTTGCCATACTACCAATTTGTAAAATTTCACAATATTGTATCACAAGCATCTTGCTTGTGCTATTGAACACTCAAGCTGGAAGCTTGAGTTACTATTATTCCCTGCTAATTGTTTTTTTTACAAAAATCGGAAATACTCCCGTCCTAAGATGTAAAATTGCGGAAATTCGGGTATTGATTTATAAAGGATTATGAGAGAGATATTTTCGGAAAAAGCAATTCTCTGACAATCTATCTCGGTGTAACCCCACCCATATGTTCATCCGACTCTATATTCTTTCCTTGCTTAAATATTGATCCGTATTTTTCTTCTATTGAAACAAACGAGAATATAACCCACCCAATTACGAAAATTGATATTATTGCCAATAAAATTAAGGCGACACCATACCTAATTTTGATTTGTAGAATTAAATATGGTGTCCCCGGAATTACCCCTTTGCCAGAGATACCCGAAGCGTTTATGCTATTGACTCTTTTGCCAATAGATCAGGCTTGACCCCCTGCCCCGTTCCTGCTTGCGCTGGCTTTAGAAAGCGAATTTTCATCTGGCCCTGTGTTTGCTCATCACATTTTCATAAGAAACTGTCTCTAATTTGCCTGCCTTGTACGCCTGCCAGCGATTCCTTGCTTCTTCAGCCCAGATACGGTCGATTTCCGGGTCTGGTCTGTCAAGCTGCGTTAGGATTGAATCGACAAGTTTAAGCTTCTCGGTATCCGGCAAAGACCTTATTTTTGCCTCAAGCTCTTCGTTAATCGCTGCCATACTCTTTCTCCTTTCTTATACCTTTTATTACAAACTTATTTGGGGATTGTAAAATAATAAACTTTATAACTTGTATATCAAGAGGAATGAAATCAAATCTTTATCAATTACATATTTGTCAATGGTAAAGATTCGACTCCTTCGCGCTCTCCTAAGTTAAGCTGCCTGCCAGAATAGTTCCCCTTAGAAAAGGGGGATAAAGGGGGTTGTTTTCGATCAAATAATCCTTAACTTAATGACATTGGATTGCAAATCTGAACCCGCCCAGGTGTCTGAAGGGGTCACGAAATGAGAATGAAAAATTTCCAAATTAAGTATGGCGTCCTCTGAATCAACCGATTATCAACAATATAATCACTAATCAAGGTGTGCCCCAAGCAGTCTAGCAGTGCCCCTATAATACAAACCTTGAAATTCCTCAAAATAAAACATAGGATAATGCACAGGAAGATCAAATACAATTGCAAAATAGTGCCTTTTTTAAAGATAAAAGTATACCATTTTAATAGTATTTTTCAAAAAATGAAAATTTGAGAAAAAAGTCCATTGACAAGAAAAAAGAGTAGTATTACATTAAACAACTAAAATTGATGTGTACAAACATGCTTTCATTAAATCCATTACCACAATAATCAGGTTATAAAATTGCGAATGATTTCCGGAAAAGAATTTAAAAAGAGATTTTTACATTACGTAGGAAAACACCCTTATGCCTGGGCAGAAAGGAATGGCATCAGCAAAGGGGTAATAATAAAGATCAATAAAGAAAAATTTCCGGATGTCGATAATTTAGTAAAAATATCAAATATATTGAATGTGAGCATCGACCATCTGCTGGCAGATGGCGAACATACAGGAAAAGAGAAAAAACCATCCGTTTCTGAAAAATCGGAGATTAATCTGCCTACAGAGGCGAATGATCCGGAATCAGGGGTATACGTAAAAAAACTCCTGAATATCCTTCAATGCAACCATGAAGGTTTTCGGAATAATATCAGATCATTTGTTGATGTACTGTATAACCTGTGGATCATTTCTCAGCAACAGACAAATAACCTTACACGCAAACGAAATGAAGAAGACAGATCGCTAAGGGAAATTGTTGATTTACTGAAAAACCATCCTTGTCATAAAGAAGCGACATTGACATACATTCAGCAATTAATAAAACATCAGGAAGTTTTGAAACGGATAGAAAAATATAAAGCAAATTATGAAACAAAATCGAAGAAAAATACTTCGGAAAATGATCAGATGGATAAATTGCTGGGAGAAATTGCAAGTAAGGAAAACGCGGGCGTCCTGCTTGACATATTTGAGGATATCGTAAAAAAGAGCGGAACTCCATCCCCGTCACAAAAAAAAATTCCTGGTAAAGATTGAATAAAAAAATCGCAGCGGGTTCAGTAGCAACTGCAAAGCTGAAAGGCGGTTCAAAAACGGTCGCTGTTGTCCCTGTTTTCATTGATTATAGACTTTGATTTATGGTAATATTCCGACAGTTTGTAGAATAGCAATAAAAATAAATGGAGAGTAAAAATGAGTGCCAATAAAAATGAGTTTGTTATTACAAAAGAAGCGTTGCTTGAAAAAGCAAAAAGTCTTGCAAAGCCAATTGACTTTGATGAACTTATAGCACAAGGAATTTTAGAAAAAAAAGGAAAGAAATATAAAATATTATTAATGGGAAAGTTACCACAACATGCCAAAGACAAAATTATTGAACTCAGTAACGATGGTACTGTTAAATTTTCAAAAGCAACTAAATCTGCTGAAAAGCTTGTAAAAAAATTATCCAAATAAAATTACTGGTAAGGCATAACAAATCATTTCAGCAGACTGCTTGCATAATCGGTTGAAATCAAACATTATGGATAGTAGAGACCATTTTTTAACCCACCCACACCCATATTTCTATTTTTAACTTGAACCAAGATGATTATTTACCATTCATTTTGCATAAGCCAAGTATGTTGGGTTGAGTGAAACGAAACCCAAGTATTTCTCAAGTGTTTCGAATGGTTATCGTTGGATTTCACTTTCGTTCTACCCAACCTACAATACTATTTTTTTTGCACAAAAAAGTCATTCCGAATGGAACGAAGCAGAATGAAGAATCTAACTTGATACTTAGATATACAAAAATAACAGGAGGCTGATTATGACAAAACTTCTTGAAAAAGCCTTTGAAGAGGCATCAAAGTTGTCAGAATTGGAGCAAGATGTTCTCGCCCGATGGTTGATTGATGAAATCATATCCGAAAGAAAATGGGAAAAGGCATTTGCTGGATCGGAAGATGTATTAGATAAATTGGCAGATGAAGCTCTTACCGAGCACGCACACGGCAAGACAAAACCATTGGATATTAAACGGCTGTGAAATCACATACAACAGAGCGTTTTCGTAAATTATTGGCTGATTTACCCAATGAAATCCGAAAGCAGGCACGAGAAGCTTATGTACAGTTTAAAAAAGATCCTTATCTTCCGGGGCTTCACTTCAAACGGATACATTCAAAACGGCCGATTTATGCCGTTCGCATCTCAAAAGATTATCGCGCTTTGGGAATACTTCAAAATAGCAAAATAATCTGGTTTTGGATTGGTTCGCATTCGGATTATGACAAGATATTGAAACAACTAAGGCACGGCTGACAATGTCCAGGATCGTTGGCATAGGAGAGCCCATAATCCCTTGCAATACTAATAAAGATTGAATTGCGTAAGGATTTTAGTTGCAAATAGAGGCTTACAGAACAGCTTGAAAAACGGTCGCTGTCTCTATACTTATTTGAAATTCCTAACGTTACATTAGAACTACCATCTCTTTTCACGGTAGATCGCAATCAGCGCGAAGAAAAGCGAGAGCAGTACCGGCGCTAAGAAAATTCCCATCAGTCCGAAAAGTGTGATCCCTCCTAAAATTCCAAAAAAGAGCAGAAAGTAGGGAAGATGTGTCTTTTTTCCGATCAGTGCCGGTTTGATGAAGTTATCAATCAGGCAGATGACAAAAAATCCGAGGACGGCTAGAATACCTGCTCTCATATATTGATGCGTGACAGCCAGATAAATCACTAGCGGCAGCCAAACGGCGGTGGTGCCGACCATGGGAATCATCGAGGTAATAAAGGTGAGCATCGCAAAAAATAACGGGAGCGGCAGGCCGATCGCCCAGTAAATAATGCCTGCCACCGTAGCTTGCGCGAGGCTGGTCAGGAGCTGGCCGCGGATGACCGCCGAGAAGGTCTCGCTGATTCTTTGAAAAACGAGGCATTTGTGTTTTTCTTCCAGCGGTGTAATTTCATAGATGAAACAGTAAATAGCATTGCCATCCTTTAGAAAAACAAAAACAAGAAAGAACATCATCAGGATATTCAAAATCACAAAAAACACATTCTTTGTAATCGTTCCTGCCTGCGCGGCGGTGTAATTGCCGACGGCCCGCGCTGAAGAGAGCATCCACTCATTCAAATTTTGCTTGAGCGGTTCCCATTGAACCAGGCGATCTTCGATATTTTGCACCACATGGAAGGAACGTACGTGATCAATGAGGGCTCCCAAACGTCCTTCGCGGACATAATCTGTCGCGAGCTGATAAAGGTCAATGGCTTGAGTGGACAGATTGACAATTAAATAAATAACTGGGGGAATCACGAGAAAAAAAATCAAGACCGTCATCAAAAGCGCGGACACAGTCTCGTTTTTCAAAAGCCTGTTCAACTGCGAGTAGACGGGATAAAAAGCAAAAGCCAGAATGGCAGACCAAAAAATAGCCTTGAAAAAGGGTGAGAAAATATAAATCACCATGCCAACTACAAAAACCAACAGGGCTATAAAGAAATACGAGATAAATTTATCGCGGGTCATTTGTATCCTTAAAAAAGGGGGAGAATTAATACAAAGCAAATTCTACATTTATTTTTCAAAAAAGCTATATTTTAATCACGCTTGTCCAGTATTGTCAAAATTAAATCTTCAAATCGAATCTGTCGCGGAAAATGGGAAAATAGGAACAACGACAATACTGTTCGGCACGGAGTTTGACGGTTAAATACATTGCTAAAATATTATGATAGCCAAGCAGGTTGGGTTGAGTGAAACGAAACCCAACATTACAATACTGCAGAGAAGGTAAAACAGTCGCTGTCCTTATTATTAATTATTCGCATTGAAAATGCGCTTCATTTCTTGCAGGGCATGTTTATGGTCTTTCTGTGTAAGCGCTGCCACGCAATTCTCGGGAACAGTGACCGTGTATCCCCGCATATATGCCTCAGCAACCGTGTACAACACGCAAATATTAGTAACCACACCGGTAATTATCAGATGTGTTGCGCCCAACTGTTTTAATAATTTCTGTAACGATGTCTTGTAGAAACATGAATAGCTTGTTTTTGGCACAATATAATCTTCTTTTCCCGGTTCCAGTTGTTTTACGATATGTGACCCTTCCGTCCCCTTAACGGCATGTTCCGGCCATAAGGAAAATTCAGGGTCATTCTTTTTGTGCGCATCACAACAATAGATTACCGGAATGCCGGATTTTCTTGCCGAAAGTATTTCTCTTCTCAGGGCGGGAATAATATCTCTTGCGGCAGGCACTTCAAGCGGTGCGCCTTTTTGCACAAAATCATTGAGCATATCGCAAATAATCAATGCGGTGATGGCGCTATTGTTTGGTGGCGCTGTTTTGACCATTTCCAATGTCCGTTTTTAACAATGAGAGTTATTGAAATACTCTTGTTTCATTGCCGGTGTAATTTCTTGCTATATCTTTCAACGTCCGAATTGGATATCGAGGTGTTTGTGGCAATCGGAGCAGGATTGCCGCAAAATCCCCATCTGCCAGAGAACGTCTTCCAGTGTATAAGTTTTTTCTGTGCCGGCAAACATTACGTTTATACTTTCGGATGCCCTTAACATCGCGTTGTTAAGGATCTGATATTTGTCATCGTCCGGTCGTGCAAATTTCGTAGTGGCAGTTTTGCAGTGCGTCAAAAGACGGGAGCTTGCATTGGCGTAGATTTCCCGCTCATTTTCAATTTCTTCAAAAGAAAAATAGGTAGCAAGCCGTTCTAATACTTTATAATGCATATCGATTCCGCACATAAGTTCCGCCAGTTCGCTTTTTTCCTTTTCTTCCTCTTTTGCATGTGCCGCCCCCGTAAATCCATTAAAAACCATGCAGAAAATCAAAATCACCGAACTTACGAAGAATGCCCCTCGTGCTGACATCACTGCCTTCCCCATAGGAATATCCTCTGATATACTAAAAAGAATTACGATGTGTTTTTGTTATGGCATACTATAGCAAAGCCGCAACTAAGAAAAAAAGTTATTTCCATTTTTTCTCAAATGCCACGATACCTTTTGTGTCCCTTAAAATAACAAAAACATCTCCTTCTTCAATTTTATAATTGGAAAGATGTATCCTGCAATTACATGAACATGAAAATATTCGATTTTTATGGTCGTATGTGTTAATTTTAAAGGCATGAAAAAAGACACCTCATTAATAAAATGTTCTCATTGCGGACAGACACACCATATTGATGAATTTTACCGTCACACGTCGTTGATCTGTTCCCGCTGCTGCAAGCAAATATCTCCTTTAATATTTGATGAAGTATGCGAGACGGATTCAGGAGGGTTCTATGTACTGCTTGGGTTCTTTGCCATTGCTTCGTTTTTAGGGGCGTTAGGGAGCATTATGCTGATGCATGGCTGGAATATATGGGTTATCTTTTCTATGGTGGGCGGGCTGCTTTTTTTTATTGGCAAAGTATTCATTATTAAATATAAAATAACCGGGGTGGAAGAATACTTTCTGGGAAAATTTGCACCTGAAGGATCGCACATTAAGGGAACAACGAATTTCGATCGACTGCTGCTGGATGCAATAAACGAATTACCGCAAAATATAAAAACCCGTCTCTCAAATGTTTCTGTTGTTGTGGAAGACAGCCCCGATGCCTATATAATGGAAAAATTAAAATTAAAGTCAAACAGGGTGCTTCTCGGAGTTTTTCAGGGTATTCCTTTGAATAAAAAAAGCGTCTGGCATTCAAGCACATTGCCGGAAAAGATTACACTTTTCCAGAAAAATATCGAGTCTGTCTGCCGTTCGGAAGATGACATTAAACAAAGAATAAAAAAAGTCATCCGCCACGAAGTCGCACATTATGTTGGTTTTTCGGAAGAGGAAATAAGACAATTAGGATATTAAACCAAAAACTGTAAGGAGAAATAATTATGGCGGAAATGCATTCATTTGATATTGTGTGTAAGGTTGAAATGCATGAGATTAAAAATGCTATTGACCAGGCACAAAAGCAACTGGCCGTTCGATATGATTTCAAAGGAAGCAAGGCATCCATTACATTAAACAAAGATGATACGGTAACATTGTTTGCCGACGACGATTACAAATTATCCGCCTTAACGGAAATTTTTAAGGAAAAACTGGCAAAAAGAAACATCCCGATAAAGGCCCTTACCTTCGGCAAAACGGAGGACGCCGTCGGGGGAGCAAAAAGGCAGGTTGTTACATTGCAGTCAGGCATACCTACAGACAAAGCGAAAGAAATTGTTAAGATAATAAAAAATTTAAAACTCAAAGTTCAGGCGAAAATACAGGAAGAACAGGTGCGTGTTTCAGGACAAAAGATAGATGATCTCCAGGCTGTAATGAAGGAACTGAAAGATCAGGACTATGACTTTGCCATGCAATTTGTAAATTATAAGTAGCTAATTTAATATATTTTCAAATAACATAATTTTGGAGAACCGATAACTTGCAGCATTTGCTATTTTTCTTAAATTAACAATATTTATTTAATTATTATTGTTATTTAGCAATATTTATAAATTATAGATTGATTTTTTTGATATATTATATTTAACTATACGCGTAGAATTTAATCGTAAGATGATATGTAGTGTGAATGGAGTCGATCATGCAAAAAAACAAATTTGGACTCATTGGCCTTGCAGTAATGGGACAGAATCTTGTTCTCAATGTTGCTGACCATGGTTTTGGGGTGTCAGTGTACAATCGTACCGCAGAGAAAACTGACGAATTTATGTCGGGTGAGGCAAAAAATAAGAAAATTACCGCCACGTATTCTTTAAAAGAATTTGTTGCAAGCCTGGAACGCCCCCGCACAATTCAAATTATGGTGAAAGCCGGTGGAGCGGTTGACGCCGTCATTGCCGAATTAAAACCATTACTGGAAAAAGGCGATATAATTATTGACGGGGGGAATTCGTATTTCACAGACACAGAAAGAAGGACAAAGGCATTGGAGTCCGATAATCTTTGCTATATCGGCATGGGCGTTTCCGGAGGAGAAGAAGGAGCGCGTTACGGCCCGAGCCTTATGCCGGGGGGAACGAAAGAGGCATATGCCCTGATTGAGCCGCTGGTAACCGCAATTGCCGCAAAAGCTCCGGCAGACGGGTCTCCCTGCGTGGCTTATATCGGCCCCGGCGGAGCGGGACATTATGTAAAAATGGTTCACAATGGCATCGAATATGGCGATATGCAGCTTATCGCAGAAAGCTATGCCTTGCTGAAATCATCGGTCAATCCCTCTCCGGAAGAGTTTCGCAAAATTTTCACCGAATGGAATAACGGAGAGCTTTCTTCATTCCTTATAGAAATTACTGCGGACATATTTGCCAAAATCGACAGCGAAACAAAACGTCCGCTGGTTGAAGTGATATTGGATAAAGCAGGCCAGAAGGGCACCGGAAAATGGACAAGCCAGAACGCGATTGATATAGGCGCGGCTGTTCCTACCATTACTGCGGCAGTGGACGCCCGCATCATATCTTCGATGAAGAAAGAACGCCAGGGGGCGTCAAAAATTCTCTCCCTCCAGCGGAATAATTATAATGATGACAGAAAAAAAATCATCAATGCGGTTCGCGACGCCCTTTATGCGTCCAAAATTTGTTCTTACGCGCAGGGTATGTATCTTCTCCGAAGAGCTTCAGATGAATATGGATATCATCTGGATTTGGGAGAAATAGCGCGTATATGGCGTGCAGGTTGCATTATTCGCGCAAAATTGCTCGATGATATCACCCGCGCATACCGGCGCGATCCTGACCTGCCGAATTTGTTATTAGACAGTGAATTTAAACAGGCAATACACAGCAGGCAGGCTTCCTGGCGTTTTGCGGTAAAAACCGCCATCGAACTGGGCACCCCTGTGGCTGCTTTGAGCGCTTCGCTTGCATACTTTGATGCGTATCGCTCCGAATTTTTGCCTGCAAATCTTATACAGGCACAGCGCGATTATTTTGGAGCTCACACATTCGAGCGTATTGATAAACCCGGAGTGTTCCACGCAAACTGGAAGGAAAAATAAAAAATGGCGAAAAAAACCGTTGTGTCTCCCGACACCTCCCAACTGAATAAAGATATAATTAAAAAATTACCGAATTCCGCGACGATCGTAATCTTTGGCGCTTCCGGAGATCTCACCGAACGGAAATTGCTCCCTTCTCTGTTCCGGCTGGATAGCGACGGACTATTGCCGGAAAAATGTGTCATCATCGGGGTAGCACGCACAGACATGGATAACGAAACATTTCGCAAAAAAATCATGGAAAGCGTTGGCGCTTATTCCCGTCACTATAAAGACCGATGCGGTAATTGGTCTGTATTCGAAAAAAAATTATTGTATCATAAAATGGATTATGACAATCTGAGTGATTACAAAACCCTGAACAAGCTTCTGGCAGATATACACAAAAAACAGGGCATGAACTCTAATTGTCTTTTCTATCTCTCTACACCGCCTATGCTCTATCCTGGTATCGTGAGCAAACTGGGTGAGGCGGGAATGGCACAACAGTCTGATGAGCATTGGCGTCGTATTATTATCGAGAAACCATTTGGCAGGGACCTCGCTTCCGCTGTGGATTTAAACAACCACATCCACCAGGTCTTTAATGAAAGCCAGGTATATCGTATCGACCATTATCTCGGCAAAGAAACGGTGCAAAACCTGTTTGTTTTCCGTTTCGGCAACGCGATTTTTGAACCGCTCTGGAATCGCAACTATATCGACCATGTTCAAATTACGGTATCTGAGGAAGTGAGCCTCGGAAGCAGGGCGGGATATTATGATACCGCCGGCGTGCTGCGCGACATGTTTCAGAATCATCTGTTGCAACTCCTGACACTCACCGCAATAGAACCGCCTGCGGAGTTCAACGCAACATCATTGCGTGATGAAAAAGTGAAGGTTCTCAAAGCTGTTCGCCCCATCAAACCGGAAGAAGTCGCAAAGCAAACAGTTCGCGCTCAATACCGGACATATCGGGATGAAAAAGGGGTTGCACGGGGAACCGAAACAGCGACCTTTGCAATTCTAAAACTGTTTATCGATAACTGGCGCTGGCGAAACGTGCCCTTCTATCTCCGTTCCGGCAAGGCGTTGAACAGCAAAGTCACAGAAATATCGATTCAATTCAGACATGTGCCTCATTTGATGTTCCCTTTGCCGCCCGACGAATTATTGCCTCCAAATAAATTAGTATTGCGCCTGCAGCCGAACGAAGGAATGCGTTTGGGCTTTGAAACAAAAATGCCGGGCGCCGGAATGAAGACACGCACGGTAAGCATGGACTTCCTGTACGAACAGGATTTTGGGGAAAATATATTGCCCGACGCGTATGAAAGACTTTTAGTGGATGCCTTGCAGGGGGATGCTTCCCTTTTTACGCGAAGTGATGAGATTGAGTTGGCATGGAAAATAACTGATCCCATTCTGCGGGGATGGGAAGGCGAACATGCGCCGCCCCTTGCATTTTATGAATTAGGAACGTGCGGCCCCAGCAAGGCAGACGAATTTATACAGGCAGACGGCCGCAAGTGGAATCCATGTATGTAACCTGACAAGATACTCATCCCTTGATATAGCATGAACTACCATATATTTCCCGTTGCGGATCTGGCAAAGAAAACGGCTGAGCTTATTGTTCGTATTTCAAAAAAAGCGATTACAGAAAGAGGGCGCTTCATTGTGGCGTTTTCCGGAGGTTCCCTGCCCAAATTGCTGTTTCCCGCATTAGCTTCCGAGCCGTTTTATTCTGAAATTCAGTGGAAGGCCTGGCATGTCTTCTGGGCGGATGAACGTTGTGTGCCGCCGACAAATTCGGAAAGCAATTATTTTCTGGCCGGCAAACATCTGTTTGATTATGTCGATATCCCGTCTTCCCAGATTTATATGCCCAACACCTCCCTGGAACCCGTGGGAATGGCCGCTTTATATCAATCCAGACTGCAGAACGTCTTTCGCATAAAAGACGATGAATTGCCGTGTTTCGATCTTTTATTACTCGGCATGGGGGAAGACGGACACACCGCATCACTCTTTCCGGGCCACCCCCTTTTGAAAGAAAAAAAATGCTGGATAGCTCCGATATTCGATTCTCCCAAACCTCCGCCGGAACGAATTACGCTTACCCTGCCGGTGATTAATAATGCCCGTTGTATTATTTTTCTGGTTACGGGGAAAAGCAAGGCCGCTGCATTACAAAAGATATTCCGGGGAGAATCAGCATCGTCTCCCTTGCCTGCTCAAATGGTAAAACCCATGCATGGTGAATTGCACTGGTTCCTGGATGAAGACGCAGCCTCAGAACTTGGCAGATAAAATTCCAGGACTATCCACCGATTCTGCAAGACGGTCGCTTATCGTTTTATTTTCCTGCTGATAAACCGCCATATTTTCTTTCCGTTTAAATAAACATGAACGGCAGCAAGAATCAAGGTTGCGTATGCGAAATAACGGTGGGGCACAAACTTCCTGAGATCGAGTTGTGATTGAAGATATCCAAGAAATGCGGTGATACTTATTGAAAACAAAAGCAGGATGCTGACGAAATAATTGATATCCTCACGTTTCATTTACATCGCACCTACCGCATGAAGATATATGGCAGCCTCTTTTTGACCGTCAACTTCAATGAGTTCATTCACCTCTTTGTCGATAAATGCGCCAACAACAACGGAGCCCAGTCCCAGTGAAACGGCCTGCAAATATATATTTTGACTGATATGTCCCGCCTCAATATACACATAGCGGTATCCCCTTTCTCCGTATTTATGGCGGGTTCGGTTAAAGACGGCAGACAATACAAAGGTTGCATTGGCGTCACCCAGCATCTCCTGTTTCAGCCCGGCACTGGTAATCTTCTTTCCGAAATCTCCGGATTTCACCAGTTCCAGCGCATGATCAGGAACGGCGTAATGATAGACACCCTTCTCCAAATCCTGCACGTTATTCACAATTACATATATTTCAAACGGATAAAGAGCGCCTGCGGAAGGAGCGGTACGGAGGGATTGCCCGTAAATTTTCCCTGTTACTCCCTGGGCTGCATGCAATAGCTGCGATAATTGGAACAGGGTCATTGGCTTCTTTGAATAATTGCGAACCGAACGACGCTTATTGATGGCATCTTCCAGTGGCATGCCCTGAAATTCCGGTTTCGGAAGTTTCATCATTTTTGCATCAGGATAGGTTTTGTATTGTGAAGGTTTCTCCGGTTTGCTGCGAAATAAATCCCCGACCACGCCAAGCCATGAAAGTTCTGTATCGGAATGAAACCGCTCCCCGATACTCAGATCTTTTCCGTCGTCCTTGCAATAGGCAATAGGTTCAAGAGAAAGGAAAAACAGAAAAGAGGCAATGGAAAAACACAATACACGTATGGAGAAAAAAATACCCTTTTCTTTAAAGATCATTTTTACAATTTTTACAAACAACTGGTTTTGTGTCTTTGTAACTATAATTATCAACAAATAAATAACATAACACAAATAAAAAATCTTTCTGAAATGTCTCATTTGATCCAGTCTGTTCGCTTGACCCATCCTGCATAAATCAATAATCATTTTATAAAAATCGGGACTGCACCCTATTCAGGATGTAGTTGCAGCAACACCCGTTCTGGGGTGAGCGGAGAGGCAAAATTGAAATCAATGTCCGGCCTGAATGCCCGCATAGCATTGCGTGTGGCAAAAAATACACCTATCCCGTACATAAAAGGCGGTTCTCCGACAGCCTTGCTCCCATAAGGTCCAATCGATCCCTTCTCATTTTTCAAAAATTCTACTTCTATATCGTCCGGCATAAAGTGGGCGTCCGGAACTTTATAGGTGGCAAGATCGCGGGAGAGCAATTGCCCTTTATCATTAAAACGCAGGTCTTCCAACGCCATCCATCCCAAACCTTGCGCAAGCCCTCCCTCGATCTGCGCACGGTCAACTATGTCATCAAGAGGTCTCCCTAAATCGTGCACTATTTTAACAGAATCAATGTCGTAGCTTCCCCGCAGGCAGTCTAAGGTAATTTCAATAATTGCAGCGCCATAAACATGATAGGCAAACGGATGCCCCTTTTCTTTTGTTGTGGCAAAACATATTTTTGGCGTTGCAAAAAATCCATGCGCAGAAAGATCGATGCGTTTCAAATAGGCGCCATGAATCAATTGGTCCCATGTCCATCCGGTATCATTGCCGTCATACACCACCTTTTCGTCTATGATAGAAAATTCTTCTTTGCCGGAAACGGAAAGTTCCTGAACCAAAAACGTTTTTAACCGGTCGAGTATCTGATTGATTGCCAATATCAGCGCATTTCCGTTGAGAACGGTGGTAGCACTGGCAGCGCTGGGAGACATATTTGCAATGCGTGTGGTATTTGTGCATTCTACTTTGATACGACCGGGGTTAATGCCGAATGCCTTTGCGGCAATTGCAGTGATATTGGTAGTCAAACCCTGCCCCATTTCCACCCCACCGGTAGAAACGCTTACGCTTCCATCGGTGAAGATATGCACCAGGGCGCTTGCCTGGTTCAGGTACGTCGTGGTAAATGATATGCCAAAGCACACCGGCATTACGGCAACCCCTTTTTTCGTTTCAAAATGAGACTGATTGAACTGGTGCGCCTGTTTTTGAATCCTTTGAAGATAGTACTTCGTCTCAGCCATTTCCCAAACGCTTCTGATGCTGCAATGTGCTGCTGTTTGGCCGTAAGGAAATTCTCTGCCTTCTGCAAGTAAATTTTTTGCCTGTATTTCTTCCCGCGGCATAGTAAGTTTTTCCGCAAGTTTTGTGATTGCGCTTTCTATGGCAAACATTCCCTGCGGCGCGCCGAATCCTCTGAAAGCGGTATTTGAAGGGAGATTTGTCCGGCAGCACGCGCCGAATATTCTGACATGGGGAATATAGTAGCAATTTGTGCTGTGAAACATTGTTCTCTCCAGAACAGCCGTTGATAAATCCGCAGTGGCGCCGGAGTTTTGATAATGTTTTACTTCGTAAGCAAGGACGATGCCTTCTTTTGTTGCGCCGATTTTAAAATCGGATTTATAGGGATGTCTCTTTCCGGTCATTTTTATGTCGTCAGCCCTAGATAAAACCAGTTCCACCGGTCGTTGAGTTGCCCAGGCGGCAAGCGCTGCCATACATGCCCATGGAGTTGCCTGATCTTCCTTTCCTCCAAAGCCGCCACCGAGACGTTTCACTTCCACCTCTACACTGTGGCTGGCAAGTCCTAATATTTTTGCCACGTGATGCTGCACCGCGGACGGGCTTTGTGTGGCAGAATATATCCGTATATTTTCTCCTTCTAACGGAACGGCTCTTGATCTCTGCGTTTCAAGATAAACATGTTCCTGCCCGCCTATGTCGCAGGAACCTTCCACAACAAGATCACATTTCTGCCACATCGAATCAACATTGCCAAGGGCAAATGTCCTTGGAGCGCCGATAATATACCCCTTTTCAAAAGCCTCTTTTGGGTCGGTAACAGCCGGTAATTCTTCTATTTCAATCGATATTTTTTTTGCCGCTTTTTTCGCTATTTCCTGACTTTCTGCGACTACTACCGCTATCGGTTGACCGATATAATGCACCGTGCCTTTTGCGAGAAGCTCTTCGTCCTGAATAATTGAACCAATTTGGTTTTCTCCGGGAATATTTTCCCAGGTAAGAACGGCAACCACTCCTTTTGCCAAACGTGCTTCCTGCACGTGGAGGTTCCGAATGTTTCCATGCATTACCGGAGAGGAAAATACCGATGCGTAAAGCATGCCTGAAGGCAACGGCATATCATCCACAAACCGGGATTCTCCGCGTGTATGAGCAGCAGCGTCAATTCTATTCATAAAAATCCTGTACTTTCACCGTTTTGGGAAAAAGTTTCGTAAAGTGTGCGATTACCAACTGACGGGCAAGCAGCCTTTTATAGCAGGAGCTTCCCCGGATATCATCAATGGGAGATATTTCATGTTGCAGTATTGAAAAACTATCCTTAATGGTGTTTCGGGTAATCTCTCTTCCCAGAAAATAATCACATGTATTCTTCAGAAAAAGGGGAATGGGGGCGACCCCGCCCATTGTAATCTGTATCTTCCTGATAATGTTTCCTTCCTCTTTTATGCTTATTGCGCTATTTACCGAGGCCACGTCCAGATATTTTCGCTTCGAAACCTTTTCCCAGTTTATTTTGGTTGCAGGGCAGGGCACAGGGATTACTATTTCCGCCAAAATCTCAGACGGTGATATATCGAGACGTTTGTACCCTTTATAAAAAGAGGTCATCGGCGCCGAACGGCTTTTACCGCCATTCTTCAAAATAAGAGTCGCTTCCATTGCCAGTAAAAGTATTGCCATATCGGCAATCGGAGAAGCATTCATAATATTTCCACCCAGCGTTGCCCTGTTTCTGATTTGCGGAGAAGCAATAAATGAAATATATTCCTGAACAGCAGGAATGGCTTTAATCACTTCGGGGTGATTCGAAAATTCTTCGAATGTAATGAGGGCGCCAATATGAAGAAGTCCGTTTTTTCGGACAATATCCTTCATTTCCGGATGCATATTCAGCAGATCAATCCTGGAGTCTGGCAAAATATCACCCTTTTGGACATAGAGATCAGTGCCGCCGGCAATGAGAAAATCAGCCGTGGTTTCTCTATTCCCGGAAGATTCCCTGGAAATGTTTATTAACCGCATGGGGATACTTTGGAAATATTCAGGGATTATTCCCTTTTCGACAAGTGATTGTATGCCGGATTTGTTGTTAACGTGTTCTTTTATCGCATCAAAACCTTGCTTCAGCGACCGATAGCCCGTGCAGCGGCAAAGGTGTCCGCCAAGGATTTTCTTAAAACCTTCTTTTGTTATATGATGATTGCATTCCATAGCATAACCGGTCAGCGAAACAACAATCCCCGGCGTGCAAAAACCACATTGAGTTGCCCCTTCATCTACGATGGCCTTCTGTATAGGAGAGAGACCGTTCATATTTAGCCCTTCAATCGTGACAAGATGCTTGCCGTGTAATTCTCCCAACGGCATTAAGCAGGAATTAACGGATTTGTAAGATACCCGGTTGTCTGTTAATTCGCCGATAAGAACAGTACATGCCCCGCAATCCCCTTCGCGGCATCCTTCTTTCGTGCCGGTTAATCTCTGATTTTTGCGAAGGAAGTCAAGCACCGCCATGCCGGAAGGTTCGGTAGTACGTACTTCTCTTTCATTGAGGATAAAATGCAATTCTTGAACCATAGTATTATTTCCGTGCAGAGTTGAAATCTGTTCGTCTTTTAAACGGGTGCATTCCCGATTTTTTGTAACCGTTTATGGGATCGGTGTGGGTAGGGTGGATAAAGGCGCTGGTTTTTGCGCCGTATCCACCAACGATTATTGCATGAATGGTGGATTCGCTCCGTTTAATCCACCCTACAAGGCTTATTTTAAATAGAGACACACTTTCTTTCAATTTGGTCCTGCCAAAAAGACTTTAAAATGTTTATCAAATGAAGAATCTGCTTCATAGAGAACCTCTCCATATCTGATCGTGCCTGAATCAGGAGGAGTGTATCTGTTTTTTCTTACCAAATTTATGCCATTATAAAAAATAACCGCTACATTGTTTTTTAATGCGGACACACTGCGTGGTATCCGATCATAGTCTGCAAATTCCGGAATAGAGTTGTCCGTGTCAAGTATGTAAAGCGGAGAACGGATAGAAAGATCAGTGAAAACTACTTTCACTCCTTTTTCCTTAAGTTGCCTAAAAAGATCATATGTTTGTACCCAGCAATTACTCGTAGTTGTCACCCGATTGCCAATAGAAAATATACTAAGATTGCCGCCGGTTTTCCTGTAGGAAATAAAATAATTAGTTGCCACATAAAAAATATTAAAGGCCACTATTATGCCAAGTAATCCGTATGACACGCTTTTCATCCAATTATTTCCGTGAGCAATCAGAGGTTTCGAAAGCAAAGACAGCAAGACAGTGAAAGAATATACCGGCAACAGAAAATAATGCGGGGAAAAATTCGGCGCTACCAGAATGGTAAAGAACACGAGAAATAATGTGAAAAGGAACAGAAAACACTCTGCCTGGGAAAATTTAAACTGTTGGCGGCATAGTATCCTGTAACCGAGCAGCGAAAAGAATGCAATTGTTATATAGGGCACAACATAATATTCTACTCTTCCAACAAAAAGATTATAGAGCAAGCCTCCGTTTAATACCTTATTCAATATACCGGGAAGGTTGGCAATGTCCGTTAATAACTCTGTAAACGATCCTCTGGCGGCTTTTTCAGTCCATGAATTTGCCAGGCTTCCAAAAGTAAATTGATACATCCATACCGAAATTCCTCCTAAAAAACCTATTCCTCCTGACCAGGGAATGCTTGTTTTTAACCAGTGAAAACCGTAAACAATAGAGGTTGAAAGAATTAATGAAATGAGCACTACAAGTCCAATAAAATGATTATACGCAAGAATTCCCAGTGTTAAACCTCCCAACAAGGCAAAAGGAAACGACAATCCTTTTCGTGTTGTTATAGAATGATAAAAGAATACCAAACTTAAAATTGTAAGAAATGCATTGAGACACTGAACTTCACCTGCATATCGGCTGATCATAACAAATGCCGGTGAGGTGCAAAGTAATATTCCTGCCAGCTTATTTATCCCTGTAGTGGGATACAACTTTTTTATCAAATACATTATCAGCGCCACTGCAAACGTATTAAAAAAAAGAGAACCCGCCCTGAGAACCTCAATTTTATACCCGAATATTTCAAAAAACGGGACGAGGAGATATTGATGAAGCGCTCCGGAATAAGAAGTCATACCGCTTAAAGGTCTCTCTCCGGCGCCTATTTGTTTGGATTGAGAAATAACAAATGCCTCATCATAGTGAATTCCCGTCACCTCCCCTATAAATACTCCCAGGAGTACACAGGAAACTATAAGAACCAGAAACTCTTGTGTATGTTTTTTTACCATGTCAAAAGTAATGATCTCTCCTCCCTGTGACAAAAATTTACCGGGAAAAATCTTGTATCATAGACAAAGATTTTGCGTTTCATATAACACAGAAAGACATTGTACCGTAAATAATGGGCTTATTTCAATAACACCCTCATTTATCAGAGCGTTTCTCCTTCATTATCCTCTCAGGAAAGGTATATACAAGAAAAAAGCCCATTATTTTTGCACATTTCATCTTCAAAAAATGTAACATTTTAGCGGGAGCATTCCCAAATTTTTGCAAATCCATCAATTGTGATGGAAGCCACTTGCATTTGTAATCTGAACCCAATAGTTTATGTGATTAATAGCGATATATACATTTCATGGCTAAATTATTACGCATGAAACGTGGGGTTCAGGTCACAGATCTGAACCCGCCGGGGGGGGGATTTTGCAAAAATTTGGGAATGCTCTCCATTTTAGTTCTTTAAAAAATTCCAATAATCCCGAAGGGATGAAATAATTATAGAAATTATGCGAAAACCCCCTAATTAACCCCGAAGGGGTGATATTTTATCTCATTCGGTTCGTTGTATTTACAAATGTTGCATAAATGTGATAAACTGAAATTCAATATGAAAGAATATATAAAACTGCTGCAAAAGCATAAACAATATAAGGAAATTATTCATCGACTTTCTTCGGGGAAAGATTGTTGTGTCAACGGCCTTTGGGGTTCTTCCGCGAATTTGTTCATTGCGGCGGCTGCCAATGAGAAGTTTTATTCAAAAGGGCTTATTCCCAGTATTCTTTTAGTTGTGCCGGGCATTGAGGAAGCACAGGAGGATTTGGAAGATTTGAAGACGTTTTCAAATCTTTCCGTGATGTTATTTCCGGCAATGGAAGATATTTTCCACAATAACGATGAAGCTGATGAAGATATTCTTGCGCAACGGCTTTTCATTTTAAACCAATTACGCAAAAAAAACAGTGATGACCCGCAAAGGGTGATGATAATAGTAGCCCCGGTTCAGGCGCTCCTGCAGCCGGTGCTTTCTGTAAAATCAATAAGCGATAACAGCCTTTCACTTCAAAAAGGCCGGGAGTATCCGCGTGAGGATTTTATTGGTCTGCTGCATACCCATCATTATCATGAAGTTAGTCAGGTGGAAAATCCGGGAGAATACGCTATCCGGGGAGGGATTGTCGATGTTTTTCCCTTTGCCTCGGAAACGCCGTACCGCATCGAATATTTTGGGGATGAAATTGAGTCAATTCGTAGTTTCAACATGGAAACCCAGCAATCGGAGACACAGCTAAGCAGTTGCCAGATATTATTTGTTCATATAGCAGACAACCTTCCTTCTCGGCAGAGAGAAAAAGAAAAAACCTCTTTTCTTGACCACATTGGCAGGGAAACAACAATTATCCTGAAGGAACCTGTGGGGATAAAAAACAAATTAAGACAGATGCTGGAAATAACCACAGGCGATGAAGCGTTTTTCTCAGAGGAAGAACTCTTTAAACGGTTAGATACATTTACAAAAATCACCTTGTCAAAATTGCCGTTTTCAACCGACAACTGTGCGTATTCTTTTTCAGTGAAGGCCATAGACGAATTTCCCCGACAGATTCAGGATATTGTGGCGGAACTAAAAAATATTACAGAACATCATGAAAAAACAATTGTTTTTTGCATAAATTCAGCGGAAGAACAGCGGTTCAGGGAAATCATCAGCGATTTGCACGCAGCAGGCAAGGAAAAGTTAGAACTGCGTCTGGGGTATATAAGTCAGGGATTCAGGTTTACAGATATCAATATCGCCATCCTCGCACATCATGAAATTTTTCACAGATACAAACAGCGTCATGAGGTTAAGAAACCGGTACAGACCAGGGCTATCGACTCGTTTCTTGATCTGAAAAAAGGAGATCTTGTGGTGCATATTTCTCATGGCATAGGGCGTTTTCTGGGCATTGAGATTCTTGAGGATGATGGATGCAGGAGAGAATATCTGGTATTGGAATTCGACGAGGGAACGAAAATATATGTGCCTGCAACAAAGATAGAACTTGTGCAAAAGTATATCGGCGCTTCCGGCTATAAGGCAAAACTTGATAAGATTAATTCCCGGTCGTGGGAAATACGAAAGAAACGCACGGAACATGCCGTTGCGGATGTTGCGAGCGATTTATTGCATATCCAGGCAATGAGAAATGCAAAAGAAGGAATTGCCTACCCTCCCGATACGGAATGGCAAAAGGAATTTGAAGCCGCATTCATCTACGAAGAAACGCCCGACCAGTTACAGGTATTGGAGGCAATCAAATCCGATATGCAGGCACGGAGGCCGATGGATCGTCTTATTTGCGGAGACGTAGGGTACGGGAAAACGGAACTTGCCATTCGGGCGGCATTCAAAGCCGCAATGTCCGGAAAACAGGTGGCAATTCTGGTGCCCACCACAATTCTGGCGCAGCAGCATTACACTACATTTTCAGAACGTATGGCAGATTACCCGGTCAGGGTCGAAGTTTTGAGCCGTTTGAAATCTCACAAGGAGCAGAAGGATATTTTGGAAAAAACGCTGGCAGGAACGGTTGATATTTTGATCGGCACTCACCGGCTGCTGCAGAAAGACGTGGTGTTTAAAGACCTGGGGCTGGTTATTATCGATGAAGAACAACGGTTCGGAGTCGCTCACAAGGAACGGTTTAAAAAAATGCGGAAGGTGGTAGATATGCTGACGCTCACGGCCACGCCCATCCCCAGAACGCTTCATATGTCCCTCATGGGAATTAAGGATATTTCTTCGTTAAACACGCCGCCGATGGGAAGGCAGTCCATCCGGACACAGATCATCCGCTATGATCCTCAGCGTATCAGGCAGGCGATATTGCTCGAAATGAACAGAAACGGACAGGTATATTTCGTTCATAACAGGGTATACAATATCGAACGCATCGCCAGAACCCTTGCCGGCATTGTGCCGGAAGCAAAAATTCTGACCGTACACGGACAAATGGACGAAAAACTTTTGGAACAAAGAATGAGAGATTTTGTCAATCATAAGGCGGATATACTTGTTTCCACTACAATAATCGAGTCAGGGCTGGATATCCCTAATGTGAACACCATATTTATCAATTCAGCGGATTCCTTTGGTCTTGCGGATCTGCATCAATTGCGTGGACGGGTGGGAAGGCACAAACATCATGCCTATGCATATATTATCCTGCCCATTGACCGTCCGATTACCCCCGAAGCCGAAAAACGGGTGAAAGCCATTGAAGAGTTTGCCGAGTTGGGCGCGGGATTTAAAATAGCGATGCGTGATCTCGAAATCCGTGGGGCGGGAAATATTCTTGGGGTGGAACAGCACGGTCACATAGCGGCGGTAGGATACGAGATGTATTGCAGATTATTGGAGCTTGCAGTGCGCAAGGCAAGAAATGAACCGGTAAGCGAGCCACTTGATGTATCGTTTAAAATGAATCTTGAATCCTTTATCCCGAACGAGTATATTCCGCAATACAGTGTAAAAATGGATATTTACCGAAGGTTGAACCGTTCCGTTACGTTGAAAGAAATAGATGATATCTCAAGAGAAATGATTGACCGGTTTGGCAATGTACCCCGTCCGGTAAAAAACCTGCTTTCTGAGAGTGAGCTAAGGGTCATTGCCCGGGATTCGCACATACGTTCAATCGTACGCGTAAACAACATTCTTATTATTCAGGTAAATGAATTAAAAAAAGCGGAAAATTGCCTGTCTAAACTGAAAAAGAACATACGGGTGATAAATAATGACACCCTGCACTTACGGTTGCCGAAAGACGGGATACGTTCCGAAGAACTGCTTGATTATCTGAAAAAATCATTCACAGGAAACGGCCTTCGTTAACATTTATAAGATCGTAATGTATAGCCACTTGACATATCGAAATAAAAATATAGGATAGGTAACCTTTTTGTTAGCAATACTTAGGGGATAAATTGCAGAGTTTCATATTTTACGAACGATAAAATTGTCCATATTTATTAAGAGAAAGCGAGGCTTTATTATGAAAAACGTAGAATTTTCTGTCGAAGGAAGCACCCTTATTATAAAGATAGACCTTTCAAAAGAATTTGGTCCGTCCTCCTCGGGGAAAAACATCATTGTCGCATCAACAGAAGGAAACGTCACCGTTCCCAATCGCGAAGAAAAGATCGGACTCAACGTTTACCGGAAGAAAACATCGTAAAGGTACTGATTCGAATTTTATGGTAAAAGAAATAATGAACCTGCCAGGAGTTGCTTTATGGCAGGTTTTTGTTTCTCTATTTGTTTTTGCATTGAATAACACAACCAGTATGCTCTGCTGAAAAATCATTTTTACACACTTTCGGATGGTTTGGAATTCGTGGGAAAAAACAAAAATATTATCTCCTCAATTGTAGCTTTTGGAATACTATTCAGTGTAAATGTTGCACTACTCGTTCTCAAGTTCCGACTTAAGAACGCATATGTTCGAAAAGCTCCTCCTTCTCATAACAGGAAGCAAACCTGCCTGACGGCAGACAAGCGTTCCAAAACCAGAGTTTTGGAACGAGAAGGGAATTGAATTATAGGCAAAACTAAACATAAACCGTTTTCTTTTTCAGTTACAATTGGTAAAATAAAAATATACAGCAATCCTTGTCCGTTGTACAATATTCATATAACAAGGAGTTTATATGGAATTATCTGAATTTACTTTTAAAATTATTTTGATTTTTGTTCCGGGACTCATATCATTTCTTATTATAGATAAATTAACCATCCATAAAGAATTTAAAGTACATCAAATAATAATCAATTCTTTAATACTAGTGTCTCGTCAACTTTCAAGTGTCGGATAAAGACGAGATAGTTTTATCCTGGCCTTTTCGGCAGTGAATTGCCAATTGACCTTAGCATTTTTGTTGTTTCTGGATTTCTGCCATGCTGCCACCTCTTT
>Ga0194127_10001546_pt1 | contig 33519 bp, 27 predicted proteins | sample TA2KigC100mmetaG_FD_148624 | JGI IMG/M metagenome (GOLD analysis project Ga0194127, IMG submission 148624) | Freshwater microbial communities from Lake Tanganyika, Tanzania - TA2015036 Kigoma Deep Cast 100m | ecosystem: Environmental > Aquatic > Freshwater > Lake | place: Tanzania: Lake...
CAGCGCGCGCGACTTCCGCGCCGCCCTCGCCGCACCTGGCCGCCGGCACATCCTCGAAGTGAAGACGGCGAGCCCGAGCCGCGGGCCGATCCGCCCCGACCTCGATCTGGACGAGCTGCTCGCCCTCTACGAGCGCCACGCCGACTGCATCAGCGTGCTCACCGACGCGCCCTTCTTTGGCGGCAGCCCCGAGCACCTGCGCCGTGCTGCGCAGCTCACGACGCGGCCGCTCCTGCGCAAGGACTTCACCGTCGATGCCTACCAGATCGCCGAAGCGCGCTGGCTGGGCGCCGACGCCGTGCTGCTCATCGTGGCCGCGCTCGATCAGGGTGAACTTGTCGAGCTGCGCGCGGCGGCCGCCGAGTTCGGCATGGCTGCCTTGATTGAAGTGCACGACAAGACCGAGCTGGAGCGCGCGCTCGCGGCGGGCGCGGACCTCGTTGGCATCAACAACCGAGACCTGCACACGCTGCGCACGGACCTCGCCGTGACGGCGCGCCTCGCGCCGCGGATCCCGGCCGGCGTGCTGCGTGTGAGCGAGTCGGGCTACGACGAGCACTGGCAGCTCCGCCAGGCGGCGCCCCTGGTGGACGCCTTCCTCGTTGGCAGCAGCATCCTCGCCGCCCCCGACATGGAAGCGAAGGTGAAGGAGCTGGTCTACGGGCGCGTCAAGATCTGCGGCCTCACGCGCCGCGCCGACGCCCTCGCCGCGCTCGAGGCCGGCGCGAGCTGGCTGGGCTTCGTCGTGCACGAGGGCAGTCCGCGCAACGTGAGCGTGGAGACGCTCGAGGCGATCGCGGCCGGACTGCCCGGCGTGAAGGTGGGCGTCTTCGTCGAGCGCAGGCTCGAGGAGGTGGCGGCCATCGCGCGGCGCTGCCGCCTGCACGGGCTGCAGCTCCACGGCGGCTACACGGAGAAGGACGTCGAGTGGGTGAAGGGCCGCCTGCCGGAGTGCTTCGTCACGCGCGTGGTGCCGGTGGCCAGTGCGCCCGCGGCGCTGCCCGAGACGGCGGCCGACTACGTGCTCTTCGACACGCAGGTGCCGGGCCGCCACGGCGGCACGGGCCGCCGCTTCGACTACGCGCTGCTCGCCGGGCTGCTCGCCGACCCCGCGAGTGCCGAGCGCTTCCGCCGCCGCGCGATCCTGGCCGGCGGCCTCGGCCCCGACAACATCGCCGAGGCCGCAGCGCTCGCGCCCTTCGCCCTCGATCTCGCCAGTGGGGTGGAAAGCGCGCCCGGCTTGAAGGACCGCGCGAAGCTAGCCGCGCTCTTTGCCGCGCTGCGCTAGCGCTGCAAGCTCGCCAGCTTGTGCGCGGCGATCGCCGCTTCGTTGCTGTCGGGGAAGCGCTGCTGCACGCGCTGGAAGGCGGCGCGCCCCTCTTCGGTGTAGCCCAGCTCGAGACGGCAGTAGCCGGTCTTGAGCAGCGCGGCGGGCACGACGTCGCCGCTGGGATAATTGAGGAGGATGTCCTCGTAGCGCTCCAGCGCCTGCAGGAACTGACCCTCGGCATAGAAGCTCTCGGCGAGCCAGTAGGCCGCGTTGTCGGCCAGCGTGCTGGCCGGGAAGCGGCGCAGCAGCTCCTCGAAGCCCTCGCGGGCGAGGGCGTAGTTGCCGCGCGCGAAGTCGCCCCGCGCGCCGTCGTAGATGGCCAGCTCGCTCGAGCCCTCGCCGCCGGGAAGCGCGGCGCCGGTGTCGGGCGGCGCGGCGGCCACGTCGGGGGCGGCTGCGGGAGGCGCCGCGGGCGTGGAGGCCGGCGGCGCGCTGGACTGCGTCCCCGCCGGCGCGGGCGCCGCGCCGCTGCTGGCGCCGGGCATCGCGCCACTGGGCGCAAGACCCGCCTGCCGCGCGAGTTGCTCGATCGCCGCGGCCATGCGCCGAAGCATGGCGTCCTGCTCCTCGCTGCGCGCCACCATCTGCGCCACCGTGCGCTCGATCGCGTCCAGACGCACGAGCAGCTCGGCGCGCTGCTCGTCGCCGACCATGCCTTCGCTCTCGAGCAGGCCGCGGATGCGCGCGACTTCATCCGTGAGGTCGCGCTGCTGGCTGCGCAGCACCCGCGTCTCGGTGGCGATCTCGTTCACCTTCAGCTCGGCCTTGCTCGTGAGCAGCGCACAGCCGGTGACGAACGGCGCGAGCAGCGCCCCGAGCGCGAGGAGACGGAGCAGCGTGCCGGCACTGCGGGCGCCGGCACGTGCTCCAGAAGCGGTGGTCGTCGGGCGGATCACTTGGCGCTGCGCGGCACGAAGTGCGCGCGACGGTTCTGCGCCCAGGCGCTCTCGTCGTGGCCCATCGCGAAGGGGCGCTCCTTGCCGTAGGAGACGATGTCCAGGCGGCCGGCGTCGATGCCCAGGCTCACGAGGTAGTTCATCGCCGCGCGGGCGCGCTTCTCGCCGAGGGCGAGGTTGTACTGCGTCGTGCCCCGCTCGTCGCAGTGGCCCTCGATGGTCAGGCGCATCGCCGGCTTGTCCTTCAGGATGCGGGCGTTGGCGTTGAGCGTCTCGCGGCCCGGCGCCGTGATGTCGTACTTGTCGAAGTCGAAGAAGACGGGCCTCAGGCCCATGTCGCCCGTGATCACGTCCGAGGGCTCGGCCGTGGGCTGCGACACGGGGATGTCGCTGTCGGGGACCTTGACCGTCTCTTCGCTCACCGCCGACCCGGGGCTCGTACCGATGTCCGCCTGCTGCTGCTTCTTGCCGCAGCCGCCGAGGCCGACCATCAGGATCAGGGCGAGGCCCGCAAGCGCGATCAGCGCTGCCAGTCCGCGGGGGCGACGCACCCGCAGTTTCCGTCCGTTCATCATCATACTCCTTACGCTGTGGGTCTCTCTGATTTGCCGGCGTCTGTGCAGCCTTCATCTGCCGCGAGCGGCCCCCGGCGCACCGCTCCAGCTCGGACCCGTGTCTTCGCCCTTGCCCCGCGTGAGGGGCCGGGCCTCTCCCGAGTCGACATCGAGCACCCAGAGATTGGTATACCCGCTCCGGTTGCTGCTGACAACCAAATGCCGACCATCGGGCGCCCAGGACGGGTCCTCGTTATCGCGGTCCTGGGCGAAGGTCACCTGCTGGCGCTCGCTGCCGTCGGGCGCCAGCACGAAGATCGTGAACTTCTTGTCGATGCGGCTCACGTAGGCGATGCGATCGCCTCGCGGCGACCAGGCCGCACTCTCGTTGTAGCTGCCCTCGAAGGTGATCCGCTGCCGCCCACCACCCACCGTGTCCATCACGTAGATCTGCGGGCTGCCCGTGCGGTCGCTCGTGAAGGCGATCTGCTTGCCGCTCGGATCATAGCAGGGACTGCACTCGATGGAAGGCTCGAAGGTCAGTCGCTGAATGATAGTGCCATCGGGGCGGATGCGGTAGATCTCGGAATTCCCGTCGCGAGAGAGGGTTAGGGCCAGCTCTCGGCCGGCGGGGGACCAGGTCGGGCCCAGGTTCAGGCCCTGGAAATCCCCGATCCGCGTGCTCTGGCCCGTGGCGCTGGCCAGGAGCATGAGGCGCTGCCGGCCACGATAATAGGAGGTGTAGGCCACCTGGGTGCCGTCCGGCGACCAGCGCGGCGTCAGGTTCAGGCTCGCGTTGCGCGTGACCTGCCGCAGGTTCTCGCCGTCGAAGTCGACGATGTGCAGCTCCCGCTGATCGCCATGCCCTCGCGTGAAGAGGATCCGCGTCTGGCTGATGCCCTGCTCCCCGGTGAGCTGCATGACCACCTCGTCGGCGAAGTGGTGCACCGAGCGCGCGAAGTCGGGCAGCTCGACCGTGTAGCGCTTGCTGATGCGCATCTCCCCGCTCGGATCGAGCAGGCGGGCCACCCAGACCTGGCCGGCGCCGGGCGCGGCCTCCAGGCGCAGCGCGATGCCGTAGGCGGGCGCCGTGGCGTCCTCGGGCCGCGGGCTGCGCCCGCCCGTGTAGGGCAGCGCGACGCCGGGCGGCAGGGGCTGGCCGATGTCGATGAGCCCGCTGAAGTAGAGGTCGCGCGCGAGGCGGCCGGCCATCAGGCGCGCGGCGTCGGCGGCGCCGGGCGCGTCCGTCACCACCTCGAGCGGGAGCAGGCGCACGAGCACGCGCGGCACGGAGCTGCGCTCCACGCCCAGGCGGATGACCTCGCTGCTCGCTGGGCCCGCGGGGCCCGTCGACGGCGTCCCGCTGCCCTGAGGCAGCGCGGGCAGGGCGGCAAGCAGCGCGGCCAGGCCGAGGAGCGCGCCCAGCAGGCGGGCGCGGCGCGGCAGGCTCCTGCCGGTGAGCTGCTCTCGCTGCATGCCTGGCCTCTCCTCGTTCGCGCCTAGCGGCGGTAGGTGAAGCTGAACTGGATGCTGAGCCCGGCGCTGCGGAAGCGCACCGGCGGCGCGGGCAGGGGATTCGCTTCCACCACCGCGCGCAGGGCCTCGCGGTCGAAGACCGACAGGCCACTCGACTGGAAGATCTCGGGGCTCTCGATCTCGCCATCGGCCGAGATGCGGAAGGCGACGATCGCCTCGAGCACCGCGCGCCCCGCCGTGCTCGAGGCACTGGGCTGCCAGCGGCGGCCGATCTTGCTCTGCACGAGTCCAAGATAGGAATCGCCGGCGCCCAGGTCACCCCGCGCCTGCACGCTGCCGCCCATGCCGACGGACTGCGCGCCCGGGCCCTCCTCGGCCGTGCCCGGCGCGGGGACGGACTCCTTCACGCCGGTCGGCGCCGTGCCCGTGCCGCCCGCCACGCCGGGCGGGGGCACGATCTTCTCGGGCGCCTTCGTGGCCTCGGCCTTGGTGACGGGCTTCACGGCCTCGCTGGCCTTGGTCGCGACCGGCTTCGGCGCCTCCTTCGGCGTTTCCTTGGCGGGTGTCTTGGGCGCGGGCTTGGGAGTCTCCTTCGGCTTGGCCACGGGGACGGCCGGCTTGGGCTTGGGCTCCTCGCGCGGCGCGGGCGAGACCTCGGCGCCGCGTCCCGCGCGGCGCCGGCCGCCCGCGTGCGGCAGCTCGCCGAAGCTGATGCGAATCGTGTCCGGCGGCGGCGGCGGTGCCTGCTTGAAGACGCTGGTGGCCGTGCCGAGCAGCACCAGGAAGACCAGGTGGCCGAAGAAGGACGCGATGAGATGAGCGGGCTTCACGGCCGCGGCGCCTCTCTACTCGACCTCGTCGTCGGGGTCCACCACCAGGCTGAGCCCGGCGATGCCGGCCTCCTTGACCGTCCCCATCACGCGCACGACGAAGCCGTAGGGGACCTCCTGGTCGCTGCGCAGATAGACCGGCCGCGCGTCGCCGGCCGGCCGGATCTCGGCGAGGATCTCCTTGAGCTGCGCGAGCTGGATCTGGTCCTCGTCGATGAAGACGCGCCGCTGCTTGTCGACGGTGATCACCAGGCCCTCGACGCTGGCCTTGGCCGTCGTGCGCGTGTGCGGCAGGTTCACCTCGACGCCGCCCGCGATGAAGGGCGCCGTCAGCATGAAGATGATCAGCAGCACGAGCATGACGTCCACCAGCGGCGTGACGTTGATCTCGGCCAGGCTCGCGTACTGGGCGCCGCCGCGCCCCTTGGCCTGCGGGGTGCCCATCATGAGAGGGCCCTCCCCGCGACGGGCGCGGGTGCCGGCGCCTCCAGGCGCAGATCCTCGCGTGCGAGCAGGTCGCCCAGGTGCGCGCCGAGCGCCTGCAGGTCGGCGTCCTGCTGTTTGAGCTTGCCGACGAAGTAGTTGTAGGCCACGGCCGCCGGGATGGCGACGGCCAGGCCCGCCACCGTGGCCACCAGCGACTCGGCGATGCCCGGGCCCACAGCGTCCAGCGAGGCCGTGCCCTGGCGGCCGATCTCGAGGAAGCTGGTGAGGATGCCGTAGACCGTGCCGAGGAGGCCGATGAAGGGCGCCGTCGAGGTGAAGGTGGCCAGCCAGCTCACGCCGCGCTCGAGCTTGCCCATCTCCTCGGTGGCGACGCGGTCCACGCCGCGCGCGAGCACCTCGCCGAGCGTGCGCAGGCGCTCGGGCGAGTTCGCCTGCCCGAAGGCGCCGGGCAGGATCTCGCGGCTGAAGTAGTGATAGACGACGGCCAGCGGCGCCTCGCGCTGCTGCTCGGCCCAGGCGCCGAGGCGCCTGAGCGCGCCGGCGTCCTCGCGCGCGGGCAGGAACTGCTCCCAGAAGCGCGCGTTGCCGCGCGTCGCCCGGCCCAGGCGACGGCCGCGCTCGACCATCAGGGCCCAGGAGAGGACCGACATCGCGAAGAGGATGGCCAGGACGATCTTGCCCAGCAGCGTGGCGCCCGAGATCAGGCCGCCGAGGTCCCCGAGGAGGCCTCCCGTACCCTGTGCGAAAAAAGGCATCGTGACTCCTTGCTGATGACCCCGGCGCTGCTCGGCCGCGTGCGGAGCATGGGTCCCGCGGGCGCGCCGCGGGCAAAGGCAGGGGAGGCCGCTCCGGCAAACGGGCGTCTGAACGCCTCGCGTCCGATTGAGTTTCGGACCCGTGGCGGGGGGCAAGGGCAGACTAAAGGGGCCGGCGCGCGAAGGGTCAAGCGAAATCGGCCTGCTGCCGCGGGCCGGTGCTGGCGGGCAACTTGCCTGCTGGCAAGAGCTTGGGGGTCGGCTCGCGCCCGACCCCGACGATCGGCTATCATTAGAGACCGGGCGCCGCCCGGCAGCCGCCGAGAGGGCCGCCGTGACCTGCCGTTTGCTCCAGCGAACCCTTGCCGTCGCCCTGCTCAGTCTCGGGGCAGCGGCGCCCGCGCGCGCGCTGCCGCCCCACGCCCAGCAGCACCCGCGCCTCCTCATGGACGCCGCCACGCGCCCCGCCCTTCTCGCCGAGATTCTCGCCGACCCCGTGCGCAGCGCGGTCTGGGCCGAAACGCTGAGCGCCGCCGAGAGCCTCGTCGCGCTGCCGCCCGACAGCCTGCTCGGCGACGGCTACTGGGGCTTCCAGAACGTGCAGGAACTGTCGCTGGTCGCCCAGCTCGCCGAGCCGCCGCTGGCCGGCCAGGCCGAGGCCGCGCTCGAAGCCGCGCTCGCCTGGCTGGCGGCAACGCAGGACCCGACGCCCGAGCCCGCGCTCGGCGTGCTGGGGCCGGCGCTGCGTCTGCAGGGCCTCGTCTGGGGCTACGACCACGCCTTCAGCGCGGCGAGCGAGGCCGAGCGGCAGCTGATCGTCGACGAGATCCTCGGCTATCTCGAAGCGATGTGCACGGACCCGGCCTTCCTCGTCTTCCTCTACAACCCGCTGCTCAGCAACAAGAGCGTGAGCCTGGGCGCGCAGCTCGTGCTCGCCTCGCTGGCGCTCGAGAAGGACCTGCCGGCGGAGCCGCTCGTCTTCCAGGCGCGGGCGACGGGCGAGGCCCTGCTCGCCAAGGCCTGGACGGATCTCTTCGGCGCGGACGGCAGCTACCGCGAGGGCGTGACCTACGCCTGCTGGGCGATGCGCACGCTGCTGCCCACCTGGGAGGCGAAGCGGCGGCTCGAGGGCGCCGCCGGCTGGGAGGCGGAGCGCGTGGGGCGGCTGCTCGAGTGGCTAGCGCTGCAGCTCCTGCCCGAGGGCGGCGGCGCTTACCTGAATCGCAACGAGTGCAATTCGACGGACTTCATCGTCTCGCGGCACCACAGCCTGCTCGAGTGGGCCACGCGCTACGGGCCGCAGCCGGACGTGGCGCGCTGGCTGCTGCGCCGCAGCTCGGGCGATCTCGGCCACGACTTCGGGCGCGAGAGCGATCCGGTGGCCACGCTGCTCTGGCACACGACTGGGTACGAGGCCGCGCCCGACTACCTGCTCGGCGGCCGCGAGTTCGAGGACGGCGGGCTCTACACCTATCGCCGCGGCTGGCCGGGCGGGGAGCCCGCCGCGAGCTTCCTCGCCACGCTGGAGGGCACGCGCTTCGTGGGCGGGCACGCGCAGGAGGACGTCGGCCAGTTCACGCTGCGCGCGCTGGGCCACGGTTTCGCGCTCGACAGCGGCGCCGGCGTGACGGCGCGGCAGACCCAGGGCCACAACCTGCCCACCGCCGATGGGCTGGGCCAGCACAACGCAGGCTCGAGCATCGGCACCGACGGCGAGGAGCGCGTGTGGATCCGCTCGCCCTTCCTCGACGCGGTGAGCGTGGACATGCGCGCGGCCTACACGACGCACTCGCCCTACAACGACCCCGACGTGCCCTGGGCCGGCTGGGACTGGTCCTGGGGCTACGACGGCGGCAACCCGATGAGCCGCGCGACGCGCACGCTGCTCATCTTTCCCGGCGACGTCGCGGGCGGCGAGCTGCCCGAGCTCTTCCTGCGCGACGACCTGATCAAGACCGACGGCGCCGCGCACCTCTGGCGCTGGCGCCTGCACTTCGCTCAAGACCTCGCGCTGAGCGAGGTCGGCGGCGGCCAGTGGCGGCTGACCGGCGCGAACGGTCTGCTGCGGCTTTTCCTGCACGACCCGCCGCGGGCGGGACTGGGCACCAGCGTCGCCCCCTACGACAACGGCAACACAGATCCCAACACGCAGCTGCTCTCGGTGAGCAAGACCACCGAGCGCTTCCACTTCCTCTGGCAGCTCACGCCGGTGGCGACGGGCGGCCTGCTGCCGGCGAGCAGCACGGAGCGCTACGCCGAGGGCCTGCGCCTCCTCACGACGCGGGGCCTGCGCGAGCGGCGGCTGCTCGTTGCGACCGGGGCGGCGCCGCTGGTGACGGCGGCTGGCGAGCGCCTCGAGGGGCCCCTCGGCTGGGGCGTGATCGAGAAGGAGGGCGCCGCGCTGCGCACGGCGCTGATCGAGGGCCGGCGCCTGCGCGGCGAGGGGAAGCTCCTCATCGGCCTCGAACCCGCGGGCTCGGCAGCGTGGGACGGCGCCGTGCTCTGGCTCTCCTCGCCGGCGCTCGTCTTCAAGGCCTACGCGCCGGGGGCGGTCTACGTGATTGCGGACGAGCGGCTGGTGGCCTTCGAGCGGCACGGCGACTTCGTGACGAGCCTGGCGCATTCCGACTACCAGCAGCCCGACTTCGCCGACGCCGGGCCACCGCTAAGGCTCGATGGCACCGCCGTGGGGCGGGCGCCTCTGCGCTTCGCGATCGCGGGGCCGGGCGCGCTGCGCGCGGAGGGCCGCGCGCGGCTCACGGTCTACGACCTGCAGGGCCGGCGCGTGGCGGCGCAGGATTTGGCGCTGGGTGCCGGCGAGGCCGTCTGGGACGGCCGCGACGCGACGGGCCGGCCGGCGCCGGCGGGGGTGTACTTCCTGCGCCTGCGGGCAGCGGAGGCGAGCGCGCAGCGGAAGGTCGTGCTTCTGCGCTAGCCGCCGTTGTCGCCCGCGCCACCTTCCGTTATGCTGCCCGCACCCGTGCCAGGAGGCAGCATGCGCCAGAGGGGACGCTTCGGCGACTACGGCGGCTTCTACGTGCCCGAGATCCTCATGCCCGCGCTCGAGGAGCTCGAGGCCGCCTTCCTCGCCGCCCGCCGCGACCCGGCCTTCCGCGCCGAGCTGAAGCGCCTGCTCGCCGAGTACGCCGGCCGGCCGACGCCGATCACGCTGTGCGAGAACCTGAGCCGGCACGCCGGCTGGCCCATCGCGCTCAAGCGCGAGGACCTCGTCCACGGCGGCGCGCACAAGACGAACCAGGTGCTGGGCCAGGCCCTGCTCGCCCGCCGCATGGGCAAGCGGCGCCTCATCGCCGAGACGGGCGCCGGCCAGCACGGCGTCGCCACTGCCATGATGGGCGCCCTCTTCGGCATGCCCACGGACGTCTACATGGGCGCGCTCGATGTCGAGCGGCAGGCCCTCAATGTATTCCGCATGCGCCTGATGGGCGCGCGGGTGATCCCGGTGGAGTCCGGCAGCCGCACGCTGAAGGACGCCATCAACGAGGCCCTGCGCGACTGGGCGACGAACGTGCGCGACACGCACTACCTGCTCGGCACCGTCGCCGGGCCGCACCCCTATCCAACGCTGGTGGGCGAGTTCCAGCGCGTCATCGGCCGCGAGGCGAAGCGGCAGTTCGCCGCCCGCTTCGGCGGCGCGCCGCGCGCGGTGCTGGCCTGCGTGGGCGGGGGGAGCAACGCCATCGGCCTCTTCAAGGACTTCATTCCCACGAAGGCCGAGATCCACGGCATCGAGGCGGGCGGCAGGGGCCTCGCGAGCGGCGCGCACGGCGCGACCTTGCAGAAGGGCACGCCCGGCATCCTGCACGGCGCCTACAGCTACCTGCTCCACGACGCGCACGGCCAGATCACCGAGACGCACAGCGTGAGCGCGGGCCTGGACTACCCCGGCGTCGGCCCCGAGCACAGCGCGCTCAAGGACGCGGGGCGCGCGCGCTACTGGTCCGTCACCGACGCCGAAGCCCTGGCCGCGTTCCGCCTGCTCGCCGAGACCGAGGGCATCGTGCCCGCGCTCGAGAGCGCGCACGCCGTGGCCGGCGCGCTCAAGCTCGCGCGGCGCTATGCGCGCGAGGCGGGCCTTGCCAAGGCCGATTGGAAGAAGAAGCTGAAGCAGGCCATCCTCGTCGGCCTCTCCGGCCGCGGCGACAAGGACATGGAGACCGCGCGGCGGCTCTTCCCGGAACTGGGCTAGGGCGCGCGGGTCTCCGCCCTTGTCGGGCGGGGGCGCGGGGGCTAGAATGCCCGCCATGTCCGACTCGCGCTACGCCGCCGCCTTCGCGCGGCTCGCCGCCGCCCGCGAAGGCGCCTTCGTGCCCTTCACGGTGCTGGGGGATCCCGATCCCGAGACCAGCCTCGCCGTGCTCGAGAGCTTCGCCGCCGGCGGCGCCGACATGCTCGAGCTGGGCATCGCCTTCAGCGACCCGGTGGCCGACGGCCCGACGATCCAGGCCGCCGACCTGCGCGCGCTCGCGGCCGGCGTGACGCCGCCCGTGGCGCTCGAGGTGCTCGCCGAGTTCCGGCGCCGGCACCCCGAGCTGCCCCTTGGGCTCCTGCTCTATGCGAACCTCGTCCAGCGGCCGGGGCCACAGGCCTTCTCCCGCCGCCTCGCCGCGGCCGGCGCGGACAGCGTGCTCATCGCCGACCTGCCGCCCGAGGAGGCAGCGCCCTTCGCGCGCGCAGCGAAGACCGCGGGGATCGGTCTCGTCTCCATGGTGACGCCACTCACGCGCCCCGCGCGCCTGGCCGCCATCGCGGCGCGCGGCGGGCCCTACCTCTACGTCGTCAGCCGCGCGGGCGTGACCGGCCGCGATGCCAGCCTCGCCACGACGGCGGCCCCCCTGCTCGCGCGCCTGCGCGCGGTGACGGCGATCCCCACCCTGCTCGGCTTCGGCATCGGCAAGCCGGCGCAGGTGCGCGCGGCGCTGGCGGCCGGGGCCACGGGCGCGATCAGCGGCAGCGCGGCCGTGGAGATCATCGCCCGGCACGCGCCGGCGGGTCGCCCCGGCCCACGCGCTCGCCGCGCCCTGCTCGCCGAGCTGGCCGACTTCACCGCCGCGATGAAAGCGGCCACGCGGCGCGGCGGCGCCTGAGGGTGGCGGTGAGCGGCATGATGGCTTCGGGGTTTCAAGTGGACTCCTCGCTGCTGGACCTTCTCAATCTCTTTCGGCGCCGCGTTGCCTGGCTGATCTGGCCGCCCGTGATCGCCTCCCTTGTCAGTTTCCTCGTCGTCCAGTTCGTTGTTGCGCCCCGCTACGAAAGCCATGCGTCGATCCTACCGCAGCAGATCAGCGAAGTGACCGCCAAGCAACCGGTCCTGGAACGGGGCGCCTTCCTGAGGGGATTCAGCTTCCGGGATGTGACCACGCGGAACAGCACGAACATGGAGCTGATGGTGAGCGATCGCGTGCGCCGCGGGGTGGTCGAGAACCTCGATCTCGTCGCATTCTTCGGCACCGCCGGCAGGCATCCGGCTTCTGCCGAGGGGGCCACGCAGGCGGCGATGGAGGCACTTGCCCAGGCGACACGCTTCGAGTTGTCGCTCCAGCTTCAAGTCCTGACCGTGCGCGTGACGACGCGCGACCCCGAAACGAGCGCGCGCATCGCCGCCGCGTACCTGACGCAGACGAATGCGGCCAACCTCGACCGCATACACGCCTATGCCAAGCAGCGGGTCGACTTCTTCGCGGAGCGCCTGGCGGAGGTGAAGCAACAGGTCGCCGCCCTGGGAGCGCAAATCGGCACACAGGTTCAACGGAGCCGGAGCGCAGCGCCGGAGCGCGAACTGGAGATCGCCTACGGCTTCCTGGCACCGCTCCAGCAGAGACTTCTCGACTTGCACCTGCAGCAGGACCGCTTGGGCCGTGACCAAGCCGCGGGCAGTGCCGAGCGTCTGGCCCTCGCCGCCGAGATTCGGGTCTTCGAGAGCTTCCTCGCTGATATCGACTCCCTGGCAGAGGCGCGCCAGGGGCTCCTGCCGACACCGCGGAACAGCCAACTCGCGGCGCTGGAGCGCGCCCAGCTCGAGCGGGACCTCGATCTGCTCCAGGCTCTGGAAGCAAGTCTGCTCGAGAGCCGGGAAGCGGCGCGCCTGGAGGCAATCCTCGACGTCGAGACCTTGACGATCCTCGATCGCCCGATTGTCGCGGCGGAGCCCACTTGGCCTCGCAAGCGCATGACGGTCCTGCTGGCATCGGTCATCGCGCTCATCGGCAGCGCGGCTGGCGTCACCTTCGTCGACGCCCTCGCGCGCCTCGGGGCAGGCTCTCCAGCGCTGGGTTGGCGCCGTCTTCTGGGCGAGACATGAGCATCGGCCAGCTGCTGCTGCTCGCCGGAGCGGGCTTGGGCGGCCTGGGCGCCGGCCTCCTGGCACTGCGCCAACCCGCCGTTCTTGTCGCACTCAGCGTGCTGACGATCAGCCTCGACTACAAGGGCCGCCTGGGCGAAGGCTTCATCACGGCCAACAATCTGCTCAAGGTCGTGCTTATCGGCGCCTTCCTGGTGCAGATGCTCTGCGGTGGCCGTCGCTTGCGCCTGCCCATTCATCTGATCTGGTTCCTGCCCTACCTCGTCTTCGCCGCCATCTCGAGCTACTACAGCGCCGATTTCCTCCAGGCTGGCTTCTACGTCGTGCGGCTGACCCTGGTTTGGATCTACGCAGTCCTGGTAGCCAACCTCATCGAACGCGAGTGGCAGTTGTCGCTCTTGCTGCTCGCGATGGCCGCCACGGCACTGTTCGTCAGCGTAACCGCCCACATGCAGACGCTCAACATTGCTGCCCTGGCCGGCGCCGAGCTGGTGCAGAAGCAAGGACCGGATGCGGGGTCGGTTCGCGCGCTGGGCACCTTTTGGGACGCGAACGCCCTTGGCGGTTTCCTCGGCGTGCTCTCGCTCTTCCTCACGGCCGGACTGGCCCGCGCCAATCTCGGCTGGATCGGGCGCACTGCGATCCTGTGCGTGCTCGGCGTCGCCTTCGGAGCTGTGCTCCTGAGCTTCTCGCGCAGCGCTTGGTTGATGATTGGGCTCGGCATGCTGCTCTTCGCGAGGGAGCGCCGGCTGCGACCCTATGTCGGCTGGTTCCTTGCGCTCGGGCTCGGCGGGGCGCTGTACGTCCTGATCGCGACGCCCTACGGTCAAGCGCTGACGGCCCGCGTTCTCAGCTTCGGTGAACTCGGGCAGGACTACTCAGGCCGCTTCCGCTGGTATCTTGCGCTCAGCGGCTTGCAGATCTGGTCAGACGGCATGCACTGGCTCTGGGGCAGCGGCTTCCACTCCTTCGGGGAGCAGATCTGGCGGCACTGGTACCCGCTGGCCACGCACGACATGATGTACCACTCGGGTACGAACATGAGCCACACGCTGCTGGTCACTCTCCTCGCCGAAGGGGGCCTGCTCGGCGTGCTGCTCTTCGTCGTCCCCTTCGTAGCAGCGCTGCGGGTGCTCGGGCGGCTGCGCCGGCAGCCCCACGGGGAGGTGGGCGGCAGCGTGCTTCTCGGCTGCCAAGTGGTCCTAGTGGTGAAGCTCGTCGACACCTTCTTCAATCCGCTGATGTACGACAACCTCCTCTGGCTGACGCTGGGACTGATCGGCGCCATCGCAGGACCGGCGTTCTCGCCCCGACCAGGGGACATTGGTGCCCGATCCAACCGCGCAGCGCTACCGATTGACCCGCCCACAGCGCGGTGCTAGCCTTGCCGCCACCATGCGCCGCATCCGACTCCTGCCCGCCCTCGCCCGCGCCTGGGCCCTCTTCGCCGAGGATCCCCTGCGCTACGTCGGCCTCGTCTTCCTCTCCAGCCTGATCGGTCTGACGATCGTCCTCGCGCCGATGATGGCCGCCGCCTGCTTCTTCGTGCTCGGGCGTCTCGCCCGCGGCGAGACGCCCCTCTTCGCCGATCTCTTCGCGCCCTTCGCGAGCTTCGAGCGCTTCCTGATGGGCGGCCTGCTCTGGCTGGGCGCGCAGGTGCTCGGCCTTGTCGTCAGCACCTGGAATCCGCTGTTCGGGGCGCTGGTCGCCCTCGTGGTCAACGCCTTCCTGCTCCTCTACATGCCGCTGATGGTCGAGCAAGAGCTGAGCGCCGCCGCCGCCTTCGCGGCCTGCCGGCGCCTCTTCCAGCGTGAGTGGTTGATGCTGCTCACCGTGACCGGGCTGCTCACGGTGCTGCTCTGGCTCGGCGCGCTCGCGATGCTGATCGGCCTCGTCGTCGCGGTGCCCTACGGACTGGCGGTGATCCAGGCCGTCTACGAGCAGGCCACGGCGGAGCCCCCGCCGTCCCCGGTGGAGCCACCGCCGCCCGCAACGGAGCCGCCGCCCGCGGACGCGGAGGGCGCGGCGTGAAGGTCCTCGGCATCGAGAGGCCCGTGATCGCCATGCTGCACCTGCCGCCCAGCCCGGGCGTGGCCGGCTTCCCGGGCCTGATGGCGGCCCTGGAGACCCTGCGCGCGGAGCTGCAGGTCTACCTGGCGGCGGGCGTGGATGCGCTGCTGCTCGAGAACATGCACGACTTTCCCTGCTTGCCCGAGCGCGAGATGGGCCCCGAGGTGCCGGCCTACCTCGCCCGCCTGGCCGCCGCCGCGCGCGGTATGGCCGCCGAGCTGACGGGCGGCACCGCGCGGCCCCTGCCGATCGGCATCCAGGTGCTCTTCGCGGCGAACCGCACGGCCGTGGCCGTGGCGCTCGCCGCCGGCCTCCAGTTCGTGCGCGCCGAGGGCTGGACGCACGCCCACATCAGCGACAAGGGCTTCGTCGACGCCCAGGCCGGGCGCGTGAAGCGCTACCAGCACGCCATCGGCGCCGAGGGCATCCAGATCTTCGCGGACATCAAGAAGAAGCACGCGAGCCACGCGATCACGGCGGATCTCGGGATCGGCGAGATCGCCGCCACGCTCGCCCTGCACCGCGCCGACGCGGCGATCGTCACCGGCGCGCTGACGGGGGCGGCGCCGGACCCGGCGGACCTGGCCGCCGTGCGCGCGGCGACCCCGCTGCCGCTGTTCATCGGCAGCGGTCTCACGGCCGAGAATCTCGGCGACTACTTCGCCCTCGCCGACGGCTTCATCGTCGGCAGCGACTTCAAGCGGGAGGGCCGCTGGGATGCGCCGGTGGACGGCGCCCGCGTGCGCGACTTCATGCGGCGGCTGCGCGAGCTGCGCCGCAGTTGAACGGCCGCGATCACCGCGGAGGATCCTCGCGACCTGCGGAGCGGAAAAAGAGAGACCCGCCGGCTCTGGCCGGCGGGTCTGCTCGCTTCCGCTGCGGCGAGGTCGCCCAGGGAAGCCATGCGGGATCCTGGTTCGCGTCGCGGCCGGGCGCCTTCGAAGCGGCGCCCGGCGCGACCCGAATCGGGCTTACTTCAGCAGCGCCCCGCGGGCGACCTCGCTGAGGCCCCCGGCGCTGGCGCGCAGGAAGTAGACCCCGCTGGGCACGGCCTGGCCGGCGGCGTCGCGGCCGTCCCAGCTCACGCTGAGCCACCCGGGCCCCGCGGCCGTCTCCGCGAAGCTGCGCAGCAGGCGACCCTGCAGGTCGAAGACCTCGAGCTGGACCGGGCCGGCCGCCGGAGCGTGGAAGCGCGCCGTGGTCTTCGGATTGAAGGGGTTCGGATGCAGGGCGAGGCCGAGCTGGCCGAGCGCCGGCGACTCGGCGGGCACCGACGTCAGGTCATCCCAGGTCAGGTCCAGGATCAGCTTGTAGCGCTGCACGTCGTTGCCGCTGTGCCGCGTGATCTTGATGAAGTAGCTGCCCGCCGGCAGCGAGTAGTCGATCAGGGTCTCCTGGACGCCGATCGCCGAGGCGTTCTGCGCGAGCAGGACGGTGCTGCCGGTGGCGCCGGAGCGGATCTCGAAGCCGAGGTCCATGATCTGGTTCGTGTAGATCCCGCCCCCGATCGAGTCGAGGATGTAGTAGGAGCCCACGGCCTGCAGGTAGATGTCGAAGAGGCTGCCGACGGGCGTGCTGAAGGAGTACCAGTCGGTGTCGTTCATCTCGGTCAGGCTGTGGTTCTCGATCGTGACCTGGCCCGTGAAGCTGCCCAGGGCGTTGGCCGTGTTGTAGGCGTTGTCGCGCTCGGCGAAGTCGCCGTAGTTGCGCATGCCGCCGCGGATGTCGTCGTCGCGAACGCCGTAGAAGGCAGCCGTGTAGGCAGCCTCCATCAGCTTGGTCTGGTTGATCGGACCCTCGTGCCCGAGACCGTGGCCGTGGCCGTGCTCGTGCATCACCACATTGCGGATGAAGCGGTAGTCCAAGTTCGCGTTGGCCCAGCCCTCAGCGTAGTCGAGCACCATGTCACTGCCGCCGCCGCCGGGTGTGGGGAAGTAGTTGTAGGCGAGGATGCCGTTCACGCCGTCGATGGGGTGCATGCCGATGCGCACGTCGCCGCGAGCGCCGAGGAGGCCGTTGGCGCCGAAGGCGGCGCCGTCGTCGCTGACCTCGACGTAGGTGATGCCGATGAACTCGCCCCAGCGCGCGAAGCAGGCGGCGAAGATCGGCTTCCAGACCGCCTCGCTGCCGAAGAGGGCGTTCAGCCTGGCGTAGAGCGAGCTGTTGCTGCCCGGTTCGCCGGCGCCGGGAGGAATGTAGACGCCGTCCGGCAGGAAGCTGTAGGTGACGGTGATCGGGTCGCCGACCACGCCAGTCGAGCCGTCCGTCGCCGTGACGAAGATGCGCGTCTGCCGGACGTAGCGGCCGCCGTCCTCCTGGGGAGGGAGCTGCGGCAGGCGGGCCAGCAGTTCGCGGAACTTCTCGGGCGAGGTGTCCGGGTGGATGCAGACGGCCAGCTCGGCGTTCTCGATACAGCTCGTGTCGAGGCGCAGGCCGGTGAGCTCCTGCAGGTTCTCGAGCACGAGCTGGTCAACGTAACTGCCGATCAGCTCGTGGCTCGCCAGGACGGGCGCGGACTCCGCCGCCAGGGCGCTGGCCGCGGGCGCGGCGGCCATGAGCAGGAACAGCCCGAAGACCGCCGGGCGTACGCGGGAGCCGAAAGTGCGGGGCATGAAGCAGCCTCCTGTTGGGCGGGGGAGCAGGACGAGACAGTGTCGATTCTAGCACACCGGCCGGAGCCGTCCCAAGCGACACTCTCTCCAGCGGGTGCGGGAACAGGGGGCGGGGGTCCGAGCTGGACCCCCGCCGGGGAGGCACGCGATGCAGAAATCCACTACTTGAGAAGCAGAGCGCGTACGGTCTCGCTCTCGCCGCCGCTCGTGGCGCGGAGGAAGTAGAGGCCGCTGGGCGCCGGACTGCCGGTCTCGTCCTGGCCGTTCCAGCTCACTTGCACCCAGGCGTTGCCGGCCGCCTCCTGCCGGAAGCCCTGGATGCGGCGGCCCTGAACGTTGAAGATCTCCAGGCTGACGCTGCCCGCCTCGCGCACGTAGAAACGCGCCGTGGTCTTCGGATTGAAGGGCGTCGGGAAGACGCTCAGGCCAAGGCCCCGCGCCGGCACCGCCGCCTCACCCACCGCCGTGCTGATCTGGGTGAGATCGATGTTCAGGCGGTAGCGCTGGACGTCGTTGCCGCTGTAGCGGCGCACGCGCAGGTAGTAGTCGCCGGCCGTCAGCTCGAAGTCGGTGATGGTCTCGACGACGCCGAGGCCGCCGGCGTTGGCGGTGGTGAGCACCGTCACACCGTCGCTGGCGCGCAGCTCGAAGCCGAGGTCCATGATCTGGTTGGTCCAGACCTGGACGCCGTCGACGACGTAGAAGGAGCCCACCGGCGTCATGACCACGTCCAGCAGCATGCCGCTGGCGATGGTGAACTTGAAGTAGTCACTGTCGCTGGAGGCGGTCACCGAAACGTTCTCCTGCTGCAACGGCCCCTCGGGCAGCGTGCCCCAGAGCGTCGCATCGGCGGCGGTGCTGTTCTTCTCCAGATAAAAGCCGTAGTTGCGCATGCCGCCGCGGATGTCGTCGTCCTGCGGGCCGTAGATGACGGGATCGTAGTAGGGCTCCATCAGCTGGCGGTTGCTGGCCTCGATGTGGCCGAGACCGTGGCCGTGGCCGTGCTCGTGCATCACCACGTTGCGGAAGAAGCGGTAGTCGGTGCCGGCGTCACCCCAGTTCTCGCTCCAGTCCAGGACCATGTCGCCGCCCGAGGCCGGGTAGTAGTTGTAGGCCAGCACGTTGCTCGGGCCGTCGATGTTGGCCATGCCGATGCGGATGTCGCCGCGCACGCCGAGGACGCCCCAGGTGTCCGGGAAGGCGGCGCCATCGTCGACCTCCTCGACGTAGTGCAGGCCGACGAAGAAGGCCCAGCGGGCGAAGCAGTCGCGGAAGATCTGCTTCCAGGCCTCGGTGTTGCCGCCGAACTGAGCGTTCAGGCGCGCGAAGAGCGAGCTGTTCTCGTCCTCGGACGGGATGTAGGTGCCGTCGGGCAGGAAGCTGTAGGTGAGGATCACCGGGTCGCCGAGGATGCCCGAGAAGCCGCTGGCCGTCAGGCTCCAGCGGTCCACGCGGTTGTAGCGGTCACCCTCGGGCTCGATCCAGGTGGGCAGCTTGCGCAGCAGCTCCTCGACGACCTCGGGCGGGGTGTCCGGCGCGAGGCAGAAGGAGCGCTCGGCCGTCTGCACGCAGGTGGCCGCTGGGTCGATGCCGTAGAAGCGCTGCAGGTCGCTGGCGACGATCTGCGCCGCCATCCTCTCGACCATCTGGATCGCGCTCTGATTGAGGTAGGGGGTCTCGCCGGCGGCGGAAGCCGGCAGCGCCGAGGCCAGCAGCGTCAGCAGGGCGCCGGCCAGCGCGAGGCGGGAGCGTGCGAGCATGAGTGACGACCTCCGAGCGGGAGTGGCAGGGGAAAGGCCCTGATCAGCGGACAGTAGCAATGATAGCACAGGCGAGCCGAACTGGCCAGCGCAAATCCCGGCAAGTGATATAGAGACAAAGACGTACAAGGATACCTGGGCCACAACTCCAGGCCGCGCTCCCGGCGGCGGCCGGGGCTAGACGCGGTGCCCCTGGGCCGGCGGCGCGAAGTCCATCTCGAGGATCTCGCCGGGGCGGGCCCGGCGCAGCTCCTGGCACTGTTGCAGGACGCTAACCACCAGCGGGAAGCCGACATCGAGAACGAAGGCCTGCTCGCCCTCGGCCAGGCGCTCGAAGCGGCCGCGGGCCCGCTCCAGCTCGTCCTTGTGGAACTCCAGCTGGGGCACCTTCACGGCCTCGCCGTGCCGGGCGATGATCCGGTGGCACTCGAAAACTGCTGGATTGACAACGAGTTGCACCTCTTCTCCCACCGGCGGCGGGGCGGCGCCGTCCAGGAAGAGCCAGAGCGGATGGGTGGCGGCCCGCGGCTTGAAGAGCACGCTCTCGCCGCGGATCTGGATGACCGTGCCGGGCACGGCCGCGTCTCGCCATTGCTCGCCGAAGCGCCGTCTCTCCGCGTGCATCCCGACCTCACAGATTTCCGGATGGCGAGCCCCCCGGCCCGCACCCCAAGTGTAGACGCGAAATCGCGCTCCGGCCAGCACCCGGCGGTCGCGGGCTTGCCGCTCCGGAAGGCAGGGGCTAAGCTGCCCGGGGCCGCCGGGTGCGCCGGCGGATCCTCGCCGCGGGAGCGCGCCATGCCCCTGGTTCCCCAGTCCATCAAGGAGCTCAGGCCCTACTCGCCCGGAAAGCCGATCGCCGAGGTGCGCCGCGAACTCGGCCTCGAGCGGGTCGTCAAGCTGGCCAGCAACGAAAACCCCTGGGGACCTTCCCCCCGGGCGCTGGCCGCCATCGCCGAAGCGAGCGGCGAGCTGCACCGTTACCCCGACATGGGCGCTCTCGCCCTGCGCGGCGCGCTGGCCGAGCGCTTCAAGGTGCGCGTGGAAAACGTCGCCGTGGGCAGCGGCAGCGAGGGCATCATGGCGACGGTGATGCGCACCTTCCTCTGCGACGAGGACGAGATCCTCACGGCCGAGAACACCTTCATCGGCTTCATGGTGCTGGCGCGCGCGAGCGGCAACAAGCTCACGCTGGTGCCGCGGCGGCCGGACTACCGCTACGATCTCGCGGCGATGGGCGAGCGCGTGAACGAGTACACGAAGATCATCTACCTCGCCAACCCGGACAATCCGACGGGGACCATCTTCACGCGCGCCGAGTTCGACGCCTTCATGGCCAAGGTGCCGAGCCGCTGCCTGGTCATCTACGACGAGGCCTACTTCGAGTTCACCGCGGCCGAGCCCTCCTTTCCGGACTCGATGACCTATCGCTACGACAACGTGATCACCTTGCGCACCTTCTCGAAGGCCTATGGCCTGGCCGGCCTGCGGATCGGCTACGGCTTCGCGCACGACGAGTTGATCGGCAATCTGATGAAGGTGAAACTGCCCTTCGAGCCCAGCCACCTCGCCCAGGTGGCCGGCCTCGCCGCGCTCGCCGACGAGGACTTCCTGCGCCGCACGGTGAGGGGAACCGCCGCCGGCCTGGCCAGATTGCGCGAGACACTGGGCGCCGCCGGCCTCGCCGTGCTGCCCAGTCACACGAACTTCGTGGCCGTGGCGACGGGCGATGCCACGCGCTGCGAGCGCAGCTGCCGGCGCCTGCTCGAGCAGGGCGTGGTCGTGCGGCCCCTGGCCGCCTTCGGCTTTCCCGACCTGTTCCGGGTGAGCGTCGGCACTTCCGAGGAGCTGGCGGTCTTCGCCGAAGCGCTGCCACGGGCGCTCGACTAGCGCGACGCGAGCACGCCCAGAGCGGACACAATCTCCGCGGCACAACCTTTCGCTTGCTCCACGCCCTTGGCGCTCGTTAGGATGCCAGAGCGCCTGCGCCCGCTCGCGCCGGCCGGACCACCCGATCGCGAGGGAGTCTCATGGAAAGCTACCGCGGGAGCCTGGCTCGACCAGGCGCGGCGCTCCTCTGGCTGGCCTTGACCGCCGCGCCGGCCGCTGCGCAGGGCGGCAGCGGCTGGGGCATTCGCGAGGAGAACGTCTCGGCGCTCGTGCTCTTCATCGTCTTTTCGATCGTCATCGTGGTCAGCATCCGCCTGGCGCGCATGGGCCGGCCGCTCTTCGTGCGGCGCATCGCCGGCCTCAACGCGGTGGAGGAGGCGATCGGCCGCTCCACCGAGCTGGGCCGCAAGGTGCTCTACGTGCCCGGCATCATGTCCATCGACGAGGTGCAGACCCTCGCCTCGCTGGCCGTGCTCAAGCACGTCGCCAAGCACACGGCCGAGTACGGCACGCCGCTGGACGTGCCGAACAAGGACCCGCTCACCTTCGCCGCCGCGCGCGAGACGGTGAAGGAGGCCTACCTCGAGGCGGGGCGGCCGGACCTCTTCAGCGACGACATCGTGCACTACATCACCTACGACCAGTTCGCCTACACGGCGGCGGTGTCGGGCATCATGGTGCGTGAGAAGCCGGCGGCGAACTTCCTGGTCGGCTCCTTCTACGCCGAGAGCCTGCTGCTGGCCGAGGCCGGCCAGGGCACGGGCGCCATCCAGATCGCCGGCACGGCCGAGGTGGCGCAGATCCCCTTCTTCGTCGTCACCTGCGACTACACGCTGATCGGCGAGGAGCTCTACGCGGCGAGCGCCTATCTCTCGCGCGAGCCCGTCATGCTGGGCAGCGTCAAGGGCCAGGACTTCGTGAAGCTGATGCTGCTGGCCTGGATCGTCATCGGGCTCCTGATCGCGACCTTCTTCGGCAACCTGGCGCTCCAGGGCTGGCTGCAGCCGCAGTAGAGAGGACCCATGTTCAGGAAACGCATTCCCCTGCTGCTGACTTTCATCGCCGGCATGCTGCCGATCCTCTCCTTCCTCTTTCGCGGGCCCGCCCTGCGGGACGAGGATCCGACGGGCAACGGCATCCTTCACGTCAGCGACACCTTCGAGCGCTGGATGGTGATCCTCGCCGCCGCGGCGCTGCTGCTCGGCGTCGTCAACGTCTTCCAGGTGAACCTGCGCAAGATCTCCAACCGCGCGCAGGGCTGGCCCTACGCGCTGGTGTTCCTGCTCGCGCTGACGATCACCGGGTTCTTCGGGCTCTGGGACGCCTTCTCCCGCGCGAGCAACACCGCCTGGTACGCGCACGCCGCCTACAACTGGATCGTCGAGGCCGGCTTCAAGCCACTCCAGGCGACGATGTTCAGCCTGCTCGCCTTCTACGTGGCCTCGGCCGCCTTCCGCGCGTTCCGCGTGCGCAACGTGGAGGCGGCCATCCTGCTTGCGGCAGCGCTCCTGATCATGCTCGGCGTGAACCCTTACGTCGTCCGCGCGCTGCCCTTCCTGCCCGACCTCACGCAGTGGACGCTGAACATTCCCAATGCCGCGGCGCAGCGGGGGATCATCATCGGCGCCGCCCTGGGCGCCGCCTCGATGGCCCTGCGTATCCTGATCGGCATCGAGCGCAGCTACCTCGGCCTGCAGAAGGGAGAGTAGTGTGACCGCCCTCTTCCAGCGGCTGATGAACATCGACCGGCGCTGGCTCTACCTGCTCGTGGGCCTGGCGGCGGTGATCCCCATCCTGCTGCCGCTCAACCTGCCCGTGAACGTCGCCCAGTCCGTGCAGGACCTCTACGACCGCGTGGAGAGCCTGCCGGCGGGCTCGGTGGTCCTCGCCTCCTTCGACTACGGCCCCTCCACCGGCCCTGAGAACGACCCGATGGCCGACGCCTTCCTGCGTCATTGCCTGGCGCGGGACCTCAAGGTGCTCTGTATCGCGCTCTACCCGCTGGGCGGTGTCACCGAGGGCGCCGAGGAGCTCCAGCGCGCGGTGGGGCCGCTGGACCCGGCCAACGGCGTCCTCGAGAGCACGGCCTTCCCCGGCAAGTTCTACGGCAGGGACTTCGTCTACCTCGGCTACAAGGACGGCGGCCAGGCGACGATGCGGCAGATGGGCGAGAACGTGCACGCCGTCTTCCCGCGCGAGTACTACCAGGCGCCGGTGACGGACTACGAGCTGTCCAACCAGGTGCGGGGCTACGGCGACGTCAGCTTCGTGATGAGCTTCGCCACCGGCATCATCGGCGAGTGGTGGGCGAACCTGGTGAACGCCCAGTACGGGACGCCGGTCGCCGTGGGTTGCACGGCGGTGAGCGCGCCCAAGTACTTCGCCTACTACAAGGCGGGGCAGATGTTCGCGCTCTTGCCCGGGCTCAAGGGCGCGGCCGAGTACGAGTACCTGGTCAAGCAGAAGTACGGGCAGATCGCCGAGGCGACGGCCGCCGACGTCTACAACGCCGGCAAGGGCTGGGACGTGCAGTCCATCGTCTACACGATCATCACGCTCTTCATCGTCATCGGCAACGTCGGCTTCCTGCTGGAACGCCGGCAGCGCCGGTCCTAGGGGAAGGCCATGGCCAGCGAACTCTGGGTCTGGGTCGGCGCGCTCTTCACGCTGTGCATCCTGAGCTTCCTGTACAAGGACAACCCCTTCTTTCGTTTCGCCGAGAGCGCCTTCGGCGGCATCAGCATGGGCTACTACATCAACCTGACCTTCCGGAACACCTTCGTGCCCAATCTGATCGCGCCGCTCTTCCACGCCGGGCCGGCCTACAGCGCGGCCACCTACCCGACCCGCGAGCCCGAGCACTGGCTGCTCATCGCGCCCTTCCTGCTCGCGCTCGTGCTCTACTCGCGCTACGTGCCGAAGATCGCCTGGATGAGCCGCTTCGCGCTGGCCGTCTACGTGGGCTACTACGCGGGGCTGAACATGATGCAGAAGCTGCAGGGCGAGGTGCTGCCGCAGTCGGCGGACACCATCCGCAGCTTCTGGCGCTTCCTCCCCGAGCGGCTGCCGATCTGGTTGGACGCCCAGACGCGCACCGTGAGCTGGGGCGAGTGGATCTCGAGCCTGGTCTTCGTGATCGGCGTGCTCGCGGTGCTCGTCTACTTCTTCTTCTCGGCGGAGCACAAGGGCGTGGTCGGCGGCGTGGGGCGCCTGGGGATCTGGTTCCTGATGATCTCCTTCGGCGCCGCCTTCGGCTACACGATCATGGGCCGCGTGTCGATCCTGATCGGCCGCGTGATCTTCCTCGTCGACGACTGGCTAGGCCTCGGCTAGTCGCCCGCGCTCGGCTCGGGTGGCGGCGCCGCCGCGGGCGGCGCTGCCGTCGCCGCGCGCTGGCGAACCCAGAGTGCGTGCCCGCCCAGCACGAGGGCCGCGGCCGGCAGCATGAGCAGCCAGACGGCCCAGATCTCCTCCCGCCAGTACTGCGCCAGCGTGAGATGCGGGTTGCGCCGGATCAGGGCGAGCTGCGCACTCGCGCCGAGCAGAGCAAGCAGCAGGCTGCCCGCGGCCACGGTCGGCAGGCCCGCCGGCCGCAGCAGGAGGCGGCTTGCGCCGCTCAAGCGCTGCGCCTCGTCGGCGCGAGCGCGGCCGTAGGTGAGCGGGATGAGCGCGAGCACCAGGCCGGCCGGGGCCGTGCGCTTGAGGGTATAGCCGAGCGGGCTGAGCCAGATCGGCATCCAGAGCAGGGCCAGCAAGAGGCTGCCGCCGGCGAAGATCGCCAGGAAGGCGAGGGCCCAGAGGGCGAGCGAGCGGCGGCGCATGGGACTCCTGTCGGCGGGCCCACAGGCTAGCGCAGCGACCGGGCGCCCACAAGCCCCGCTTCCCGGGCCGCCGGGCGCGTGCTAGGCTCGCGCCATGCCGCCGAGACCGCCGCGCCGTCTCCTCATCGTCACCCCCTGGGCGGACTTCTGGTCGATGCCCGGCAAGGCCGGCGTCAGCGACGACGCCGAGTTCGTGCGCCGCGCCCTGGCCGCCGGCCACGAGCTGCACTTCGTGCTGCCGGCCGGCGGCGCCTTCGACGCCGGCGAGCGCCATCCGCGCCTCATCCTGCATCCCTTTCCCGACATCACGCGCCGCACGCGCTGGCTGCCGACGCCGCTGCGCCGCCTGCTCTGGCTCGGCTGGTACTGCGGGCCGGTGGTCGCCCGCGCGCGCCGCGTGGCCCGTGCGCTGCGGCCCGAGCTCGTGCTGGGCTTCAGCTACCACGGCGCGCGGGCGGCCGCGCTGATCGGGCGCGAACTCGCAATCCCGAGCGTGGTCAAGCACTTCGGCGTCTACACGGCGGCCTTTTTCGACCAGTGGCCGCGGCTCAAGTACCGCTACAAGAACTGGGAGACGCTCTACGGCCTCACGCGCCCGGTGGACCGGCTCGTCATCCTCAACGACGGCTCGCGCGGGCGGGAGGCGGCGCTCGCAGCGGGCGTGCCGGCAAGGCGCATCGTCTACCTGCTCAACGGGATCCACACCGAGTGGGGCGGGCTCGCGATCGACCGCGCGGCCGAGCGCGCGCGGCTGGGCGTGGCGCTCGAGGAGCGGCTCCTGCTCTTCCTCGCCCGGCTCGCCCCCTTCAAGGGGACGCGGCAACTCGCGCGCATCGTGCCGCGCCTGCTCGCCGAGTGTCCGCGGCCGCTGCGCGTCCTCGTCGCCGGCAGCGGCGAGGACGAGGCCTGGCTGCGCCGCGCGCTGGCGGCGCCGATCGCGACGGGCCGCGTGCGTCTGCTCGGCGCGGTGCCGCACGCCGCCGTGCCGCCGCTCTTCGCCGCCGCCGACTGCTTCCTCACGCTGAACACCTACTCGAACATGGCCCTCCCGACCTGCGAGGCGATGGTGATGGGCTGTCCCGTGGTGGCGACCGACGTGGCCGGCACGGGCGAGGTCGTGCAGGACGGCGCGAACGGTCGCCTCGCGCCGCCCGGCGACGATGCGGCGCTGATCGCCGCGCTGCGCGCCGTGCTCGAGGACGACGCCCTGCGCGCGCGCCTTGCCGCCGGCGCGCGGGAGACCGCCGCGGGCTTCGACTCCTGGGACGCCCGCGTCGGGCGCGAGCTGGACCTCATCGAGCAGCTCTGCGCGGAGAACAGCCGGCGCCCCTGATTCTGCCTTGTGAAGATCGTCACTTGGCCTCCCCTTGACCGCGGTCAAGGGCGGGGCGCGCGGCCCCGCGGATACTCGGGGCATCAACGCCGCTCACCGCGCGCTGTCGACTCGCGCCGCTCGCCGGTGAGCGCTCTCGACTTCCTCAGAAGGGAGCGGCCATGGCCGAGCACGACGCGGGGGCAAGGCCCGAGCGCGCGGATGCGGGCGAGCCGGCGAACCCCGGCGGCAGCACGCGCCGGTCCTTCCTCTACCAGCTCGCCCTGACCGGCATCGGCGCCGCAGGCATCGCCCGGCAGGCGGCGGGCGCGGTCGGCTATCTCGACGTGCTGGCCATCGACAATCCCCTGGCGAGCTACCCCAATCGCGGCTGGGAGCGGGTCTATCGCGACCTCTACCGCAGCGACAGCAGCTTCGTCTTCCTCTGCGCGCCCAACGACACGCACAACTGCCTACTGCGAGCCTTCGTCAAGAACGGCGTCGTCACGCGCATTGCGCCGAGCTACGGCTACCACGAGGCCAAGGATCTGGACGGCGGCGGCGCCAGCCGGCGCTGGGATCCGCGCTGCTGCCAGAAGGGCCTCGCTCTCGCCCGCCGCTTCTACGGCGACCGCCGCTGCAAGCGGCCCCTGGCCCGCAAGGGCTTCAAGGCCTGGGCGGACGCCGGCTTCCCGCGCGACAAGCGCACGGGCGCCGTCGACGCGAAGTTCCTCCAGCGCGGCAAGGAGCCTTGGGTACCCGTCAGCTGGGACGAGGCCTTCGCCCTCGCCGCCCGCGCCGCGATCGACATCGCCCGCACCTACTCGGGCGAGGCGGGCCAGGCCAAGCTGCGCGCGCAGGGCTACGACCCGCTGATGGTCGAGGCGACCCAGGGCGCCGGCACGCAGGTCCTGAAGTTCCGCGGCGGCATGCCGGCCCTGGGCCTCACCCGGATCTTCGCGCAGTACCGGATGGCCAACGCGATGGCCCTCGTCGACGACAGGCTCCGCGACACGGGGCCGGAGAAGGCCCTCGGGGCCCGCGGCTGGGACAACTACTCCTGGCACACGGATCTGCCACCCGGCCACCCGATGGTCACGGGACAGCAGACCGTGGACTTCGATCTCTGCAACGTCGAGCACGCGCGACTCATCCTCGTCTGGGGCATGAACTGGATCACCACGAAGATGCCCGACGCGCACTGGCTCACCGAGGCGCGCCTGAAGGGCAGCAAGGTGGTCGTGATCGCCGCCGAGTACAGCGCGACTTCGTCCAAGGGCGACGAGGTGCTCATCGTGCGGCCGGGCACGACTCCGGCGCTCGCGCTCGGTCTCGCCCAGCAGATCATCGCCGAGGGGCTCTACGACGAGGCGGAGGTGGCCGGGGGGACGGACCTGCCGCTGCTCGTGCGCACGGACACGGGCCAGCTCCTGCGCGCCGCGGAGGTCTTCGCGGGCTACCGGCCGGCGCCGCTCGCGAACGCTACCCTGGTCACCGCCGCCGGCGAGAGCGGGCCGGCCATCCACGCCCAGGCGGGCGCGGTGATCGGGGCCGCCCAGCGGGAGGCCTGGGGCGACACCGTCGTTTGGGATCGCCGCCGCGGCGGGCCCGCCGCGGTGAATCGCGACCAGGTGGGCCGGCACTTCGCGGCGCTCGGCCTCGCGCCGCAGCTCGCCGGCACGGTGACGGTGACCCTCGCCAGCGGCGAGCGCGTGGCCTGCCGCAGCGTCTTCGACGCCACCCGCGCGTTGCTCGACGCCAGCTACACGCCCGAGCAGGTGGCCAAGCTCACCTGGGTGCCGGCCGCGGCGATCCGCAGCCTCGCCCGCCAGATCGCGGCCAACCCCGAGCGCACGCTCTTCGTCAACGGCATGGGGCCGAACCAGTTCTTCAACAACGACCTCAAGGACCGGGCGATCTTCCTGGTCGCCGCGCTGACCCGCAACGTCGGCCGCATCGGCGGCAACGTGGGCAGCTACGCGGGCAACTACCGGGCGAGCTTCTTCAACGGGCTGGGCCAGTACGTCGCCGAGAATCCCTTCGCGCCGGGGCTCGACCCGGCCAAGCCGGCGCCCGTGAGGAGCTACTGGAAGCCGGAGTCCGTGCACTACTTCAACCACAACGACCAGATCCTGCGGGCGGGCGAGACGGTGCTGACGGGCAAGAGCCACATCCCGACGCCGACCAAGTCCATCCACGTCTCCAACTCCAACTCGCTGATCGGCAACGCGAAGGGCCACTACGACAGCATCGTCAACAGCTTCCCGCGCGTGGAGTTCATTGCCGTGAACGAGTGGTGGTGGACGGCGAGCTGCGAGTACGCGGACATCGTCTTTCCCGTAGACAGCTGGGCCGAGCTGCGCGCGCCCGACATGACGATCAGCGCCACCAACCCCTTCCTGTACGTCTTCCCGACCTCGCCGCTGCCACGCATCCACGATACCCGCGGGGACGCCGAGGTGGCGGCCGGCATCTGCGCCGCCATCGGCCGCGAGTTGGACGACCCGCGCTTCGCGGACTACTGGCGATTCGTGGGCGAGGGCGACATGCGGCCCTACATCCAGCGCATCCTCGACCACTCGAACGCCATGCGGGGCTTCCGCGTCGAGACGCTCGAGCGCGAGGCGATGCGCGGCGTGCCGGCCATCATCCAGACGCGCACCTACCCCAAAGTCGGCGCCTGGGAGCAGGCGAACGAGGACCGGCCCTGGTACACGAAGACGGGCCGGCTCGAGTTCTACCGCGAAGAGCCGGAGTTCATGGACAGCGGCGAGAACCTGATCGTGCACCGCGAGCCGATCGACTCCACCTTCTACGAGCCGAACACGATCGTCGCGGCCCCGCATCCCCTGCTCCGGCCGAAGCGGCCGGAGGACTACGGCGTCGATCCGGCCGATCTCGGCAGCGACGCGCGCCAGCACCGGCACGTCGTGCTCGACGTCGATGCCCTGCTCGCCACGCGCCATCCGCTCCACGCGGAGGGCTATCGCTACGTCTTCCACACGCCCAAGTACCGGCACGGCGCCCACACGACGTCGGTGGACACGGACATCGTCGCCATCTGGTTCGGACCCTTCGGCGACATGTACCGCGAGGACAAGCGGATGCCCTACATCAACGAGATGTTCCTGGACATCAACCCGTTGGACGCGCGCGAGCTGGGCGTCGAGGACGGCGACTACGTCTGGATCGACGCCGATCCGCACGATCGGCCCTTCCGCGGCTGGCAGCAGAACGCGGAGCGGTACCAGGTGGCTCGCCTGATGGCCCGCGCCCGCTACTACCCCGGCACGCCGCGCGGCATCACGCGCATGTGGCACAACATGTACGGGGCCACCTACGGCTCCGTGAGGGGCAGCCGCGAGAACGCGAACGGCATGGCCCGCGCCCCGGAGACGGGCTACCAGTCGCTCTTCCGTTCGGGCAGCCACCAGAGCTGCACGCGCGGGTACCTGAAGCCCACCTGGATGACCGACAGCCTCGTCGTCAAGGGCGTCTTCGGCCAGAAGATCACGCAGGGCTTCGTCGCCGACGTGCACTGCCCGACCGGCGCGCCGCGCGAGTCGATCGTGCGCATCGAGCGCGCGGAGGCGGGCGGACCCGGCGGCCAAGGGCTCTGGCGACCCGCGCGGCTCGGCCTGCGGCCGGGCTACGAGAGCGCGGCGCTGATGCGCTTCATCGCCGGCGGCTTCGCCGCCCGCACGAGCTAGGGGGAGGCCATGCCCAAGCGCAAGAACTGGCAGATCGGCCGTGAGCAGGACTACCCCTACGAGGCCGCGCCGCCCAAGCGGCAGGTGGCCTACATCTTCGATACGAACAAGTGCATCGAGTGCCAGACCTGCACCATCGCCTGCAAGGCGACCTGGACCAGCGGCAAGGGCCAGGAGACCACCTTCTGGAACAACGTCGAGACCAAGCCCTACGGCGGCTATCCGACGGCCTGGGACCTGCGCCTGCTCGAGATGAGCGAACCCGCGCGCTGGGCGCGCGGCGTGCTCGAGACGCCGACCGTTTTCGAAGGCCTGCCGCCCAACCAGCCGCCGCGCGGCCACCGGCCGGAGGTCGCCGACTACGGCGCGCCCAACCTGGGCGAGGACGACGTCACCGCGAACGTCGAGATGGGCATGGCTTTCGAGGGCATCCACCCGATGTGGATGTTCTACCTCGCCCGCATCTGCAACCACTGCGACCACCCGGCCTGTCTGGCGGCCTGCCCGCGCAAGGCCGTCTACAAGCGCGAGGAGGACGGGATCGTCCTCGTCGACCAGGAGCGCTGTCGCGGCTACCAGGAGTGCATTCGGGCCTGTCCGTACAAGAAGGTCTTCCACAACGTGATCAGCCGCGTGAGCGAGAAGTGCATCGGCTGCTACCCGCGCGTGGAGCAAGGCGAGGTGGCGCTCTGCGTGGAGGCCTGCATCGGGAAGATCCGCCTGCACGGCTTCCTCTCCACGCGCGAGGCGCCGCGCCCGGACAACCCGCTCGACTACATCATCAAGATCCGCCGGCTCGCGCTGCCGCTCTACCCGCAGCACGGCACGGGGCCGAACGTCTTCTACATTCCGCCCGTGCACGTGCCGGACGCCTTCCTCGAGCAGCTCTTCGGCCCGGAGGTGGCCGCGGCGAAGGCGCTCTACCGCGAGGCGGCGCGGGACAGGCAGCTACTCGGCGCGCTGCTGCTCTTCGGGGCGACGAACAAGATCATCACCCGCTTCGCCGTGCAGGGCGAGGAGGCCGTGGGCTGGGACGACGCCGGCACGGAGCTGGCGCGCGTGCCCTTCACCGAGCCCCACCGCGTGCGGAACTTCTTCGATGAGCGCCACGGCGCCTATCGCCACAACACGACCTAGGGAGGGCAGGCGATGCGGAGCGACGACGCGGGCCTCTGGGCCATTCTCGGCGCCTTCCTGTTCAGCATCCTGCTGATGGCGGGGCTGCTCACGCTGGCGCAGCGCGAGTACGTCCGCGGGCTGCGCGAGCGCCAGCTCGTCGGCGTGCAGACCCGCCTCGGCGCCGAGGCGCTCCTCGTCGTGCGCGTCGGCGCCGGCGCCGCGCTCGGCGATCCCGAGGCGAAGCTCTGGCGCGAGGCGCCGGCCACCCAGATCGCCCTGCTGCCGCAGAATGTGGCCCTGCCGGCGATCACGGAGACGGCGGTGGCGAGCATCGCGCTGCAGGCGGTCACCGACGGCGAGCGCATCGCCTTTCGCCTGAGCTGGCCGGACGCCACGCGCGACCGCGCGCAGGAGGTCACCCGCTTCGGCGACGCCGCCGCGCTGCAGTTCCCCCTCGCCGAGGACGCCACCTACATGATGGGCGCCGCGGGCAAGCGCGTGCAGATCCTGCACTGGAAGGCGCTCTGGCAGCGCGACGTCGACGAGGGCTTCCAGGACGTGCAGGACCTGCATCCCAACTACTGGGTCGACCTCTACTGGTTCGCCGCGGGCAGCTTCCCGCAGCGCGTGCCCGAGGACTTCGCCGACACCCGCGCCCAGGCCTGGTTCCCGGCGCGCGCGGCGGGCAACCCGATCGCCCAGTGGAATCGTGTCGAGCCGATCGAGGAACTGATCGCCGAGGGCTTCGGCACGCTCACGGCGCAGCGCGAGAGCGCGAGCGCCGGACGCGCCGTCTGGCGCGAAGGCCGCTGGTGGCTCACCGTCGTCCGCCCGCTCGAGACGCAGGACCCGAACGACTACCAGTTCCGCCTCGATCGGCCGGGCAGCGTGGGCGTCGCCATCTGGGACGGCAGCGCCGGCAACGTGGGCGGCCGCAAGCAGTACTCGCCCTGGCTCCGCTTCGAGGTGCAGGGATGAAAGAGCAGGCGCGCGCGCTTGCCCTGGCCGATCTCCTGTTTCTCCTGGCCGAGTTGTTGCGCGCGCCGGCGGCAGGCGCGCGCAGCCTGCCCGCCGCCGATCGCGCCGCGCTGACTGCGCTGCTCGCCGGGGCGGGCCTGGCGAGCCCGCAGCGCGCGGCGGCCCTGCTCGCCGACTGCCTCGCGCGAGCGGGGCGCGAGCCCGCCGCCCTCGCCGAGGCGCAGAGCGCGCTCTTCGAGGGCGCCGCGCCCTGCGCCGCGAACGAGACGGCCTTCGTGCGCCGCGACAAGGGCGCGCTGCTCGCCGACATCGCCGGCTTCTACCGCGCCTTCGGCTTTGCGCCCGCGGCCGGCACGGGCGAGAAGGCCGATCATCTCGGCGCCGAGCTCGAGTTCGTCGCGCTGCTGCTGGTCATGCGCGCGCAGGCGGCGGCCGCCGGCGAGGCCGAAGCGGCGGCAGTCACGCACGAGGCGCTCTGCGCCTACTGGGCCGACCACCTCGGCGAGTGGCTGCCCGCCTTCTGCGCGCGCCTGGCCGCGCTGGCCCCGGACCGCCATCACCGCCGCCTCGCGCGCCTGCTCGCGCTGGCCGGCACGCGGGTCGCCGCCGAGCTCGGCCTCGTCTTCGGCGAGAGCGCGCCGCCCCTGCCGCCGCCGGGCGACGAGGAGGCCGAGGCCTTCCGCTGCGGGCTGCTGCGCCCGACCGGCGCCTAGGCCGGAAAGGGCCTGAGCGCCGCGAAGGCGTGGGCGATGCCGCCGATCACCGACAGGCCCGGCACGCGGTAGCCCGAGAGCAGGGCGCCCTCGATCGCCTCGAGCGCGCCGCGCCGCCCGCCGCGGCTTCCCGCGAGGTCGAAGGCGACGAAGTCCGCCGGCCCGCCGGCCGTCAGCTCGCCGCGCTCGGGGCAGCCGAGGGCGAGGGCGCCGGCCCGCGTCGCCATCCAGAGGATCTGCTCGGGGCCGAGCGCGGGCTGCGCGCGCCGCGCCAGCGTGCAGGTGAGCGGCAGGTTGAGCGTGGGGCTGCTGGCCAGCGAGTCGGTGCCGAGGGCGACGGGCAGGCCGGCGGCGAGCATGGCCACCACCGGGTGCGGGTCCGCGCCGCCGTGGAACCAAGGCACGGAGCCCGGGCAGTAGGCGATGGCCGTCGCCGGGCGCGCGGCGAGGCGGGCGATCTCCGCGGGTTCGAGCCAGGTGCCATGCACGAGGAGCAGCGGCGCCGCGAGCGGGACGCTCGCCAGCCACTCGCCGAGGCCATCCGGCGCGGCGGCGGACCAGGCCGCGGGCTCCGTCCAGCCGAGGCGCGCGTGCAGGTCGGCGAAGGGGCCGCTCGCGGCATCGAGGAAACGGCGCTCGGCTTCGGATTCGGCGAGGTGCATGGCGACGGGCAGCGCGCTCTCTCGGGCCAGGTCGAAGCAGGCGGTGACGAGCGCCGGGTGGCTGCTGTAGGGCGCGTGTGGACTGAGGCCGGCCAGCAGCGCGCCGGGCGCTGCGAGAACGGGCGGCGGCGCCGCAGCGAGCGCGGCGCGGGCCCCCGCCAGCGCGCGCTCACGCGCCGCGGGCTCCCAGCCCAGCACTTCGCGGTAGCCGCGCAGGGTGAGCGGCGGGGTCAGCTCGGCGAGTAGGCTGCGCACGTCCGCC
>Ga0194127_10001549_pt1 | contig 33506 bp, 23 predicted proteins | sample TA2KigC100mmetaG_FD_148624 | JGI IMG/M metagenome (GOLD analysis project Ga0194127, IMG submission 148624) | Freshwater microbial communities from Lake Tanganyika, Tanzania - TA2015036 Kigoma Deep Cast 100m | ecosystem: Environmental > Aquatic > Freshwater > Lake | place: Tanzania: Lake...
CCCACGCGGTACCAGCCGGTCTCCGGGCCCAGGCTCTTGATGAAGGGGAACTTCATGTAGGACCAGGGGCGCACCTCTTCGGCGATCACCTTGTGGTAATCCTGAGGATCGACCTGGTCGAAGATGCGCTTGCCCTCGGCGTCGATCGCGCGCAGGTTGCCGTGGTAGAGATCCAGGCAGCCGTCGGCGCGCACGATGGAGACGTGATTCGAGGGGAAGGCCGCGAAAGCCTTGGCCAGCTCCAGGTGCGCGACCGTGTAGTCCTTGGCGATCTTGAGCGCGCTGCGGCACCAGGCCAGCTGCTGCTCGATGTCCTTGAGGAATACGTCCCGCTCGGCGAGCGTGAGGTTCTTGTTCACGCCGCCGGGGATGGCGCCCGTGCCGTGGATCTTCTTGCCCGCCGTCGCCTTGATGATCTCCTGGCCGTACTTGCGCATCATCACGCCCTGCACGGCGAGGTCCTTGTGGGCAGCGGCGACGGCGATCACGTTGCGCTTGGCCACCGGGGCGTCGAAGCCGAAGAGCAGGTCCGGGCTCGCCAGGTGGAAGAAGTGCAGCGCGTGCGACTGGAAGGTCTGCCCGTAGTGCATCAGGCGGCGGATCTTCTCGGCCGTCGGCGTCAGCTTCTCGGCGCCGGCGATGCCGTCCATCGCCTTGGCGGCGGCCAGGTGGTGGCTGACCGGACAGATGCCGCAGAGCCGCTGCACCAGCACCGGCACCTCCCAGTAGGGCCGGCCCTGGATGAAGCGCTCGAAGCCGCGGAACTCGACGATGTGCAGGCGCGCCTCGGCGACTTCGCCCTTGGCGTCGAGCTGGATGGTGACCTTGCCGTGGCCTTCGACGCGGGTCACCGGTTCGATGACGATCTTCTGGTTCGCGGTCGCCACGTCAGCCTCCTAGTCGTACTTGATGAGTTCGTAGGGGAGCGAGACCGGCTTGTCGGTCAGCAGGGCCACGAGCGCCTGCCAGAGCGTGTCCGCGGGCGGCGGGCAACCGGGCAGGTGATAGTCGATCTTCACCACTTCGTGGCAGGGATAGACCTTGTTGAGCAGCAGCGGGATGTCCTCGCCGTCGGGCACCTTGCCGCTCGGGTTGTGGACCGTCGGGCCGTTCAGGTAGGCCTCGTCCAGGCACTCCTTGAGCGGGATCGTGTTGCGCAGCGCCGGGATGCCGCCGTTGATCGCGCAGTCGCCCACCGAGATGAGGATGTCGCAGTGGGCGCGGAAGTCCTGGAGGACCTTCACGTTCTCCTCGTTGCAGCAGCCGCCCTCGATGAGGCCGATCGCGCAGCGCCCGCTGAACTCCTTGATGTCGTCGATGGGGGACTTGTCGAAGTCCACCAGCTCGACGAGCTGGAGAATCCGCTCGTCGATGTCGAGGATCGACATGTGGCAGCCGAAGCAGCCCGCGAGCGAGGTGGTTGCCAGCTTGGGTTTCGCCATGATCGTCCCTCCTAGTCGACGGCCTTGCCGGTCTCGATGTCGGTGCCGATGGGCTGGTGGTCGTAGAGCCGCTCGCCGACCGGCACGGCGTAGCCCACGCGCTTGGGCAGGAGCGCGCCGACCGGGCAAGCGCGCATGGCGCGATCGCCGAGCGCGGCGTCGGTATCCTTGAGCAGCGCGGGAGCGTTGACGGCGATGCGCTTGTGGCCGCCGCGGCCGAGGAACTCGAAGACCGCCTTGCCGTCCCACTCGCGCGAGGCGCGCACGCAGCGCGCGCAGAGGATGCAGCGGTTGCGGTCGATGTAGAGGTCCGGGTGGCTCATGTCGACGTCGCGGTCGGGGAACAGGAAGGGGAAGCGCGGCGCCGCGATGCCGAGCCGGTAGGCCATCGCCTGCAGCTCGCAGTTGCCGCTCTTCTCGCAGAACATGCAGAAGTGGTTCCCCTCGACGAACAGCATGTCGATCATGTCGCGCCGGATGGCGTTGACCGCCTCCGTGTCGTTCTCCACGAGCATGCCGTCCGCGACGGGCTGCGTGCAGGCGGCCGCCGGGCGGCCGTTGACGAAGACCGTGCAGACCCGGCAGCTGCCGAAGGGCGACAGGTCCTTGAAGGCGCACAGGCGCGGGATGTAGACCCCGCTACGCGCCGCGGCCTGGAGGATGGTCTCGCCCGGGCGGGCCGTGATCGCCTTGCCGTCGATGGTCAGGGTGATCGTCTCGCTCATCGTCGCACCCTCCTAGCGCTTGAAGTGCACCGACGCGCGACCGGTCAGGGCCACGGCCTGCGTGAGTTCGCGGTGGATGTCGAAGCCCGGCTGGCGGCCCCGGTCGGGCTCGCGCAGGCGGGCCAGGTAGACCGCCCGGAAATTCTTCAGGCTCGTCAGGATCGGGTTCGCCGAGGTCTGGCCGAGACCGCAGCGGCTGGCGGTCTTGATCGTCCGGCCGAGGCTCTCCAGGTACTCGAGATCCGCAGCTTCGCCGCGGCCCTCGGCGATGCGGTCGAGCCGTTCCTTGAGCAGGCGGTTGCCCACCCGGCAGGGCGTGCAGAAGCCGCAGCTCTCCTCGATGAAGAACTCCATGAACTTGGCGACGATGTGGAGCACGTCGCGCTCGCTGTTGAAGACCATCAGCGAGCCGCCGGTTGCGAGGTCGTCGAAGCAGAGCTCGCGATCGAAGTCCGCGGGGCCGACGAGTTGCCCGCTGGGCCCGCCGACCTGGGCGGCCATGACGTCCTTCGCCCCGCAGAGCGCGAAGAAGGCGCGCAGCGTGGTGCCGAAGGGGATCTCGTAGACGCCCGGCCGGTTGCAGTCGCCCGAGACGCTGATCAGCTTCGTGCCCGTGCTGCCGCTGGTGCCGTACTGGCTGAACCAGCCCGGTCCCATCTCCAGGATCCGCGTCACGCAGCAGAGGGTCTCCACGTTGTTCACGGAGGTGGGCCGGCCGAGGTAGCCCTTCTGGGCCGGGAAGGGCGGGCGTGTCTTGGGATCGCCGCGCCGGCCCTCGCAGGAACTGAGCAGGGCCGTTTCCTCGCCGCAGATGTAGGCGCCGGCGCCCATCTGGATGCGGACATCGAACTTGAAGCCCTGCTTGCGCATCACGTTCTCGCCCAGCCAGCCGCGGTTGCGCCGGGCCGTGAGGAGGTGCTCGAGGAAGGGCTGCAGGTAGGCGTACTCGCCGCGGAGGTAGAGGATGCCGAGCTGGGCGCCGATCGCGTAGCCGGCGATGGTCATGCCCTCGAAGAGCAGGTCGGCGCGCTCGGTGAGCAGGACGCGATCCTTGAAAGTGCCCGGCTCGCCTTCGTCCGCATTGCAGACGAGGACCTTCTCCTTGCCCTCGGCGGCGCGCGTGAACTCCCACTTCATGCCCGTGGGGAAGCCGGCGCCGCCGCGGCCGCGCAGGCGGGAGGTCTTGACGTGCCGGATCACCTCGACGGGGCTCATGGCGAGCGCGGCGAGCAGGCCCGCACCGGGCTGGCTCTCCGCGAGGAGCACGGGGCCCGCCTGCCGGATGTGGTTGCTCACGGTCGCGTGGACGAGGTCGTGCGAGTTGTTGCCATCCCCGTAGCGGCGGACCAGGCGCTGCGGATCCAGGTGCTCCTTCAGCTTCTGCGTGCCGACGCGGGCGATGTCCGCGCTGAGATCGGTGACCGGCACGTCGTTGACGAGCGCCGCGGGCGCCTGGTCGCACATGCCGATGCAGGGCGTCCACTCGAGGGAGATGCGGCCGTCCGGCGTCGTCTGGCCGAAGTCGATGCCGAGCTCCTCGCGCAGCGCCTGCGCCACGCGCGCGCTGCCCTTCATCTCGTCGATGATGTCGTTGCAGAGGCGGATGACCACTTGGCCCTTGGGCTCCGCGGCGAAGAAGCCGTAGAAGCTGACCAGGCTCGCCACTTCCGCCCGACTGCGGGCGACTGTTTGGGCGATCAGGGCCTGGGCCTCCGCATCGACGCAGCCCAGGCGGTCCTGGACGCTGCGCACGATGTCCATCAGGCGCGTGGGGTCGTTGCCGAAGCTCTGGCAGCTCTCCTTCACCACCGTCTTGAGCGGCGCGCTCTTGCTCATCGATCACCTCTCCCAGGTCCGCGGTCCGGATGGCCAACAGGTTCGCGCTGGGCGCCCGGGCAGAGCGCGCGAACCCGACTCCTCGCACAAGCTACACGGTCTAGGGCAGTAATCAAGACAATGCCGCCCGATTAACGGCAATCCTCGGGAAAAAAGTCACAAGACGGCGAGATCTCGCAGCAGTTCCGTTATCTCTTGGGCTACTCGAGGCGGCGCAGGTGATAGACGACCTCGTCGGTGCGCTTGTAGCCCCACTCCTCGCGGGCGATGCGCTCCCGGTAGGCCGGGTCCTGCTCCAGGCGCCGGGCCTCCGACTCCAGCGCGGCCGACTTCGCCTCGAGGCGCTGGATCTCTGCAACGAGCGCGCTGCGGCGGTTCTGGAGCTGCGTTTGCCGGATCCAGCCGGCGTCCCCGAGGAGGAGCAGGTAGAGGAGCACGACGCCGAGCAGGAGCAGGGCGCCCTTGAAGGTGCGGCCGCCGATCTGGCCGCCGGTCCAGCGCTGGCGGAGATAGGGGGAGCGACCCTCGCCGCGGTGGGGGCGCAGGGCTTCCTCGCGCCGGGAGGGCTCCGGCCGCCAGGGCTCGGGCGCGAGCGCGCCCCGCAGGCCGTGGTTCGTCCTCATCCCCCGTAGTTCAGCGCCTGGAGACCCTCGTAGCGCCCCTGCTCCCCGAGCTCCTCGGCGATGCGCAGGAGCTCGTTGTACTTGGCCACGCGGTCCGTCCGGCAGAGGCTGCCGGTCTTGATCTGACCCGCGTTCGTGGCCACGGCGACGTGGCTGATCGTCACGTCCTCCGTCTCGCCGCTGCGGTGCGAGATGACGTTCGTGTAGCCCGCCCGCTTCGCCGTCTCGATGCAGTCGAGGGTTTCCGTGAGGGTGCCGATCTGATTGAGCTTGATCAAGATCGAGTTGGCGATGCCCTCGTCGATGCCGCGGACCAGGCGGTCCGTGTTCGTGACGAACAGGTCGTCGCCGACGAGCTGCAGCTTCTCTCCGAGCCGCTGGGTGAGTAGGCGCCAGCCGGCCCAGTCGTCCTCGGCGAGGCCGTCTTCGATGCTGACGATCGGGTAGCGCTGGGCGAGCCCCGCGTAGTAGTCCACCAGACCGGCCGCGTCGAGGCGACGATCGCCCTCTCCGGCGAGGGTGTAGACGCCACTCGCGTGGAACTCGCTCGCCGCCGCGTCCATCGCCAGGTGGATGTCCTCGCCCGGCCGGTAGCCCGCCCGCTCGATGGCCTGCAGGATCACCTGCAGCGCCTCCTCGTTGGAGCCCAGGTTCGGCGCGAAGCCGCCCTCGTCGCCGACCGCCGTGTTCAGGCCGCGCTCGCTGAGCACCTTGCGCAGGTGGTGGAAGACCTCGACGCCCCAGCGCAGGCCGGTCGCGAAGTCCGGGGCGCCCGTGGGCATGATCATGAACTCCTGGATGTCCACGTTGTTGTCGGCGTGCTTGCCGCCGTTGAGGATGTTCATCATCGGCACCGGTAGGGTGCGCGCGGCGACGCCGCCGATGTACTGATAGAGCGGCAGGTCCAGGTGGGCGCTGGCCGCCTTGGCGACGGCGAGGCTGACGCCGAGGATGGCGTTGGCGCCCAGCTTCTCCTTGTTGTAGGTGCCGTCGATGTCCAGCAGCACCGAGTCGATGTGCGCCTGGTCGAGGGCGTCCAGCTCCAGCAGCTCCGGCCGGATGATCTCCTGCACATTGGCGACGGCCTTGAGCACGCCCTTGCCGAGGTAGCGCGCCGCGTCGCCGTCCCGCAGCTCGATCGCCTCGTGCTCGCCGGTCGAGGCGCCCGAGGGCACGGCGGCGCGCCCGACGGCCCCGCTCTCGAGGTAGACCTCCACCTCGACCGTCGGATTGCCACGCGAATCGAGGATCTCCCGGGCGACGACTTCTTCGATGGCGCTCATCCTGGGCACTCCTATTCGTGAGCGCGAGCGCCTGCCAGCGCCGCGCAGCGGTCGCCGCCGTAATGCCACCGGGGGCAGCGCAGGTCAAGCAAAATGCCCCTCAGCGCCAGGGGCGCCAGAGCTGAGCGAAGCTCGGTAAGTCCAAGGGACGATTGGTTTCCGGCGTCCCAGCCGGGACGAGATCGAGGCCGTGGTGGCGCAGTCGCTCGCGGACGGCGAGGGCGGCCTGGAGGGGCAGCCAGCCACCCAAGCCCACGATCAGGCCCAGGCCGCTGAGGGCCAGGAGCAGGAGGAGCAACTGGCGGCCGGCGAATGCCGCCAGCAGCGCTCCCGGTCGTTCGAGAAGCAGCAGCAGGGCCAGGCGGGCGGTCTCCCGGGGCTCCCGACCGCGCGCCGCGAGCAGGGGCAGGAAGACGAAGCCCCAGAGCCGGGAGAGGGCCCAGAGCCAGAGGCCGCCGGCGAGGCCGAGCCAGCCGAGCCAGCCGCGCTCCCCGGGCCCGGAAGCCACCAGCGCCGGCAGGAGCAGCAGGGCGAGCAGTGCCTGCACCAGCGTCCAGCCGAGGAGGGGCAGGTAGTTCAGGCCCGGCGAGCGCAGCAGCGGGCCCAGGGACGGCGACTCGCCGCGGGCCAGCGCGGCGGCGTAGCAGTGGGCAGCGCCCCCGAGCCAGGGCGCCATGAGCACGACGCAGAGAACGAGCGCCCCGCTGAGCAGCAGCCAGCCGCCGGGCGCGAGCCGGGCGGCCGGCACGAAGGTGAGGACCAGCGCGAGCAGCAGCCAGGGCAGCGCGCGCAACAGGGACAGCAGAGCGAGCGGTCCGAGCCGCTCGTAGCCGACCGTGAAAAGGCTTCGCGCGAGTGAAGGCCCCACTCTAGACTGCTCCAACGGGCTGCCACTGGCCGGGACGGGAAACGCCGCGCCGGCTGGACTCGTAAGGAGCGATTCGCCGGTGAGCGCCGAGGACCGTGAGCTGATCCGCAGCTGCCTCCGCGGCGACCGCCGGGCCTACCGAGCCCTCTTGGCCCGCTACCAGGATCCGATCTTCGGCTATTGCCAGCGAATGATCAAGGACCCGGGTCAGGCGGAGGACATCGCTCAGGAGGCGCTGGTCCGCACGCTGACACGCCTGGAGAGCTACGATGAGCGCTACAGCTTCTCCGCCTGGGTGTTCAAGATCGCGACCAATCTCTGCATCGACCACCTCCGCAAGGCCAAGCGGATCGCGTATTCGCTGGACCAGGAGATCGAGGGCAAGGACGGCAGCTTCCGCCGGGAGGTCGCGTCCGACACCGCGGATCCCGATGAGCAGGCGCTTGCGAACGAGCAGTTGCGCCTGCTGGACGCCGCGGTGGTTGCCTTGCCCGAGCACTATCGGGCGATCTTGCTGCTTCGCCACCGGGAGGACCTGAGCTACGAGGAGATTGCGCGCATCCTGGGGCTGCCGATCGGCACCGTGAAGATTCGGATCCATCGCGCGCGCGAGCAGATCAAACGGAGGTTGGATCGTGATGAGCTTCTCTAGCGCGGCATGCCGCGGGTTCTGGCCGGCGCTGGGGCTGCTGTTCGCGGTGGCGGGCGTTGCCGGCGCCAGCGAGGCCCGGCGCAGCGAAGAGCGCTTACTGTCGGCGCGGCAGCTCGCCCAGGTCATCGTCGAGAACCCGGCCGGGAGCATCGAGCTGATCGGCGAGGCCCGCGACGATCTAGCGCTCGCTGTCGACTACCGCGTTTCCGGTCGGGGCGCGGAAACCGTGCGCGGGGGGGCGGCCGCACTGCGCCTGGAGGCCTCCGAACAGGACGGCCGCCTCCGCCTGCGGCCGGTACATGCCGAGCGCGACATCGACGGGCCGCGGCCTGCTTCCCTCGCCGGCGCCGAGCTGAGCATCGCCATCCGGCTGCGGCTGCCGGCGCGCCTGCCCGTCGCCGCGAGCGTCACCCGGGACAAGCTGGTTGCGAGTGGCCTGGCGGGCGATCTCGTCGTCGCCGCAACGAGCGGCGACATCGAGCTTCGGCGCCTGGCCGGCCGGCTGGAGGCCGGTCTCACGAGCGGCTTCCTGCGCGCCAGCGACGTCGCCCGTGATGTGGCGGTCACGACGACCAGCGGCAGTATCGACCTGCGGCGGATCGGCGGTGATGCCGAGCTCCGCTCCATCAGCGGCGAGATCCGGGTGGAGGCGCTGGCGGGCGACCTGACGGTCGAGACATCCACCGGCGACCTGATGCTGATCGCGCCGCGCGGGCGGGTGGAGGTGCTCAGCGCCAGCGGTGCGGTCGCGATCCGCGAGCCCGGGGGCGATCTCAAGGTGAACTGCGCCAGCGGCGCGCTCAGCGTCGTCGATCTCGGACCGCGGCCGGACGGGGCGCCCCGGGACGTCTTCCTGGCCAACTCGAGCGGGGATGTGGAACTGCTGCTCCTGCCGGGTGCCGACTACGCCTTCGAGGCGGTCACCGACCTCGGCGCCATGCAGTTGCGGATTCCGCTACAAGTCGAGGCGCTCGGCCGGCGCCGGGTCGCGGGACTGCTGGGGGCCGGCCAGGGTCAACTCAAGGTCGTAACCGCCACGGGAGACATTCGTATCGCGCTGGCATCCGAAGCCACGAGGACCGCCCCCCAGAGATGAACAAGCCACTGCACACGGGCCGCTCCGAGGGAAGAAGCCGCTGCGATTCGGTGCGGAGTTCCCTTGCCGACTATCTCGAGGGACGTCTCTCCGCCGCGCTGCGCGGTCCGCTGCGTGCCCATCTCCAGCGCTGCCCGACCTGTCGCCGTGAGCTCCAGCGGGAGCTCCGGCTGCGGGAGCTGCTCGCCGGGCTCGAGCGTCCGGCAGCGCCGGTCGGATTCGCCGAGGCCGTGCTAGGGGCGGTTTTCGCCCAGGTACCGCTGCGCGAGCAGGTGGCGCCCACCCCTGCCCGGCGCGTTTCCCGGAGGGAGTGGGCGCTTCTGCCCATCGCCCTCCTGCTGCTGGCCCTGGCGATGGGCCAGTGGCTGGGCACCCCGGACTCCGCCGGGCTGCGCGACAGCGCCACCGAGGTGATCGTCGAGGGGGGCCGGGAACTGTCCGGGGCGCTGACCCTCATCGAGAGCGCTCGCGAGACCGGCGATCTCCTCACGCGGCCGGCGCGTGACAAGGCGGCCTCTCTGCTGCGAGTCGAGCGCACCCTGCGCAGCGTCGTGCCGCCGCAGCTGGCCACCCTGATTCTCCTTGTTGCCTTCGGGCCCCTCGTGCTTGTCTTCGTCGTCTACCGCATCCGGCTCCGGGGAGTACTATCCCATGTGCTCAGCCATCCATCGTATCGCTAGTGGCGCGATCTGCCTCGCTGTTCTGAGCCTGTCCTTCGGCACGGCCGGGGCGGCGCCGGCCGACAGCAGCGCGAAGGCGAAGCCGGGACAGGTGCAGGAGATCATCGTCGACGACTCGGGCATCATCGTCAGGGAAGGAGAGAGCGAGTACAGCATCCCGGCCGAGGCGGGCGAGGAGCGGTTGCGCGTGCGGGTGGACACGCAGGACCACCGCGACAAGCATAGCTACGCGGACGACGACGAGCAGGTCAGCTTCGGGCGCGATGTCAGCGTCGAGAGCGACGAGATCGTTCACAACGACCTGGTCATCCTCTTCGGGGATCTCGAAGTCTACGGCGAGGTCGTGGGCAACGTCGTCGTCATCATGGGCGACGTCTACGTCCGGGAGGATGCGCTCATCACCGGCGACGTCCTCGTCGTCGGCGGAGAAGTCGAGCGGGACGAGGGCGCGCGCATCGTCGGCGAGGTGACCCGCACGAGCAGCCACCTCGGCGGTCTGTTCCAGAATGGCTGGGAGGCCGCGGACTTCCGCTTCGTCGACCGGGACCGCTTCACCGCCGGCGACGCCGTGCTCAAGCTGCTCGAGTTCCTGGTCCTTGCCCTGGCGGGCAGCCTCCTCCTGGCCACGCGCCTGCCCCGCTTCACGGCCGGTGTGCGCTACCGGCCCTGGCGCAGCCTGCTCATCGGCTTCCTCAGCTCGCTCGCCATCCTGCTGCTGGCGATTCCGGCCGTGCTCGTGCTCATCCTGCTGCTGCTGACGATCGTCGCCATTCCGGTCGTGGTGCTCGCCATCCTGGCCCTGGTGGGGCTCGGCTTCGCCGCCTGGCTAATCCCACTCTACGCGTTCTCTCGCTACACCTTCGAAATCCGCGGCATGAACCGGTATCTGGCGGTGGCGATCTGGGCTGGCATCTTCTGGCTCTTCCACATGTTCGGCCATCTCGGCGGCCCTGTGAAGGGGCTCGTGCTGTTCGTCGAGATCGTCGCCTGGTGCCTCGGGCTCGGGGCCCTGGTGATCACGCGCCTGGGCTCGCGGCACTTGCTCGCCGATCCCTCCTGATTCCGCTGGTCACGACGCAGGGATCCTCGCTAGCTTCCCCGAGTGCACCCTCGTTCCCGCACTCGCCGTCGGCCGCCTCGGTCGGCGCCCAGCCTGGGCGCCCTGCGTCCCACGCTGCTCCTGGTCGTGGCACTGTTCGCCGCCCTGCTGCCCACGCCGGTGGCGGCTCGCGATCACAAGCTCAAGCTCCCGGGCGCGGACTTCCGCCCGGCCGATGTGGCGCACCTGCGTGGCTGGCCCCTGAGCGAGATCGTGCTCGAGGGCAACCGGCGCACCCGCGACGAGGCGGTCTTGCGAGAGCTCTTCCTCCAGCCCGGCGACGCCTTCGACCCTGAGCTCCTCTACCGCGACCTCCACTTCCTCGAGGGTCTGAGCATCTTCGCCGCGGTCGGCGTCGCCGTGGCGCCGGACGGGGGCGCCGTCCGCGTGACCTACTTCCTCATGGAGCGCGGCGACACCCGCTGGGGGCTCGTCTATCCGGTGGCGGACTACCGAGCCGGCGACCTTCGGCTCGGCGCCGTCTACCGGCATCGCAGCCTGTTCGGGGGGCGCGAGAACCTCTGGCTGGAGTACTCGGCGGGCTGGGAAGAACGGGCCCGCGTCAGCCTGGGCCGGCCCTGGCTGCGCAGCTACCCCATCGACCACCGCCTGGAGTACCGGCTCGTCGACCGGGACGATGGCGACGAACTGCACACGGAGCGCGTGGGGGTCAGCTTCGGGCTCTCCCTCAGCCGCCGTCGACCGCTCGAGCATCGCTTCCTGCTCAGCTTCGCCTGGGGCGAGCGTTCCTTTCTCGCGACGCCAGCCGGCGCGGCGGCTCGCGAGCGCGGGCGGCAGTACGAGCAATTCAGTTCGATCGGCTGCGGATACTCCCGTGACACCCGCGACAGCTTCCTGCGCCCGCAGCGGGGGGCGCAGTTCGAGCTGAGCGGCATCCTCTACGATCCCACGCTCGGCAGCTCGGTCTACCTGCGCCAGGTCCAGCTCTTTGCGACGCGCTACCGGAGCCTGCCGCGCGGTTGGGTCGCTGTGCTCGCGGTGGAGAGCCTGAGCCGCTGGGGCGGACTCTTCTACAAGGGAGTCTCCTCGCTCGGCGGCCTCGACTCGGTCCGCGGGTACGGCGGCGGCAGCATCGACGGTTGGGTCGGCGCCGGGACGGCGCTGGGCCCGCGCGGGCGCAACCACCTGCTGCTCCAGGGCGAGCTCCGCCACGACCTGCTACCGCGCTTCGCCGTCGACCTGCCGATCCTGGGGGTCGTGGACATCCAGCTCGAGTCGGCGCTCTTCGCAGATGCCGGCTTCCTCTGGAGCCGAGACCGCTTTCTCCTGCCCCAGGCCACCCGGGCGCGCGTGCACGGCGTGGGAACCGGCCTGCGGGCCTACACGCCCGTCGGGGACGTCCTGCGCCTGGAGTTCGCCGTCGGGGAATCGGGACACTACGAGCTCCACCTGGGCAGCGGCATTCGCTTCTAGTGATGCTGGGAGGTGGGGGAGATCCCCCAATCGGCCTGGCTGGCGGTTCGGCGGCGCAAGATGTTCTCTCGTATAATCTTACCTGCTCCGCCCCCACCGCGAAGGGGGCCAGATGACCCAGCCCGGCCCGGCCGGGGGGGCCGGAAGCTGCACCCGGCCCGCGAATCCGACCCTCCCCCCGCCGCCCAGCCGCGGCCGCCGGGCTTCCGGCCGCCTGTGCAGGCTCGGCTTGCGGGGGAGGGGGCCGCGCGAGGGATCCCCGGCCGGCGACCGGTGCCCAGCCCTCGCCCGGGCGGGGAACGCCGGTTGCGGAACCCAGTGTGGACGCCTGAGCAGGAGCCGCAGATGCGCCAATTGACCCCCCAGATCCAGAGCCAGCCTGCCAGCAGCCGGACCTCCCGCCGGCTCCGCGCCTCGGCGCTCCTGCTCCTGGCGTCCAGCCTCGTCGCGCTGGCCGCGCCGCTCGCCGCCCAGGAGACCGTCTCGCTGAGCCTGGCCGGTGGCAGCGTCGTCCGCATCTACTCGGCGGACTACGTGCTGGCCAGGTGGGTGCGTTCTCTCGGCGAGCGCCTCTGGCTCGAGATCCCCGGCTATGGCAGCGCCGAGCTGCTGGTCCCGGGCAGCGCCACCGGCGCCGCCGCCTACTATCCGCACTCGGTCCCGGATGTCCGGGCGGCCCTGGCGGCCGTCGCGCATCCGGCGCTTCCGGAGAGCCTGAGCGTCTACTGCCTGCCCTACCCCCGCGCGGGCCTGACGAGCAGCTCCACGGCCGGCCGGCGCATCTTCCTCAGCCCGGGCATCCTGCCCTTCGCGCCGGAAGTCACGCACATGGTGGCGACCCACGAACTCGGGCACGTCGTGCACAACTGCCACCTGCCCGACAGCGACCTCGCCGGCTGGGCGGCCTACCGGGGCCTCCGGAGCATCACCGATCTCAGCGTCTACTGCGAGGATGCCCAGCACCGCAATCGACCGCACGAGATCTTCGCCGAGGACTTTCGCTTCCTCTTCGGCGGCGTCCTGGCCAACTACAGCGGCACCATCGAGAATGGCGCCCTGCCCCTGCCGGATGCGGTTCCCGGTCTCTTCAGCTTCTTGCTCGCGCTCGGCCAAGGCCAGGCCCTGGCGCCCGCGGCCGGCGAACTGGTGGCGAGCAACTACCCGAATCCTTTCAATCCGCAGACCCGGCTGACGGTCGAAGCCGCGCGCGGGTTCCTCGGCGCGCCGCTCAGCGTCGAGGTCTTCGATGCCGCCGGCCGCCTCGTGCGCCGGCTTCACGCTGGTGCCCTCGAACGCACGCGCCTGGAGCTGCAGTGGGACGGCTGCAACGAGCGCGGGGTCGCCCTCCCTACGGGCGTCTACTTCGCGCGCGTCCGCCTGGGTGCGCAGCAACTGAGTCACAAGATGCTCCTGATCGGCTGATTCCTCCTCACCTGGTCCCCCCGCCGCGGCGCCGTTCCCCCCGACGGCGCCGCGGTCCTTTTCGGAGCGCACGCTCTCTTGGCGCCCCTGCGTTGACAGGGGCCCGGGGCGCGTCTAGCTTCAGGCCAGCCCCGGAGGTCGCCCGTGCCCCGCCAGATCATCGTCGCTCGCAGCGCGGGCCAGTGCTTCGGCGTCAAGCGCGCCTTCAACGTCGCGATGGAGGCGGCCCGGAGCGAGGACGCGGTGGTGATGCTGGGCGACATCGTGCACAACGAGCACGTCGTCAAGCGGATCGACGAGGCAGGCGTCAAGGTGGTCCGCGCGATCGAGCAGGCCGGCGCGAGCGGCACGCTGCTCGTGCGCGCCCATGGCGCCGCGCCCGAGGTCTACGCGCAGGCGCAGGCGCAGGGGCTCAAGATCCTCGACGCCACCTGCCCGCTGGTCCACGAGATCCACCAGGTGGCGCGCGAGATGGAGGGCGAGGGCTACCAGCTCATCGTCATCGGCGACCACGGGCACGACGAAGTGGTGGGCATCACGGGGCAGGTCAAGGACGCCATCGTCCTCGCCGGTCCCGACGAGGTCGCCCGGCGTGTTCCGGACCGCCTGCGCAAGGTCGGCGTCGTCGTGCAGTCCACGCAGAACATCGAGAACGTGCAGCGGATCCTCGTCGAGCTGCTGCCCCGTGTGCGCGAGCTGCGCTACGTGGACACCATCTGCGGCCCGACCAAGACCCACCAGCGCGACATCCGCGACCTGCCGGGCCGCTGTGACGTGATGGTCATCGTCGGCTCGTTCACGAGCGCCAACACCTGCCGCCTGACCGAGATCTCCCGCAGCACGAACCCCCGCAGCCATCAGGTGGAGGACGCTTCCGGCCTCGATCCGGTCTGGTTCGTGGGCGCCGAGACGGTCGGCGTCAGTGCCGGCGCCTCGACGCCCGACTGGATCATCGACGAGGTCGTCAGGGCGCTCGAGGCGATGCCGGAGGGCTAGGGCCGGACAGCCGGCGCTTGGCCGTATCTTCGCGTTCATGCTATACTTCAGTCCGTCGCCGGTGGGCGCCGGCGCCCGCGGATTCCGCATGCCCTCAGCAGAGGATGGATGACGATGGGTCCGAGCCTCCTGCGCCGCGCCGCGGCGAACGGCCTCTCTCTCTGCCTGCTCCTCGCGGCGGGGGCCAGCCTGGCCGCGCCGCCGATCCCCACGGACGAACAGGGGCTGCCGGCCTGGGTGCCGGCCGTCTGGGTCGACTTCCCGGTCGAACTCACCCTGGCGGACGCCGACGCCGTCTCCGCCCTGCTCGACGCGGCGCCGATCGCGGCCTTCCAGCGCGAGGACCTGCGTCCGGCGGCGCGCACCCCGTTCACGCGCGCCCTGCGCCTGCGCACGCGTGTCACCGAGACCGAGTTCGCTGCCCTCGAGGCCGCCGGTTACCAGCCCTTGCGCGTACCCGATCTGGAGCGCGCCCTGCAGACGGCGATCGAGGCTCGCTGGGCGGAACAGGCAGCCCGCGGCGGCGAGGCGCTCCGCGTCGGCGAGCGCGGCGTCTACCATACCTACGCCCAGCTCGGGCAGATCCTGCTCGACACCCAGACCGCGTATCCCGCGATCGCCAAGCGGGGCAGCCTCGGCACCTCGGTGCAGGGCCGCGAGCTGTGGACGCTCACGATCAGCGACAACGTGAACGGCGCCGAGGAAGCCGAGCCCGAGGTGCGCATCTCGGCGAACATCCACGGCAACGAGAAGATCGGCATGGAGCTGAGCCTCTACCTCATCGGCTACTTGACGGCGAACTACGGCCTCCCCGGCCACGAGGACGTCACCAACCTCGTCGACAACTACCATCTGCTCTTCCTGCCTCTCCACAACCCGGACGGGCACGTCGCCAACACGCGCTCGAACGCGAACGGCGTCGATCTCAACCGCAACTACCCCGTGCCGGACGGCACGATCGGCGGCGACGGCACCTGGACAGAGCAGATCGAGACGCAGCGCATGAAGGCCTGGGGCTTCGCCACCCACTGCGTGATCAGCCAGGACGGCCACAGCGGAGCGCTGGTGGTGAACTACCCCTGGGACTACACCTACACGCTGGCACCGGACAACGACGCCCTCATCGCGCTGGCCGAGGAGTACAGCTACTACAACCAGCCGATGTGGAACGGCGACTTCTACCACGGCATCACCAACGGCGCGCAGTGGTACGTCACCAAGGGCAGTCTCCAAGATTGGGCCTACCACGAGACCGGCAGCCTGCACCAGATCGTCGAGTTCAGCGACAGCTATGCGCCGCCGGCCGCCCAGCTCGACGCCTACTGGAACGACAACCGCGAGAGCTTCATGCACTGGATCAAGGCCGCGCGCTACGGCGTCGGCGGCCGTGTCACCGACGCCGGCACGGGCGCGCCGCTGGCGGCGACGGTCACGGTGATCGGCATCGACAAGTCCGTCGCGACCGATCCGGACCTGGGCGACTACTACAAGCTGCTCGACACCGGCACCTACACGCTACGCTTCGAGGCGCCCGGCTACGTGACGCAGACGATCGCCGGGGTCGGCACGACCTGGGGTACGCCCACCGTACTCGACGTCGCGCTCCTCGACGCGACGACTGACGCGCCGGTGCTTCCGCTGGCGGGGCTGCGCTTCGAGGGCAGCTTCCCCAATCCCTTCAATCCGACGACCACGCTGCGCTACCGGCTCCCGACCGACGCCGCAGTGAGCTTGGAGATCCTCGACGCGCGCGGCCGCCGGGTGCGCAGCCTGCTCGAGAGCACGAGCCAGACGGCCGGCGCCCACGAGCTGCTCTGGAATGGACGGGACGAAGCGGGCCAGCCGCTGCCCAGCGGGCTCTATCAGGCCCGCTTGCGCGCGGGGGGGGAGGAGGCCGGGCTCAAGTTGCTGCTGCTGAAATAGACCGCCACCGAAAGGACGGAGGATGCCGCGCTCCCTCACCGCGCTGCTCGCTCTCGCTGTTCTCGGTTTGGCCGGCGGGGCGACGCCTGCCGGCGCCGCGCTCGTCGCCCCCGAGTTGCCCGCCCTGCTTGCCGCCGGCCCGCAGCCGGTCTGGGTCTTCTTCGCCGACAAGGGTGTGCCGGCGAACGATCTCGCCGTCCTGCGCGCCGCCGAGGCGCGCCTGAGCGACCGCTGTCTCGCGCGCCGCGCGCGCGCCGGCGTCCCGGGCGCCGCCTGGATCGATCTCCCCAATGCGCCCGCCTACCTCGAGGCTCTGCACGCGGAGGGCCTGACGATCCGCGCCGAGAGCCGCTGGCTGGCCGCGGTCTCCGTGGCCGTGGATCAGTCCAGCCTCATCCGCCTCGCCGCCCTCCCCTGGGTGGTGCGCCTGGAGCCCGTGCGCGCCTCGGCGCCGCGCGCGCCCTGGCTCGATCCCGCGCCGTCGGCGCGTTCGCACGCGACCGCGATCGGGCGCGAGGATCCCCTCGACTACGGCGGCAGCTTGACCGAGCTCGCGCAGCTCCAGGTGCCGCCCGTACACCTGCGCGGATTCCACGGCGAGGGCGTGGTCGTCGGCATGCTGGACTCGGGCTTCAACACCACGCACGAAGCCCTGGCCGGCCTCACGGTGCTCGGCGCCTGGGACTTCATCAACGACGATCCCATCGTCGCCAACGAGCCGGGCGATCCGGAGGGTCAGCAGAACCACGGCACGATGACCCTCTCCACGCTCGCCGGCTACAAGCCGGGCGCCCTGATCGGCCCGGCCTTCGGGGCCAGCTTCTATCTGGCCAAGACCGAGGACGCGAGCCAGGAAGTCCCCGTCGAAGAGGACTACTGGGTCGAAGGCATCGAGTGGCTCGAGGCCCAGGGCTGCGACATCGTCAGCTCGAGCCTCGCCTACGACGACTGGTACAGCTTCGCGGACTTCGACGGGAACACCTGCGTGACGACGATCGCCGCCGACCAGGCCGTCGCCCTCGGCGTCGCCGTCTTCAACAGCGCGGGCAACTACCGGCTGACGACGGGCACGATCGCCGCGCCCGCCGACGGCGACAGCGTCATCGCGGCCGGGGCGGTCGACGCCGCCGGCCTGATCGCGAGCTTCAGCTCGCCGGGACCCACGGCCGATGGGCGCATCAAGCCCGACCTCTGCGCGATGGGCGTTGCGAACCACGTCGTGAAGCCGGGCACCCTGAACGAGTACCGGAGCGCCTCCGGGACCAGCTTCTCCTGCCCGCTCGCGGCGGGCGTGGGCGCGCTGCTGCTCGGCGCGCATCCGGGCACCAGCCCGATGCGGCTGCGCCAGGCCCTGCGCAGTACGGCGAGCCAGGCCGACAGCCCCGACAACGATTACGGCTGGGGGATCATCGACGCCCTGGCCGCGCTGGATTACCTCGACGCCCTGACCCCGGCGTCCGCGGCGACGCCGGCCTTCACGCTGGCCGGGGCCTGGCCCAATCCCTTCAACCCCGCGACGCGCATCGGCTTCACGCTCGATCGCGAGCTGGATCTGCGCCTGGACATCCACGACCTCCAGGGGCGCCGCGTGCGCACGCTCGTCGCCGCGGTTCTCCCTGCCGGCGCGCACACGGCGAACTGGGACGGCCGCGATGGCGCCGGCCGACCCCTGGCGAGCGGCGTCTACCTCGCGCGCCTCGCGGCCGGCGGCGAGCAGCGAACGCTCAAGCTGCTGCTCCTCGAGTAGGGCGCCCGGCCTGGACTTGCCCAGATCCGGGTGCTAGATTGCGGCCAGCCCTGCCGGACCCGCCTCTGCAGATCCCTGCGCCGACTCACTCTGGGAGCCGACACTCGATGCCCGCGGAGGGCCACGTGAAGCGACGCCTGCCTCTGCTTCCCGCCCTGCTCCTTGTGGTCTGCCTGGCCGCGACCACCCGCGCCGCCGAATCGGCGCGCCGCCTGGAGGCGGGCCTGCCGCCAGCCGAGACCGAAATCCTGCGCAGCGACGAGGCTGGGCTCAGCCTGGTGCTCCGCTTCGTGCCGGATGCCTTCCAAGTCCTCGAGTCCGGGCTCTCTGCCGAGCTGGCGGGCTGCGCGCTCGCGAGCGGGGACCCGCAGGCGCCGCGCGCGCCCGGGGCTCCGATGCTGCCCATCTGGCGCGGTCTCGTCGCCCTGCCGCCCGGCATGGAGGCGAGCCTGAGTTGGCGCGCGGTGGCCAGCGAGCCCATCGCCGGCGAGCCGCTACCCTTCCCGACGCCGCGCGCCGTGCCGGCCGGCGAGGACTTCCTCTACGACGAGAGCTTCGTCCGCGATCCGGTCGCCTTCGCCAAGCCCTATCCGATCGCCGCGCGCCTGGGCGAGCCGCACTGGCTGCGCGATCAGCGCGTCGTCGAACTCAGCGTGACGCCCCTGGGCTGGAGCGCCGAGCGCGGGCTCACCCTCGCGCGCGAGCTGCGCGTGGAGATCGGCTTCCGCGCGGCGGCTGCCGAGCGCGCGGCCGCGGCGGCGCGCGAACCGCTCCGGCGCTCGGATCGCCACTGGGAGCGCCTCTACGCGAGCGCCCTGCTCAACCCGGAGCCGGCCGCGGCCTGGCGGCAGCGCGTCCCCGCGCGCTACGGCCTCGGCGGCGCGCGCGGCGCGCGCGCCGAGGCGGCGCTCAAGCTGCTCACGCCGGAGGACGGCCTCTACGCCGTCGTCGGCGACAGCCTCATCGCCCGCGGCATTCCCGCCGGCACCGAGCTCGCGCAGATCGCGCTCTTCCGCCGGCGCCTGAGCTGGGACGGCACCGGTCAGCCCGACTTCCGCGAGACCGCTGAGCCGCGCTACTTCCTGGACGGTGACGGGGACGGTCGGCTCGACCCCGCCGATCGCCTCGTCTTCCTCGGCTGGCGTCTGCGCCACGCGCCGGGCAGCCTGGATCCGATCGAGTGGTACGGGCGCGCGGAGGCCTACTTCGTCGGCGTCGCGCCCGCGCTGGCGCTGGAGATGCTCACGGAGTCCGCCTGGTCGGAAGCGGGCGCCTGGCCCCTGCGCGCGGACTTCAAGCGCCAGCTCTGGCAGCAGGGCGAGCAGGCCTTCCACCAGGCGCCGCCCAACTGGTACTACAACGGCCCGTCGATCGAGACCTGGGACGACAACCTCTATTTCTATGCGCAGCCCCTGGCGCCTGAGGGCTACGTCCTGCGGGTTCCGCTCGCGACGCCGGCCGCCGTCCCCGACAGCAGCGCGCTGCTCAAGCTGCAGTTCCAGGGGGCCTCGCGCTCGACCCTCGATGGCCTGCGCACCTTCAGCGTCGCTCTCGAGAGCGGCACCGGCGGCTGCGTGCTCGATCCCGTCGAGGTGGCCTTCCACTACACGATCGACTACGTCGACACGGTCCCGGCCGGCTGCCTGGAAGCGGCCAGCAGCACGCTCGTCGTCGACCGCACGGACGGCACGCAATTCCGCACCTTCGTCAAGTGGGTCGATCTCACCTACAGCTCGGGCTACGCGGTGCGCCAGGATAGTCTCTACTTCCATGCCGACGGCGCCGGCGGTCCGGCCGAGATCCGCATCTCCGGTCTCACCGGCGACCGCAGCGGTTGGCAGCTCCTGCGCCTGGGTGCCGCCGGCCAGCCGACGCGCGTCCAGCTCGCAGCCGCGAACCAGGCGGGCGGCCCCGGCGCCTACGAACTGCGGCTGCGCCGGGATCTCGCCGGCGACGAGGCCTGGTGGCTCGCCGACGCCGCGCGCCTGCGGGCCCCGACCATCGCTCCCGCGGCCGCCGTCGACGTTCTCGACGAGACCGCCCCCTGCGACATCCTCGTCATCGCGAACGACGGCTTCGCCGCGGGCATGCAGCCCTGGCTCGACCGCCGCACGGACGAGGGATACCGCGTGCGCCTGCTCACGACCGCCACGGTCTGGGACGCCTTCTTCGGCGGCGTGCGCGGGGCGATCGGCCTGCGCAACGCCGCGCGCTTCGCCTATCAGCAGTGGGGCGCCGAAGCGCTGCTCCTCGTCGGCGACGCCAACAAGGACGCCCGCGGCCTTGGCCCCGACGCGATGCCCGACTTCGTGCCCGTGCACTCCAAGCACGAGTACGTCGGCGTGGACGCCCTGGTCGCCCTGGAGGAGTGGGTGGTCAAGTGGAATTGGAACGACTGGCCGGCGCTGCTGATGGGCCGCCTGCCGGTCGGCAGCCCGGAGGAGCTGGCGATCATCCTCGAGAAGATCGCCTGCTACGAGGGCGGCTGCGAACCCGACGGCGCCTGGCGCCGCCGCTTTCTGCTCGGCGCCGACGACTGTTGGATCTGGGACGATCCCGCCGAGATCGTCTATTGCCGCGACAACGAGCGGCAGTTCGAGATCGCCGTCGAGGCGATGCGGCCCCTCGTTGCGGACAGCTGGGTGGGCGACCTCCGGGGCGTGCCCTACTACCTCAGCGCGCAGACGGACGCCTGGTACGCCGAGCACAGCCCGGTCTATCCGACCGAGCTCGAGACCTTGCTGCGGCCGATCGTCGCGCCCGTCTTCATCGACTCGCTGAGCCAGGGCTACCTCTGGGCCTCGATCCAGAGCCACGCCAACCGCGGCCAGCTCTGCCACGAACTGATCTTCAAGACCGCCGCCGGCGGCCACGACCAGGACTTCCTCACGAATGCGAACCGCCCCTTCTTCTGGGCCCTCTTCGGCTGCCACGGCAACGAGTTCGCCACCCACAACGAGGAGCGCAGCAACGTCGGCGACTGCCTGGGCGAACACCTCCTCTTCGCCGACGCCAACCGCGGCGCGGTGGCGAGCTACGCCAGCGACGGTTTCGAGTACCTCTTCCCCAACCTGCGCTGGCAGCGGGACTGGCACGAGATCATGGTCAGCGCGACGGATCCCGAGCAGTCCCTCGCGGTGCTGCCCGCCTGGCGCGCCGGCGATCTGCAGCTCATCGCCGAGCTGCGCCTCGGCGACAAGGATGCCGCCTACCGCACCAACCTGCTCGGCGATCCCCTGCTGCGCCTGAGCGCCGGCGCCCCGCGCCTGCGCCTGTTCGTCAACGAGCAGGAGATGGCGCCCGGCGACTTCGTTCCGCCCCAGGTCACCGGCGATACGCTGCGCATCGAGGCGCTGGTCTGGGACGAGAACTACCTGACGGGCTTCTCCCTCAGCGACTCGGCTCGGGCGGCGATCCCCTTCCAGGCGACGCCGGCCTTCACGGCGGAGGCGAGCTTCCCGCTGGACAGCCTGGCCCCCTTCGACACGACGGCGGTCGAAGCGACCGGGCGCGGCCGCGCCTGGCATCTTGCGGCGCGGCAGCCCTACGACTTCGGCATGGACGCCCTTGTGCTGAGCGCGGAGGACCTCGCGGGCACGAGCGCGGAGTTCGTGTTGCCGGTGCCGAAGTCGATCAAGGTCTACCTGGCGGAGAGCCAGCTGCGCGAGGGCCAGTGGGTGCGGCCGCGCGGCACCCTGCGGATCGACATCCTCGTCCCGTCGCCGGAGCTCCTGCCCGACCGCTTCGGCCTGCTCGTCGATGGCGCCGCGAGCGGGATCAGCGCCGTGCCCACCGACTCCAGCACGCTGCACCGCATGGAGCTGCCCTACGCCTGGTCGCCCGGCGCGCACTCGCTCGTCGTGCTGCTGGACGGCGAGGAGTACGGCGGGCTCACCCTGCGCGTCGACGCGGCCACGCGACTCCTCGCCGGACGGATCTTCCCCAACCCCTTCCGCAATGTCGTCACCTTCCACTTCGAGTTGACGAACGGCGTCCGGGAGGGCACGCTCAGCATCTACACGCTGAGCGGACGGCGCGTCTTCCGCCGCGAGCTGGGCGCCCTCGCCGAGGGCCAGACCCAGGTGATCAGCTGGGACGGCCGCGACGGGCAAGGGGACAAGATCGCCAACGGCACCTACATCGCGCGCCTGGCGCTGACGGACCTGCGGGGCGAGGCGGTGTTCTGGGAGGACAAGGTCGTCCGCATGCGCTAGGGGAGCGGCCGCATTGAATCCGATCTTGAGGAACTTCCTCTCGCTCGCCCTGGGGCGCTACGTCTCCATCGCGATCGGCGCCGTCGTCATCGTGCTGATGGGCCGCGCGCTGCCGGTCGCGGACTACGGGCGCTTCTTCGCGGCGCTCGCGGCGGCCGAGCTCTTCTCGGCCCTGCTCGATCTCGGGCTCAACCGCATCCTGCTCAAGGAGGGCTCGGCGGATCGCACCCGGGCGGGCGCGCACCTCTTCAACATCCTCGTCATCAAGACGGCGCTCGCGGCACTGATGCTGGCCGGCATGCAGGTCTACGCGCTGCACCAGGGCCCGCTCTATGCGCTGGTCATGCTGCTCGCGCTGACGAAGGTGGCCGACAACTTCGCCATCACCTACGATGCCGTCTTCCAGATCCACCAGCGGATGGAGTTCTCGGCGGCGATCCTCGTCTTCTCGCGCCTCGTGCTGCTCGCCGTCGTCCTCCACGGCTGGCGCGGCGAGGCGGGCCTGCTCTACTTCGCCTGGGTCTACCTGGGCGTCAGCCTGGCGAGCGCGCTGCTCACGGCGGGGATCAGCGGCCGTTTCGCGACGCCGCGCCGCGGCGCTCTCGGCTGGCGCGAGACCGTGGGGCGCGAGGGCGTCTTCTTCGCGCTCTCGAGCCTGCTCGCGATGGCGGCGACGCGCATGGACATGCTCGTCCTCAAGGAGACGGTCGACGCGCACAGCCTCGGTCTCTACGCGCCGCCGGCGCGCATCCTCGTCGTCTTCCAGATCCTGCCCCTGGTGCTGCAGACCGCCGTGCTGCCCGACCTCTTCCGGCTGGGCCGCCAGGACCGGGCCGCCCTGACGCCCTTCTACCGCGCCTACTTCCAGCGCTCGCTGCTGCTCGCGCTCTTTCCCCTGCTCTGGACCCTGCTCTTCGCGGAGGTGATCCTGGGCCGCCTCTGGGGCGCCGCCTATCTGCCCGGCGCGCCCTGGCTGCGCCTGCTCGTCTGGCTGCTGCCCCTGCGCTTCATCGGCTTTGCGGCCGGCAACGTGCTCACGGCGCTGAACCGGCAGTGGGTGCGCACGCTGCAGCAGGCGGGCGGCGTCGCCGTGAGCCTGGGCCTGATGCTCTGGCTCGCCCCGACGCGCGGCGTGGAGGGGGCGGTCCTCGGCCTCCTCGTCGGCGAGGCGCTGGCCGCCCTGCTCAGCTTGGTCGCGGCCGCGCGCCACGGCTACCGGCCGGCCCTGCTGCCCAGCCTGCGGGCAATCGCCGGCGCCGCCCTGGCCGCGGCGGCCCTGCTCCTGCTCAAGCGGGCGCTGCCGCTGGGCTTCATCGGCGGCCTCGCGGCAACCGGCGCGCTGGTGGGCGCCTCGATCCTGGCGACCCGTGCGAGCTCCTGGTCCGAGCTCCGCGCCCTCCTGCCCCGGCGTTCCTAGACGCGCTGCGCCCCGCCCTCCAGCGCCGCTTCGCAGGCGCTGTCGGACGGGGCGCAGCGCGTCAACCTGCCCGGCGCCTGGGGGCGCGGGCTCGGATCAGGAGCTCAATTCGTCACCAGGGTATACGTGAGGACCGCCTCGCCCTTCGCGGGCACGGGCACCGTGAAGACGAGCTGCCGCGTCGAGCGCTTGTCGTACTCGTGGCTCGCGCCCCGCACGCTCCATTCCTGCCAGGCCGGCGTGTCCTCGAGGACTTCGACGCGGATCGCGCTGTCCTTGTGGTTGCGCAGGGTGATCTGAAAGCTGCGCGAGACGATCCGGTTGCCGCGCTGGTCGATGGCCGTCTGCAGGCGCTCGCCGCGGATGTCGAAGGCGTCGCCGAGCTTGAGGCGCACGCGCTCGCCCTCGGGTGTGTGGGGGATCTCGTCCTCGCCGGCGAACTGCAGCTGGCCGCCCGCATCCGCCTGGTAGACGCGGACAGTGCCTTTGGGCAGGGGCAGGCCGGCGCCCGCCTCCTCGCTGTTGGCGAACTCGAGCGTGACGGCGACGGCGCGCGGCTCGCTGTCTTCCTGCCAGCTGTCCGAGCGGAAGACGTACTTGCGCTGGGCGGGCAGGCCGGCGATGCGCAGCAGCTCGACCTGCTTCTGCTCCTTGTCGAGGACGGTGGTGGGCCGGCCGAGCGTGTAGAGGTGATACTCGAAGAACTGCTCCTGGGCGAAGCCGCCGCGGTCGGCGGCGAAGGCCATCGCCTCCATGCCCTTGGCCATCCGCGGCGTGGGCCGCGGCACGCGGTTGACATCGCCGGCCACCAGCTTCAGGCGCGCCTCCGGGTAGGCCTTGCCGCTGCGATTGTCCAGGGTCACCCAGCCGGTGAGATCGAGGACATCCTTCTCGCCGGCCACCGCCACGTAGTCCGCGCGCCAGCCGATGCCCTCGCTCAGGTAGGACAGCTCGACCTCGTGGCGGCCGGCCTGCGCCGCCTCGATCAGCCAGACCAGGCTCGGCTCGAGCAGCAGGCCCGCAGGCAGCGCGGGCAGCACGAAGCCCTCGATGTGCAGTTCGCCATCGATCTCGAGGATGCGGCCGAGCGGCTGGCTCTCGGTGGGGTTGCCGGCCGCGAGCAGGCGCGCGCGGCGCCACTCGCCGTCGACCAGCGCGCGCACCTCCTGGCCGCGATAGCGCTCGAGCAGCGAGTTGCGGTCCAGCAGGTCGTAGCGGTAGTTCTGCTCGAGAACGAGCGTGCCTTCGGGATCGCGCAGGCTGCGGAAGTGGACGGTCTCGGGCAGCAGGCGCTCCGGCACGCCGGTGAAGGTGTACTCCTGAACGCCCCGGCTGAGATCGATGGCGCGCAGCTCCTTCACGAGCGCGAGATCGTTGTTGTAGACGGTGAGCTCGATCGCCGATTCCGCGCGGGCGGCCGGCGCCGCCAGGCAGAGGAGAAGGGCGATGGCGATGGGCCGTGGCATCGGATACCTCCCTGTCGATGTGCGGGGATCCTAATCGCCGCCGCCGGTCCTGGCAAGCGCCGGTCGGAGCGCTGATCTGCGGCCTTGACGGTGGCGCGGGTGCCGGTGTTTACCTAGCGGCACGAGTTGCGTTCCCCGGAGGCGCCGCGCGTGGGCATCGTCGCCGACATCTCCCTGATCGTCGTCTGCGGCCTCGCCCTGGGCGCCCTGGCGCACCGCTTCGGCCAGCCGGTCTTCCTCGGCTACTTCGCCGCCGGCATCCTGCTCGGCCCGCACGTTGGCGGGCCGGCGATCTCCTCGCCCCACGAGATCGAGCTGCTGGCCGAGATCGGCGTCGCCCTGCTGCTCTTCGCGATCGGCATCGAGTTCTCGCTCTCGGCGCTGCGCGACGTGCGGCGCATCGCGGTCCTCGGCACCGCGCTCCAGATGGCGCTCACCCTGGCGCTCGGCGCGGGGCTCGGCCGGCTCTTCGGCTGGCCGGCGCGGGAGGCGATCTGGTTCGGCGCCCTGATCAGCGTCTCCAGCACGATGGTCGCGCTCAAGACCCTCGCCGCCGGCGGCTTCCTCGGCACGCTCTCGAGCCGCGTAATGCTGGGGATGCTCGTCGCGCAGGACCTCGCCGTCGTCCCGCTGATGCTCGTGCTGCCGCAGATCGGGCGCCCGGATGGCGGCGCGGGTCTTCTGCTCCTCGCCCTCGGCCGGGCGGCGCTCTTCCTCGCCCTGCTCGTGCTCGTCGCCCTGCGCGTCGTCCCCTGGCTGGTCGCCCGCGCCGCCGCCGCGCGCTCCCGCGAGCTCTTCGCGCTGACGGTGGTCGCCCTCGGCCTCGGCATCGGCCACCTCAGCCACCTGGCCGGGCTCTCCTACGCGATCGGCGCCTTCATCGCCGGACTCGTGCTCAGCGAGTCGGAGTACGGCCACCAGGCGCTCAGCGACATCATCCCCCTGCGCGACGTCTTCGGCCTGCTCTTCTTCGCCTCGCTGGGCATGCTCGTCGACCCCGCCTTCATCGCCGAACATCCGCGCGAACTGGCGTTGATGGTGCTCGTCGTCATCGCGGGCAAGGGCCTGATCTTCGCGGGTGTTGGGCGGCTGTTCGGCTACCGCAACGTGGTGCCCCTGGCCATGGGTCTCGGCCTGAGCCAGATCGGCGAGTTCTCCTTCCTGCTGGCGCAGCTCGGTCTGGAGAGCGGCGGCATCGGCGAGGCGCTCTTCTCGCTGACCGCCGCCACGGCGCTCGTCACGATGGTGCTGACACCCTACCTCAGCCGGGCCACCGAACCGCTCTACCGGCGGTGGCGCCGCTGGCGGCCGCGCGCGCTGCCCGGGCCGACGGCGCCGACCGCGCCGCCGGCGCGCCCCGTCGTGATCGCGGGCGCCGGGCGCGTCGGCCGGCGCGTGGCCGCCGTCCTTGCCGAAGAGGGCCTGCCCTTCTGCTTGATCGACTTCGACCCGCACCGCTTCGCCGAGGCGCAAGCGCGCGGCTGGCCGGTGGTCTTCGGCGACGCCGCGCAGACGCCGGTGCTGGCGGCCGCCGGCCTCGCCGAGGCGCGGCTGGGTGTCGTCACACTGCCCTCGGCGGTGGGGGCGCAGATCGTGGCCGCGCGGATGCGCGAGCTGGTGCCCGCGCTGCCGCTCGTCGTGCGCTGCGAGGGACAGGCCGAGGCGGGCGCGCTGGCGCGCCTCGGCCTCGTCCAGATCGTGGAGCCGGAGTTCGAGGCCGCGCTGGAGATCGCCCGCCAGTCGCTCGTGCACCTCGCGGTGGAGCCCGCGCGCATCCAGCGCTTCCTCGACGCGATGCACCGCCCGCACGTGGCCGCGCGGGGCGACGCGCCGCTCCGCTAGCGACTGCCGCGCGCTCGGCCTCCGGACTGCAGGCCGCGCAGCTGACCGCAGCCGCCGCCGACGTCCACCCCCTGGCTCCAGCGCACGGTCACGCCCGGGACGCCGGGCACCAGCCGGCCGACGAAGCGCTCGACCTGCTCTGGGGTCGGCCGCGCGAGCTCGGCTTGGCGGGCGCCGGGCAGGGCGACGCGCACCCGCGTCGCGCCGGGGTTGTAGGGGATGATGTTCAGCTTGAAGGGCCGCCGCCGGGTGAGAGCGCGCAGATTGGCGGCGTCCTCGTCGCGATCGTTGACGCCGGCGATGAGGACGTACTCGAGGGTCACGCGGCGTTCGGTGCGGCGCGCGTAGTCCGCGCAGGCTGCGAGCAGGTCGGCGATGCGGTGCTTGTGGAGGGCGGGCATCAGGGCCGCCCGCGTGGCGTCGTCGGCGGCGTTCAGCGAGAGAGCGAGGCCCACCTTGACCGGCGCCGCGGCGAGCTCCGCGATACGGCCGGGCAGTCCCGCCGTGCTCACCGTGATCCGCCGCCCGCCGTAGCCGAGCGTCTCCCCGAGCAGGCGCAGCGCGCCGACCAGCGGACCGAAGTTCAGGAGCGGCTCGCCCATGCCCATGAAGACCAGGTTCGGACGCGCGCTGTCCGGCGGCAGCGCCTGCTGGAGGAAGAGCACTTGGTCGAGGATCTCGTCCTGCTCGAGGTTGCGGCGGAAGCCCATGCGCCCGGTCTCGCAGAAGACGCAGTCCAGGGGACATCCGACCTGGCTCGAGATGCAGAAGGTGGGGTGCCGCTCGCCCTGCATGTGCACGGCCTCGATGGTCTCGCCGTCGGCCAGGCGCAGGAGGTGCTTGACCGAGCCGTCCTGAGCGCTCGGTGTGGCGAGCACGGGCGCTAGCGAGACGAGTGAAGCCTCCGCCGCCAGCGCTTCGCGCAGCCCGCGCGGCAGGTCGCTCATCGCGTCCCAGGCGAAGGCGCCGCGGGCGAAGATCCACTGCTTGACGGCCCGTCGCCGCCAGGCGGGCTCGACCCGCGCGGCGAGCCAGTCTTCCAGAGCCTCGGGGGCGAGGCGCTTCAGGGGGATCCGGCCAGCAGGGGGAGACGCGTTCATGCGCGGCAAGTTAGCACGCCAGCTCCCGCTGGACCAGCCGGTGAGCGCGGTGGATCCGCTGGCATCTCCGGCGCGCGTCGATTATGCTCGCTCGGACAGGACTGGAGGCAACGATGAGCGTACGCCTGCTCGTGGTGGACGACGAGGCCGGGGTCCGCGAATCCCTGGGCAAGATCCTGCGCTACGAGGGCTTCACCGTGGAGATGGCCGCCGACGGCCCGACCGCGCTCGCGCTCGCCGAGCGGCAGGCCTTCGATCTCGTGTTCCTCGACATCAAGATGCCGGGCATGGACGGTCTCGAGGTGCTCACCCGCCTGGGCGAGGGCGGCCTGGCGATGCCGGTCGTCATCATCTCCGGGCACGGCACCGTGGAGACGGCCGTCCAGGCCACGAAGCTGGGGGCATTCGACTTCCTCGAGAAGCCGCTGGACGCCGACCGCGTCCTGGTCACCCTGCGCAACGCGCTGGCCTGGCTCGAGCAGCAACGCCAGATCGAGTCGCTGCGCCAGCGCCTGGGCGAGGGCGAGCAGATCGTGGGGGAGAGCGCGGCCGTGCGCGCCCTGCTCAAGGGAATCGAGCGGGTGGCGCCGACGGACGCCCGCGTGCTGATCACCGGCGAGAACGGTTCGGGCAAGGAGCTGGTCGCCCGGCGCATCCACCGCCTGAGCGCGCGCGCCGGAGGCCCCTTCGTCGACGTCAACTGCGCTGCCATTCCCAACGAGCTGATCGAGAGCGAGCTCTTCGGGCACGAGAAGGGCAGCTTCACCGGGGCGCACCAGCAGCGGCGCGGTCGCTTCGAGCAGGCCGACGGCGGCACGCTCTTCCTCGACGAGATCGGCGACATGTCCTTGACCGCGCAGGCCAAGGTCCTGCGCGTCCTGCAGGAGGGGAAGTTCGAGCGCGTCGGCGGCACCGTGACCCTGCAGGTCAACGTGCGGGTCATCGCCGCCACGAACAAGGACCTGCTGGCCGAGGCGGCCGAGAATCGCTTCCGGGAGGACCTCTTCTACCGCCTCAACGTCGTGCCGCTGCAGGTGCCGCCCCTGCGCGAACGGCCGGAGGACATCCCCTTGCTCGCCAAGCATTTCACCGAGCTCTACCTGCGCGAGCAGGGGATGCGGCCCAAGCTCTTCGCCCCCGCGGCGCTGGACCGCCTGCGCGCCTACCGCTGGCCCGGCAACATCCGCGAGCTGCGCAATCTCGTCGAGCGCCTGCTCATCATGGCGCCGGGCGAGCGGATCGAGGCGGAGGATGTCCCGCCGGCCGCCGGCGGCGGCGCCGAGGCGGAGGACTCGCTCTTCGCCGCCCCCAGCTTCCAGCTCTTCAAGGAGCGCAGCGAGGCGGCCTACCTCGCCCGGAAACTCCGGGAGTATGGGGGTAACGTGAGCCGCACGGCCCGCGCCCTGGAGATGCAGCGCAGCAATCTCTACAAGAAGATTGAAAAATATGGACTTACGACCGGCCGACCGGAAGCCGAGGAAGGCCCTGAGGAGGACGACTAGGCACCGCTGGCGACCGCCCCCCGCGCTATTCTTTTGCAGCACTGCGATTTGACTCACCTGCCCTGGCCGCCTATCATTCCCCATGCCGCCCTGGAATCGCGAGGCGGCGGGTTCTTACCCTTGCCAGGAGCATTCGACGATGAGAAGGGGCGCAATCACCTGTCTTTTCATCCTGGCCCTGCTGATTGCCAGCAGTCTCAGCCTGGGCAATGCACCTGATTCAGCCCTGAGCACCGGCGAGACGGCGGCGCTCGCCGAGACGCCACCCGCAGGCGAAGTCCCGACGGGCCTCGCTGCCGGCGGGGGGGGCGGCAACGGCGGCAACGGCGGCGACGGCGGTCCCGGCAATAGCCTCTCTGGCGACGACGACGACTACTGGGACGGCGTCAACAACGATGAGGAGCCGCCGCGCTCGCAGCACGATCTGAATCTGATCCTGCTGATTCTGGAGGCGTGGATGCGCACGGAGTACTGGCTGTTGCCGTAACCGTCGCGGCTCACGCCGCGCCCTCTGAGTACGTCCACCCCACAAAGGACGAACCGATGAGAGAGCCAGATCGCAGCGGTCCCCAGGAGTTCCAGCAGCAGGCGGGACGCGCCCCCCTGCCCTCGCTGGTCAGCTCCAGCGACACCGAGGCCATGGGGGATTTCCACTTCTCCTCGGAGAACTACACCCTCGCGCTCGAGTATTTCGAGCAGGCCTACCAGAACCTCCAGAACGAGGGCCCGAGGGCCGAACTCTGGCGACTGGCCTTCAAGCTCGGCGAGAGCTATCACCGCAAGGGCCTCGACAACGAGGCCCGTGAGTGGTTCTACCTCGCGCAGGCCAGGCTCAAGGGCCGCGAAACGAGCCTGGAGTTCGGCCTCGTCCTCGATCGCATCGGGATGGTCCACCTGTACACGAGCAGCCCCGAGGAAGCCCTCCAGTTCTGCTTCCAGGCCTACGAGTTGCTCAAGAACTCCTCGCTCCACAGCGAGGTGGCGGAGAACCTGAACCGCATCGCGATCATCTACTCCCGCCTCGGCTATCCCCGCGAAGCCGAGGAGTTCTTCACCGATGCCCTCGTCACCTACCGCCGGATCGACGACCACCGCGGGGTCATCGGCGCCACGATGAACCTGGGCCTGCTCAAGAAGAACGCTTGCGATTTCGAAGGCGCGCTGGTGCTCTTCAACAAGAGCATGGCGCTGGCCAAGCAGCACTCTTTGCACGGCGTTCGCATCAGCCTGCTGCTCAACATCGGCATCGTCTACTTCAAGCAGGGGCGGCACCGCGACGCCTCCGAGATGTGCATCCGCGCCCGGCGCCTGGCGCGCGAGGCGGGCGACGAGGGCAAGGCGGCGCGCGCCACCAGTTCCCTCGGCCGGGTGCAGATCCAACTGGGCAACTTCCGGCGCGCGGAGCAGCTCCTGCTCGAGAGCCGCGTGCTCGCCGAGAAGAACCGGCAGCAGCGCAGCCTGGCGCTCGCCGATGAGTTCCTCGGCGAGCTGGCCGAGGCGAAAGGCGATCTCGAGGCCGCCCTCGCCAACTACGAGCTGGCGCTCGGGCTCGCGCGCCAGATCGCGCCCAAGGGCGACGTCGTCGTCGAGCTGCTGCAGCGAATCGCACGCGTGCAACTCAAGCAGGGGCTGCCCTTGGAGGCGCTGCGCAGCGCCGAACGTGGCCTCAAGCTCACCGAGAGCAACGGCGAGCTGTTCGAGGTGCCGCACCTCTATCGAACCCAGGCCCGCGCCTGGCTGCGCCTCGAAAGCAGCGAGAAAGCGGAAGCCGCGTTCCGCAATGCACTGCAGGCTTTCCAGCATACCCGAGAGCAGGGCGAGGAGGACCGGACCAAGCTCGAGTACTGCGGACTGCTCTTTGCGCGCCGTGCGCTCGAGGACGCGCTGCGCGCCCGCAAGCTGCTCGAAGATCTGCTCCAGCACCGCTGTGACGAGACCTGCGATCGCTTCTGCTTCGAGGCGAGCCTGTTGCTCGCGTGTGTCGAGAGCTGGCTCGGCGACCTCGATCGCGCGCTGCTCGCGGTCTTCGACGCCGAGGGTTATCTGCCGGCCGACGCCGACGCCGCGGAGCGCGAGGAGCTCGACCGCGTGCGTCTCGAAGTCGAGCAGCGCAAGATCGCCCAGGGCGGGAGCGGATTCGGCTTCCTGCCGGGTGCGCAGAAGACCTTGCTCGGCGGCCGCGAGGATCTGCCCGAAGACCTGCGGCGCGCCTGGCGCAGTCTGTTCGAGCTCTGCGACGCCGATGCCGGCTGTCTCTGCATGGATGGCGCCGACGGCGGCCCCTTCGAATTCCTCGAGGGCATGACCCGGGCCGAAGTCGCGGGCCTGCGCGAGTCGGGGGGCGGCGGCGAAAGCGCGGAGAGCGCCGGGAGCGCTGGGAGCGAGGGTCCCGCCAGCTCGCTGCTCTTCCAGCCCCTGGTTCACTCGGGCAAGGAGATGGGATTCCTCTGCCTCTGGCGTCGGCGGCCCGGCGAACCCGGCTTCTCCCGCGAGATGGTGCGCTACATCGCGGGCTTCGCTCGCATGGTAACCCTCATCGCCTGTCAGGAGCGCGAACGCCTGCAGCGGCACTCCGTGCCGCTGAGCGAGCTGCCCGAGGCAACGCAGCACATCATCACCCGCGATCCGGGCATGCTCGAGCTGCTGCACCTGACCGGCAAGGTGGCGGAGACCGACGCCTGGGTGCTGCTCAGCGGCGAAACCGGCACAGGCAAGGGGGTGCTCGCCTACGCGATCCATCGTTTGAGCAACCGGCGCGACCGGCGCTTCGTGCATGTCAACTGCGCGGCTCTGCCGGAAGAGCTGCTCGAGAGCGAGCTCTTCGGGCACGTGCGAGGTTCATTCACGGGCGCCATCCACGACAAGCCGGGTCTCATCGAGGAGGCCAACGGCGGCACGCTCTTCCTGGACGAGGTGGGCAAGACCTCGCTCAAGATGCAGGCAAAGCTGCTGCAATTCCTCGACACGCGGGAGATCCGGCGCGTGGGCGCCAACGACAGCATTCCGGTCAACGTGCGCCTGATCACGGCGACGAAGACCGACCTCAAGGAATTGTCGCGCCAGGGTCGTTTCCTGGAGGATCTCTACTATCGCCTCAACGACTTCCCGCTGCGGATGCCGCCCCTGCGCGAGCGCGTGGGCGATGTCGCCCTGCTGGCCGAGTACTTCCTGGATCGCTACGGCGCCGACTTCGGCAAGCACCTGCGCGGCATCTCCCAACGCGCGATGCTCAAGCTCGAGAGCCATGCCTGGCCGGGCAACGTGCGCGAGCTCGAGAAGGTGATCAAGCGCGCCTTGCTGCTCAGCCCGGACGAGCAGCCGCTAGCCAGCGAAGCGATCGTGCTCGAGGACACCCTGCAGGGAGCCGCGAAGGGGCAGGTGCCTGGCCTGGACTTGAACCTGAAGCGGCAGGTGGGCGAACTGGAGCGCCAGCTGCTGGTCGAGGCGCTGGAGCAGGCCGAGTGGAACCGCACGCGCGCTTGCCGGAGCTTGGGGATCAGCTACCCGACCCTCCTGCAGAAGATCCGCAAGTACGACCTCGACGTCTGAGCGGCCCGGCGTCGCACCCGCTCAGGTTGTCACCGGCCCGGAGTCCCCCTCCGGGCCGCAGCATTCCCGGGCTTCTCGCGCAAGAGTCCTCCGAAGACGCGGCGGATCACCAGAGGTCCTGCTAGTCGCTAGACTGCGTGCTGAGCGCCGCTTGCGATCGCCGTCCCTCCATCGCTCTCAAGGAACTTGCATCCGGGGGTGAGGCCCTGCGGCGAGGGCCGGCGCTCGATCTCGCAAGTGCTTCCATACCAAGGGAGAAGACGGCGGCGCCTCGCACTTCGCCTGGCACATTCTCTGCTGAAGCCGCCGTGAAGCGCGGAGGGGCCAGGCCTGGCAGGTATGAGGGCCCATTCCAAACTTCCTCGAGGGATTTCGAACGGAAATGATAGGGGAAGTCAGCCGGATTCGATGCCTTCCCTCGAGTTGGCCGCCGGTTTCCGGTGAGTCGGTTGATTCAGTCCCGGCGTGAAGTGTGGGGCAACACGCCGAGACAACCGGAGAGCGACGGTCGCAGGAGATGAACTCCTCTCCTTGATGCTGAGATGTGCAAGGCGAGAGGGCGCGAGCCCTCTTGCCTTTTTTCAGCTTTT
>Ga0194127_10001550_pt1 | contig 33505 bp, 35 predicted proteins | sample TA2KigC100mmetaG_FD_148624 | JGI IMG/M metagenome (GOLD analysis project Ga0194127, IMG submission 148624) | Freshwater microbial communities from Lake Tanganyika, Tanzania - TA2015036 Kigoma Deep Cast 100m | ecosystem: Environmental > Aquatic > Freshwater > Lake | place: Tanzania: Lake...
GATCGATGCCAACCCCAGACTGTAGAGGTTATCTAGTTTTAGGCCCTGATGCTTTTCCAGCACATGTTTAATAGTGTTGGAACCCAGATCGCCATATTGGCCGGCATCAGGTAACGCACCGACTCCGGCACCGTCCAGGACGACAAAGATAACTCTACGCGCAGAAAGGTTAGGCCCGGGGGTGGGATTGGTCATAAATCTCTCGTATCTTTCTCCTGGTGATTTGGGTGTAAATCTGAGTGGTGGAGATATCGGAGTGGCCCAGCATTTCCTGCACTGAACGCAGGTCTGCCCCATTTTCAAGCAGGTGAGTAGCAAAAGAGTGACGCAGAGTGTGCGGTGTAATTTCGCCGTTAATGTTTGATTTACGGGCGTATTTCTTTAATATTTTCCAGAAACCCTGACGGGTCATTCTGTTTCCGTGCTGGTTAAGAAAAAGTGATGTTTCGCCATTCGATTTTAAAAAACGCGGCCTTGATTCGGCCAGATAATTTTTAACTGAATTAATCGCCAACGAGCCGATCGGCACAATTCTCTCCTTCATTCCTTTGCCGCTACAGCGCAGAAAACCGACCCGGGGATCAAAATCACTGATATTTAATGATACTAACTCGGAGACCCTAATTCCCGAAGCATATAAGAGCTCCAGCATAGCCTTATCCCGTAAACCATTATTTTCTCCGATTACCGGTTGGGCCAATAGTCGATCTACTTCCCCGGTAGTCATAACCCTGGGCAGTTTCTTCTCCAGTTTTGGAGATTCCAGTTCCAGGGTGGAATTTTTAGCAATCAGCCCTTCCCCTAGCAGGTAATTAAAAAAAGAGCGAGTTGAGGCAATGCAACGGGAAATCGTAGAGGTTGCCCGCCCCTTTTTTTTAAGATCGGCAATGAAGATATTTAGCGCTTCGCGGTCAACCTCTTCAGGCTTGCTAATTTGGATTTGGTTCATAAAAGCAATAAACTTAAGCAGATCGCGCCGATATGATTCGAGGGTATTTTTTGACAGGCCTTTTTCAACGGCTAGATAGTGCATGTAATTATTAATTTGTTTTTCCATTAAGAATGAGAACCTCACAGTGATCACTAGTACAAGTATTCAACGGCAGTTTTCAAAATACCTGCTGAAGGGGTAAAGATTTTCAAAAAATTATTGGCAATTTATTTTATTTTGCACATCTTCGAAGCAGCATTTTTTGAAGGGCAATAATTGTCTTACCGTCTTTTATGGAGCCGCTGTCAATCAGGTTGGCGATCTCGGCAAGCGGTATATAAACTACCTCAATATTTTCATCGGGGTCAATAGTAACTGACTCTTGAGCAGTTAATCCGGATGCCGAAAATAAATAGATTTTTTCATCACAGAAACCAGGAGAAGGATAAAAAAAGCCGTGTTCGTTCCACTCAGCTGCTGTAAAACCTGTCTCTTCAAGCAGCTCCCTTCTGGCGCACTCCAGGGGTTCTTCGCCCGGCTCCAGTTTGCCGGCCGGGATTTCCAATAGCAACTCTTTTAAGGGCTGGCGATGCTGTCTGACCAAAATTGCTTCTTCCTGCTCGTTCAAAACCAGGATCGCCACGGCACCAGGGTGTTCAACTATTTCACGCAAGGCTTCCCGATCATTTTTTACTTTCACCCGGTCCTGCCTGACATTGATCATTCTTCCCCTGTAGATATAGTTTGAGGCTAAGGTTATCTCCTCAAGGTGAGAGCTAATCATTAAAACCCCCTTCTAATTTAGTTCTTTTAAAATTTGCTGCCCGTGTCAGCATGTTATCGACATGCTGAAGGCTGACCTGATCAATGCCTGCCCCATCCAGCATGCGGGCCAGTTCCTGGCGCCTTTCTTCATCAGCAAGCAGGTTCGCCCGGGTTAGGGTTCTTTCTCCGCGTACTTCTTTATATAACCGGATATGGGAATCAGCCATTGATGCTATCTGGGGGCTGTGTGTAACACACATCACCTGGTGGTGCCGGGCCAGTTCGGAGAGCTTTTCGGCGACAGACTGAATGGTAGCGCCCCCAATCCCCGAATCGACCTCATCAAAAATAAGCGTGGGAATCAGATCCTGGCGTGCCAATGCTGTTTTCAGAGCCAGCATCACCCTGGCCACTTCCCCCCCGGAAATAATCTTGGCCAGCGGTTTAACTTCCTCGCCGCGGTTAGCCGAAAATTGAAACTCTACAGTATCGATCCCCAACACCGAAACTTCCTGTTTCCGATCTAATTTAACGGCAAAGCGAGCGTTGGGCAGGGCCAGCTCCAGCAAGCACTCTTCAATTAATCTTTCAAGCTCGGTGGCACTCTCTTTTCTTAAACGACTTAGCTCAGTGCTCTCTTTGACCAACTGATCCGCCAGTTCGTCCAGATCAGTTTCGATCTTCGCCACCATGGCCTCGCTGTTCTGTAACCGCTCCATTTCACGTTGAGCTTCACTGCAAAAATCAAGCGCTGCTTCAGTTGTGCCCCCGTATTTGCGCTTCAGTGCATTGATCAGGTTCAGCCGTTCCTGGATAGCAAACAGCTCAGAGGGTTCAAAGTCAAATTTAGTTTGATAATCACGCAGTTCATGCGCTACCTCGCTTAGCTGAGCAGTGGCGGCAGAAAAAAGGTCAACCAGCGGTTCGAGATTACGATCTATAGCTACCGCTTCGGATATAAGTACAGACAAGCGGCCCAGGCGATCTACAACAGACTGTTCCATTCCCTCTTCTTCGCCGCTAAAAAGTTCTCCGTAGAGTCGGGCTACGATGTTGCATATTTTCTCTGCATTTGATAAAAGCTTCTCTCTCTCGGCCAGTTCTTCATCTTCATCCGGCCGGAGAGAGGCTTCGCTAATCTCTTTTACCTGGTAGGCATAAAGATCTATGCGCCTTTCCCGTTCGGCGTTATCTTCACCAAAAGCGGATAGCTCTTTCTTCAAGTCCAGCTTCCGGCGCCATAGTTCACTTAACTTTTTTCGCGTTCTTAGTAACGCCTCCCCCCCGAAAGAGTCAAGCAGCTCAATGTGCTGATCCTGGCACAACAGCGACTGATGCTGGTGCTGTCCGTGCAGATCGACTAAGAGCTGGCCAATTTCTTTCAGGAATGCAACCGGTACCGCCCGACCGTTAACCCTGGCCACGCTTCTCCCATTGCGCGAAACCTCCCTGGCCAGTAAGAGCTCATCTTCAATGCTGATTCCGGCACCCTCCAGCAGGGAACCCAGCTCTGCCTCCAGCTGTGGCTCTACTCTCACAGCGCCTTCAATCAGGGTTTGTTCACTACCCTGGCGGATCTGTTCAACCGCCGCTCGCTCGCCTAAAAGTAAATTGATCGCTCCGATAATAATCGATTTACCGGCCCCGGTTTCACCGCTTAAAACATTGAGGCCGGGACTGAAGGAGATTTTTAGATCTTCGATTAGTGCGAAATTTGAGACATTAAGCTCAAGTAACATCGATCGGCCTCCCTGAAGCTATGCTTTCAGTTTCTTGTGTAACATCCGGTAGAATGTATAATCCTGGAACGAGACAAGCTTGACAGTTTGTTCTGAACGTTTGACAATAATCTGGTCACCATCCTCAAGGTTATGGCGAACCTGACCGTCTACGGTGAGCATAACCTCTACCTGACGGGAATCGACCTGCAGCCGGATCAAATCGCTACCACTGATAATAACCGAGCGGTTATAGAGGCTATGAGGGCAGATCGGAGTGACCACAAAAAGCTGCATGGTGGGGTTGACAATTGGGCCGCCCGCCGAAAGTGAATAGCCGGTTGATCCGGTCGGGGTGGCAACAATCAAGCCATCCCCGAAATAGCTTTCCATAAAATCATCGTTGATGTATGATTCAACTTCAATAATTCGCGAAAAAGGCCCGCGAGAAACAACAATGTCATTTAAAGCAAGGTAGGCCACCAGCTCCTGGTTAGCGCGGCGCAACCTGGTGTCAAGCATCATTCGCTCGTTACAGGTGTACTGGTCGGTAGCAATATACTGTAAAAATCGCTCCATCTGCTCAACTTCAATCTCAGCTAAGAAACCTTTGTGTCCTAAGTTAATGCCCAGCACTGGCAGGTTCCAACAGGCCAAATCCCTGGCTACCCTTAAAATTGTTCCGTCCCCACCGACGACAATAATCAGATCCATGCTTTCGTGCCATTCGGGTAGTTGATCGGCCAGTGATGTTTCGCTATAAAAATCAACCCGGGCAGCGTCGGCAGTGGTCAGTTCGATACTGCGCTGGGAGAAAAAATGATCTATTTTAGCTACCACCAGGTTGGCATTTTTCTTTCGCCAGTTGGGAATAAGTCCGATATTTTTCACAACAACCTCCTGTGCCTTCCAGCATAGCATCTATTCTGCGCCGGGCTGTTTTATCCTGCTTAAAAATCCTGACTTTTACCGTAAAAGCAGCGCATGTGCTTCAGTAACAACTCGGCTGACTGCTTCAGCTGGCGCTTCTAAAAGCTGTTGATCAGTAACCGGATCAGCTGCAAGCAACAGGAAATATTCCAGGTTTCCCTTTGGTCCAGGTAACCTGGAATAGGTCAGATTCCGAAAACTGTAGCCGGTATCAACTGCCGCAAAGATCACTTCTTCCAAAACAGCACGATGCAGGACCGGATCCCTAATTACCCCCCGGCCTTTTCCGGCATCAGCTCTCCCCGCTTCAAACTGAGGTTTTACCAGCGCAAGCAATGCGGGAACAGGTAAGCGGAAGAAAACTGGCAGTACCAGTTTCAGAGAAATAAATGAGAGATCTACTGTGGCAAAATCAACACTATCGCTGATATCCTCCGGCCGCAGATTGCGAACATTGAAGCGTTCCAAAACAACCACACGCGGATCTTTACGCAGCTTGTGATCAAGCTGCCCGTAGCCGACATCAAGGGCGATCACTTTGACGGCGCCATGCTGCAAGAGACAGTCAGTAAAACCTCCGGTGGAAGCGCCTGCATCAAGAACTCTCAGACCTGTAAAGTCAAGTCGCATATCCGCTATCGCGCCTTTAAGCTTCAGCCCTCCCCGGCTGACGTAAGGGTTATCCGGTTCGATAATAACCAGCTCAGAGTCGCTTTCCACCGGCATTCCAGGCTTATCGAAGGGAATCCCGTTAACGGTCACTTTACCGGCCATGATCAGCGCCTGGAGCCTACTGCGGCTATAAGTGGGGTGTTTTTCCTGCAGCAGCTGGTCAAATCTTATTTTTGACCGGCTTTTCAATTGACACCTTTTACTGCTTGCTTCCCGCTAAGCACAAGGGCAGTGTTAAAAATACCGGTAGCGTCTAAACCGTGGCAGGCCAGCATCTGGGCTCGGCTGCCGTGAGCTACAAACTGATCGTCAATACCAAGGCGCCTAACCGGGATGAACAGATCGTTTTTCTCCATCAGTTCAACAACGCCACTGCCGAAACCGCCGTTTAAAATATTTTCCTCTACGGTCAGTACGTGGCCGCAATGTTTTGCCCATTGTAAAATCAATTCTTCGTCAAGGGGTTTTACAAAACGGGCATTAATCACTGCCACTTTAATCCCTTGCCAATAAAGGTTTTCCGCTGCCTCGAGAGCAGCCGCCAGTACTGTGCCGGCGGCAACAATCAAGAGGCTGTCGCCTTCACGCATCAGCTCTCCCCGTCCCCATGGCAGCAGTCCAAGTGGTTTGCGATCTAGACCGCTACTCTTGTCGCGAGGGTAGCGGATAGCAACTGGGCCATGATCACTGTTTAAAGCAGTAAAAAGCATATTCTGCAGTTCTATTTCATTGGCCGGGGCCATGATATTCATATTAGGGATGCTGCGCAGGTAAGTCAGGTCAAATAGCCCCTGGTGAGTCTCGCCGTCTTCACCGACAATACCGGCCCGGTCGACGGCAAACAAGACCGGTAAGTTTTGGATGCAGGTGTCATGAAGAATTTGATCATAGGCTCGCTGTAGAAAAGTGCTATAGACAGCAAAAACAGGGCGCATCCCACCCATAGCCAAAGCGGAGGCCATCGTTACCGCATGCTGCTCGGCGATCCCGACATCATAAAATCTTTCCGGGTATTTTTCGCTGAACTCCTTCAGCCCGGTTCCTGTCGTCATTGCTGCGGTGATCGCCACCACCTTTGGATCAGCAGCGGCAATTTCCAGTAATGTTTTTCCAAAACAGTCCGTATAGGTGGGTGCCTTTTTCTGCTTCCGCAGGGTTCCGTTATGCAGATCAAATGGACCAATACCGTGAAACATCTCCGGTTCAATTTCAGCAAAACGGTACCCCTTGCCCTTTTCGGTCACTACGTGGACCAAAACAGGCCCGTTCATCTTATCAGCTTGTTTTAATACGTTCCTGAGCGCTGCCAGATCGTGGCCATCTACCGGACCAAAATAAGTAAAGCCCAGCTCTTCGAACAGCATTCCAGGCATGATCAGGTATTTCAGACCACCTTTAAGCCGCTCCGCTGTTTCAACCAGCCGCCTGCCGATATGGGGCACCCGGGTTACAAAGTTTTCAAAATCCTCTTTTAGACGTGAGTACTTGGGATCGGATCGAATCCGTCCCAAATAAGCAGACATGCTGCCCACGTTCGAGCCGATCGACATCTTGTTGTCGTTTAAGATTACCGTTACCTTCGCCTTGATGTGACCGGCATGGTTTAGCGCCTCAAAGGCCATGCCACCGGTAAGCGCCCCGTCACCGATAACGGCCACAACCCGGTAATCATCAGCTAAGTGATCACGGGCCAGGGCCAGCCCCACTGCAGCGGAGATGGACGTACTGCTGTGCCCGGTCAGAAAGGGATCATGTTCACTTTCGGCCGGTTTTGGAAAACCGCATAAACCACCCTGTCGACGCAGGGTCGGAAAGCTTTCCCAGCGGCCGGTAAGCAGTTTGTGGGGATAACTCTGGTGACCAACATCCCAGATAATTTTGTCACGTGGGCTTTCGTAATAACTGTGCAAGGCTACGGCAAGTTCCACCACCCCAAGGCTGGCTGCCAGATGGCCACCGATATCGGCAACGGTTTTAATCATATATTCCCGGATGGCAGCTGATACCTCTTCCAATTGTTGCCGGGTAAGTTTTTTTAGATCGGCGGGTAAATTTAAGTTTTCTATATTTATACTCATGGCGATCAACCCTCGTTGGTTGTGTTCTGCTTTTTCTGCCGGCCAAAAGGATTCTCTAATTTAGTAATGATCAGACCGGCCAGCAGAATCACTTCAGTGGAATATTTAATGGCAATTGATTTGCCTCGGGCTTTTCCCCCGACGGTTATCGCGGCTACTACAGCGGTCAGTAAAATGCCGAGATAGAACTCGGCCAGTTGAGTTGGGAAAAAAGAAATTAGCCTAAACACAATCATGGCAGCAATAGTTCCGCTGATAATGCCACTGATATCTCCGACTACATCGTTGCAGAAATTGGCCACCTGCTCAGCATTTTTTACCAGTAAGACTGCTTTTCTGGCCCCCGTAACCCGGCGGGCTGCCTTGGCATTAAGCGGAGCAATTTTGGCGGCAGCAGCGGCGGTGCCAACCAGATCAAAGATAATGCCGATCAGTACAACAAGTAGCAAAATTAAAAATGAAACTGGCAAAGATTTAACTTCATTTAGTAAATATTGAGTGATAAAACCAAAAATAACGGCAAGAAAAAAAGTCCAGATTATTGTAGCAAGCACCCACCGCGTTTTACGGCGTTTTTTATAATTGAAAGACAAGCCACATCACCTTGTTCTGTACATTAAAACATAAGTGGTAGTAACTCAGGTAAACTTTGCGGCTTAGGTCCAGCAGGATTTCCCGGATAATCACCTGTCGTTGCCAAGCAGGCAGTTCCCTTTTAAGACTATCCCTGTAGTGTCACCATCATCAGAGCTGGATTACCACTTAGCTCACACTTTAATCCCTGAATTACTTCTCTTGCGAGAGCAGTCTAGAAGATTTCCTCCCTGGTGCCTGTTCTCCCCTAGCCACTTTTGCAGAAAGGGTTTAAAGAGCACCTGCTCCTCCCTCCACCCATTCCACTCAAGGCAGGCTACGCTGCACACAGCTATTAACCGCATACAGGTTCTTACCCAGGCAGTAACTATTACTTTTCAGCTTTAGCCACCGACACAGGGTCTCCGCGAAGGCAGGGTCAACGCCCACATGCCATTGTAGATCGCCCCGTCCTTCTTAACTCCCAGCAACAGCTCCCGACTGGGCGTCGGCAGCCACCACCAGGAACTTCATCGATGTGCCCTTAACGGATTTTTAGGCCCGTTTTCGGAGAGGGACACCAACTAGAATACTGCACCACTTATGTCCAGGTTCAAACAAGATTATAACATAATCCGCTTTCAATCTCAATTTGGCCCCTCTAAAAGACAGTTAAGCTTAGAGCAAGCCGTTTGCTATTTTGCAGGCTTTTAGCGCGTTCTTCATCAGCATCCGGTTAGTAACCGAACCAACGCCGCCCGGAACCGGGGTGATCGCCTTGGTTTTATCTTTCACTGCATCAAAGGAGACATCGCCAACTGTTTTTGTTTTCGGTTTGCCCTTATCATTAAGGACCGGTTCACCTTTTTCATCAAGAACTTTAACCCGGTTGATCCCCACATCAATCACAATAGCACCTGCTTTAACCAGGTCCGGTCCAATCAGGTCTGCTTTGCCGGCGGCCACAATCAAAATATCGGCGCCGGTTGTATGCTTGGCCAGGTTGCCTTTCATACTGGTAAATACGTGGGTAATTGAGGTTGTGGCATTGCGGTTGACCGCAAGATAAGCTGCCGGCTTGCCGACAATGTTGGAATGGCCGACCACAACTATCTCTGCCCCTTCAAAGAAATCTTTCGGGTCTATCCCTTCTTCAGTAGCGTAACGCTCAAGAATTTCGATCACTGCCGCCGGTGTGGCCGGAGGGAAGGTAACTTCGCCCATGGCCAGTTTACCCATGTTAAAGGGATGGAAGCAGTCGATATCTTTATTCACATCAATCGAATTGATTACTGCGCTGTCGGAAATCTGCTCCGGAAAAGGACGCAGCGGCAGAATGCCACTGACGGTCGGATTGGCGTTGAGCTTTTTGACAATCTCGATCACTTCTGCTTCACTGACATCGGCGGCAGGGTTTTCATTGATATAATTGAAACCGGCTTCCTCGCAGAATTTTTCTACTTGTCCCCTGTACATGTTCGCCCCGAAATCGTCGCCAACCAGCAGGGTAGCGATCCCAGGGGTGATCCCTTTGGCTTTTAAAGCCTCCGTTTCTTTAACAATCTCTTTCATCAGCTCTTCGCCAATAGCTACACAATCGATCACTTTTGTCACTTTACTTGCCCCTTTCAGCTTTGTATTAATAATTCAGCAATAACAGTTAATCCGCGGTAATTATAGCAAATTGGTCTTTTTGCGTCAATTTACAGCATCCCCTGATTGCTGCTTGCACTTAAAAATACCTTTACGAAAGCTTCTTCATCACATCAGATAAAGTTTGGTCGGCCAGACGACTGCCTTCTTCAACCAGTTGCTTCATCTCGGCTGTCGTTTCCTTTAAGAATTTTTCATTCTTAATCGCGCCCAAGTTAATCATCACATTCAACTGCCCGCTAATCAAGGCCGCTTTTAAGAAAACTACCCCGCAGCCGACATCGGATATAGCCAGGCGGGAACCAATCTGCCCCATTCGCTCGTGTATTTTAATCCCCGCGTACGCTTTGCGCATTATTTCGAGCGGGACTGAGCAGGCTTCTATTGAGCATTCTTCCATCACTTTTTCCTTGTGCGCCTCCTGCTCCGGGGTATCCTTCGGTAACCCGTAAGCCTTGGACAGCGGTTCAAAGACTTGAGCATCCCGATCGACCAGGTCTTTTAAGGCCTCGATAATAGCACTGCCTTCTGCCAATAATTGCTTAACCTCATCTTCAACATCGGCATATTTCTTTTTTCCAACCGTCAGGTTGCCAACCATGTTGGAGAGGGCCATGCCGATCGCCCCACCCATTGCCGCTGCACCGCCTCCTCCGGGAACCGGGGCTTTCGAGGCCAGAACCTCTATAAAGTGCGCACTGCTTTTTTCTGCCATTTTCATCGTACCTGCCTCCTTTGTTTCTATTTATCTCTATAAATCAACCTGTGAGCCAGCAGCTGCAGTAGTCCCGCATCAGTTATAAGCTTTTGCAGTTCCTTGGTAGCCTGACGGTAAAGCTGATCAGCCCTGGCCTGTGCTGCTTCTGCTCCGAGCAGAGCAGGTAGTGTCGCCTTGGCTTTTTTCAGATCTGCGGATACCGGCTTACCAAGTTCTGCGGCTGTTGCTTTACTGTCCAACAGGTCATCAACGATCTGATAGGCTTTGCCGGTTAAGTGGGCAAAATTGCTCAGCACCTCAAGCTCAGACTGACCTGCCCCGGCGGCCAGCGCCCCGCACCTGACCGCTGCGCTAAAGAGCGCCCCGGTTTTGCGGGCGGCAATCTCTTCAACTTCCACCAGGGTCAGGTTTTTGCCTTCGGCCAAAAGGTCTAGCTCCTGCCCGCCGATCATGCCCTTGACACCGGCAGCAGCTGCCAGTTCGTAAGCGATCCGGACTGCCTTGGTAGCCTGCTGTTCTTCCTGACCGTAGACAGAAATTATTTCAAAAGCCAGGGTCAGCAGGGCGTCACCGGCCAGGATGGCCATTGCTTCGCCGAACACAGCATGGCAGGAAGCCTTACCCCTGCGCAGATCACTGTCGTCCATCGCCGGTAAATCATCGTGCATGAGCGAGTAAGTATGGACCATCTCCAGAGCACAGGCCACATCAATAACTGTTTTCTGCTCCGCTCCGAGCACCTGGGCTGTAGCGAGGCAAAGCAGCGGCCTTAATCTTTTGCCACCGGCTTCAACGCTGTAGCGCATGGCATCCGCGACTCTGGAGCTGCCAGCAGGGGGCAAGCTCTCCATCAGGGCCTGATCGATTGCTGCTTTTGAATCCTGTATATATTGGTCAAGATCAGGCATCAGAAGAGCGAATCCTCCGCTTCATCAGCAACAACACTATCCTCGCCTGCCGATACCTGCTGTTCCTCTTTAAGCAGATGCTCAACCTTGAATTCAATTTCTGCCAGTTTTTCCCTGCAGTAGCCTGACAGTGCTATCCCTTCCTGAAAAGCTTCGATCGAATCTTCCAGAGATATTTCCGCATCTTCAAGCTTGCTCACAATCACCTCGAGTTTCTTTAATGCTTCTTCATAACTCAGCTTATCAAACTTTTCTGCGCTCTTCTTATCCTTCAACAGCAACTTCCTCCTCAACCGCTTCAGTACGGCAGAATGCCCGGCCATCAGCAAAATTTAGCTGCAGCCTGTTGCCAACGGTAATATCTTTAACCGAGCGGACAATCTGGCCATCTTGATCACGGCAATAGCTGTAACCACGGCTCATTACTTTCAGAGGGCTGAAACTTTCAAGTTTTTCTGTCCTGGAGGCAAGCTCAAGCCCTTTTAAACGGAGCACCCTGACGATGTTTTTTTTCAATGCGCTGTCACTGCGCAGCAGGGTTTCGCGCTGCTGCGCAATTCTTTTCAAAGGTGCCTGAAAAAAGCGTTCACCGGTGATCTGGTCAAGATTCTGTTTTTCACTGAGGATCCTGCCACGCAGGGCCACCGCAACCCGCCGGCGTTGCTGCGCCACCATCTGCAGCTGATCATCTAAAACGGGAACAGCAATTTGCGCTGCCGCCGTTGGGGTAGGCGCCCGCAGATCGGCAACGAAATCAGCAATGGTAAAATCTGTTTCATGACCGACAGCAGAAATTACTGGGATCGCTGAACGTTCGATCGCCCGGGCCAGAGCTTCATCGTTGAAAGGCCAGAGGTCTTCCAGTGAACCGCCCCCGCGAGCCATAATTATTAAATCAATGTCACTTCTACCATTCATCAGATCAAGCGCCTTGACCAGATCCCGGGCTGCGCCGGCCCCCTGGACCAAACACTCCACCACCAGCAACTCCAGGGCGGGGAACCTTTTCCGGAAAACAGTCAGCATATCCTGTAGTGCCGCGCCGGTTGGGGAGGTGAGCAAAGCAATCTTACGGGGTAGTAGAGGCAGAGCCTTTTTCTTTGCGGGGCAAAAGAGCCCCTCAGCTTCGAGTTTGCTTTTCAGTTGTTCATAGGCTAAATAGAGTGATCCGACCCCGGCTGATTCCATCTCCCGGACATAAAACTGATAGACCCCATCGGGTTCATAAACGGAGATGTTACCGTTAAGCAAAACTTCCATACCATCTGTCGGTTCAAAAAGACAGCGGACATTATCGCGGCTAAAAAAAACACAGCGCAGCGAAGACGCGCCGTCTTTGACTGTAAAATACATATGTCCCGAGCGGTGATGTTTAAAATTGGACAGCTCACCGCTAACCCAGATGTCCTGTAGGTTTGGATCGCCCGTGATCAGGTTTTTTAGGTAGCGGTTTAGCTCAGAAACTCTAATGATGTGGTTCTTTTTTGCCATTTAGATTTAGTAAGCCTGCCCAAAGCTTTTTTAGCAGCCGGGCACCAGGCTCCTCATCTCCTCACGGATATCATCAAGACTGCTATACTTCCATTTTGCGCCGAGTGCACGGGCCAGATCGCAGATCAGGATCCATCCTTCCTTCACATCCGGGGCAGATTCGATAGCCTTTTCATTAAGGCGAATCTGGTTGGCAGCATTGATGTAGAGACCTTCCAGGGCCGCAGCCGGAGGCGTGGGAAAAAACAGATCAAATAAAAACGAGCCTTCCGGTTCGGCGCTTGATGCTGATACTGTGTAGGCCGAACCAAAATATAAAGGTTCTTTAGGTTTTCCGAAGTAGATCAAACCTTTCAGTTGCTCTTTTTGCAGTGCCCTGATAATATTTGCCCGGTTCATGCCGGCGTCGCCGTTTAAGGGTTTAAGGCCGGGCCCATATTGAGCGGAACCGCCAAAGCTGAGGATTCCGGTGGCATTCTGATAAGCAGAAAGTAGCAACAGGCGTTGCTCGCCGCTGACTAACTGTCCCGCAGCTGCCGCCAGATCGATTAAGGCATCGACCAGTTTTGGATCAGCTTCCTTAAAATAGCTGGGGCAAACCACGGTATAACTCTCCGGTAACTGCATTAAGCGGGCCACTTTATGAATCAAAAGCGGATCCAGCCCGCTTTTTAAATTATTGTTCAGTTGTTCAGGGTCATCTATTGCCGCCTTGATGTCCTGTAACAGCTCAATAGATGAAGTATTATGGCCATCCAAACTGATTTCCTGCCAGGCTTTAAAAGAATCGCCCTTGCGATTAATGCCAATCAGGGTTGTTTCGCTGTAGCGGCCTGCCTGCCGTAAGGCCATCTCTGCTACCGGATGGCTTTCAGTCAGCCCTGAACCGATAACTAATAACGCATCAGCCCTGCTCAAACGGGCCATCGTCGGACCGGTTAAGCCAAAGCCGGTCAGATCAGCTGCTTTCAGGTATGCTTCAGCCCAGGCTGGTTCAAGACCAAGATCCAAATTTGCAGTTTTTAATACCGAGCGGGCCAACTTTTGCAAAAGGTAAGCTTCTTCACAGCTGACCGATCCATCAGCAAGAACCGCAATGACCTGCCGATCGGGGTTATCTTTCATGATCTTAGCAAATTCAGCAGCAGCTTTGCTGATTGCTGTCTCATAGCCAATTACCTCAGAGGTTCCTTCTTTCGCGCCTTTCTGCCTGATCGAGGAGTTAATTTTGGCGGCAGCAGCCACATCTTCAAACTTTCCTGTAGCGCATAACCAGCTCACCCGGTCACCTTCGCGGGGTACCGTATTTTTGATCAGCCTGTTTCCATCAACCTGACGTTCAAGATAGCAGCCGAGAGAACAACCCAAACAGATACCAGGCTTCGTCTCCAACACCCACTCTCGCCCGCCGGAGGGCCGCGATTCTTCGGTTAGAGCCGCTACCGGACAGACATCAACACACTGCCCGCAAAAAATACAACCGGCTTCGTGCAGAGTTACTTCGCGTCCATCTCGCCAGGGCACGATCCTGGTGTTGACGCCGCGGCCAATCATACTGTACACAAAACGCCCCGGTCCACTGCGACAAACCGCGATACAGCGGCCGCATAAAATACATTTTTCGTCATCACGCACCAGGTCAAATTTCTGATCCAGGTCACCTTTCACAATACGTCGCTCCAGCTGTGCTGGTAGCTTTACCTGGTAGTGGTATGCTTTTTCCTGCAGTTCGCAGCTTCCGGTACGGACACAGGTCAGACAATCCTTGTAGGGGTGGGTCGCCAGCGCCAGCTCAATCATTTGGCCGCGCATCTTCTGCAGTTTAGGTGTAGTTGTAGTGACATTCATCCCTTCGGCTACCGGATTATCACAGGAGGTCACCGGTTGTTTATGCCCTTCTATTTCGACCAGGCAAACCCGGCAATGGCCAAACGCAGAAAGCCTGGGGTGATAGCAAAGAGTAGGGATTTCAATCCCGTTTGACCGGGCAGCTTCAAGGATTGTCGTTTCCGGGGTGGCAAATATTCGCATTCCATCTATTTGTAACGCTACCATTTTAGTCATTTTCAGCCCTCCCCGCGTCAAGAACAGCCAGACCCAGCCGCAGGCACTTAACACAACGTTCTGACTCAGCGATAGCCGTACCCGGACCTTTAAAGCCTAAATCGGCTTCGGCAAAACCGGAAATTCGCTCACTAACAGGTAAAACCTCTTCTTCGCGGCGCTTTCTGGCACCAACCATCTCCGGCACACCATCCGGATTATAGACACCTGCAGTTTCCAGGAACCGTTCAAAATAAAATGCCGGGCCGACTGCTGCCCTCGCTTTGCGGATATAAGCATCGATCGCCACTGCTGCCCGGTTAGCAGTGGCAATGGCCTCAATTACCGTTCTCGCTCCCAGGACGGCGTCGCCGCCGGCGAATATCCCGGCAGCTGCTGTTTCCATCGTGTTATCGTCAACTTCCAGCGTTCCCCACCTGGATAGCTTAACTGCGCTGTTTTCGCCTAAAAAGTCAAAATTGGCAACCTGTCCGATAGCCGGTATCACTGACTCAGCTTTTAGTATAAATTCCGAGCCGTCAACGGGAACAGGCCTTCTTCTGCCACTAACATCTGGATCACCAAGTTCCATTTTGATACACTCCATCCCGCTGACGACCCCGCCGTCTTCAAGGATGCAGACAGGGTTAGCCAACAGGTGGAAATTAATGCCTTCTTCCTCCGCCGCCCTTATTTCAGCCGCATTGGCGGGCATTTCGTTCCTGGTGCGACGATAAATTAAATTAACCTCTTTTACCCCCAGTCGCACCGCCGAACGGGCACAATCCATCGCCACATTGCCGCCGCCAATCACCGAAATTGTATCGCCAAGCTCAACTTTTTGGCCTAAATTGATCCGCCTTAAAAATTCAACACCGGGCATATAACCCAAATAACAAGCATCCTCGCCTTCACAGCCCATCGTGGCGCTTTCATGCAATCCATTGGCGATAAAGATTGCCTTAAAACCTTCCTGCCAAATCTGATCGATCGTTATATCGCTGCCCACCCTGGTGTTACAGATAATTTCAACCCCCATCCTGCAGACGAGGTCAATTTCATAGTTTAAGATATCGCGTGGCAGGCGGTAGCTGGGAATCCCCACAGCCAGCATGCCGCCGGCTACGGGAAGAGCTTCGTAAACCGTCACACCGTAACCCTTACGGGACAGCTGGTAAGCGGCATTAATCCCGGCCGGACCGGCGCCGATGATTGCCACCCTTTCGCCGGCGCTTTTTACCACCTGTTTTTTAAGCTGCTGATCGTAGCCGTTGCGCAAACCAAAATCAGCAACGAATCTTTTAGAAAGCCGGATGGAAAGAGCCTGATCAACAGGCTGACGATTACAGTTTGATTCGCAGGGGTGAACACAAACCCGCCCCAGGGTTCCAACAAATGGCGTCTTCTCTCTGTTTATTGCCAGAGCTTCTTCGTAGTCGCCTTCCCTGATCGATTCGAGATACCCGGGGATGTTGATATGAGCCGGGCAACCGTTACGGCAGGGTGCCGTCAAGATCGTCTCATAATGATCGGTTGAAAGAGGTTTTGTAAGTGATGATTGATGAGCACTGATATGGGTTAAAAAATGATCCCGGAAATATAGTAAGGCATCTTTTAGTGGCTTTGGCGATGATATACCCAGTTCGCACAACGAACCGGAAGCGACCAGGTCGGCAATTTCCACCAGGAATTCTAGATCGCTTTCTTTTCCCTCACCACTGAGAATTGCTGCAAGCCGGTCGCTGATGATCTTGCTGCCGGCCCGACAGGGTACGCAACGACCGCAGGATTCTTTTTGCATCTTGCCGTAAAAAACGGCTAGCGCGGTGACTAAATCAAGATCGGGATCGGATACCACCAACCCCGCCCACCCGATAAAAGCCCGCAGAGCTCTGTCACCCAACTGCCCGGGAAACTTGAGCTCCTGTAGATCTTTTCGTTCTGCTGCGACCTTCTTTCGCTCATCAATAATTTTTCCGTTCCAGCTGCTGAAAAAAACCTTGGCCATTTATACCTCTCTTTTCCGCCTTGATCCACGGTTATTAGCTTTTGCTTGATCAGTTCTGCCGGTGTCGCAGCTATCAACTTAACACCGGTAAGGAAACTTCTGCATTACACTCAGTAATTCCTTTTAAGTTTCAGATAAAAGAGCCGCTAGAACCTAGCGCATTTTTTGCTGCAGACGACGACCAGCAGTGATGGCCTGACCAACAGCATTATCGCCTCCATAGTGCGGTTCGGCAAAATAAACATTCTTTCCGTTGAAATAATTGCTAATGCTGTTGCGAATAAATAAGTTAGCGCTGACCCCACCAACAACCAGCAGGCCGGCATAGTTTTTTTCTTCTTGCCAGGCGCTGGCGACCGCGGCATTAAGTGAATCAGCAATACAGATCTCAACAGCTCTGGCCAGATTTTCCGGACGGCAGTTGCGTTCCAGCAGGCGTTCGGCCTCGCTGGCCGGGCCCGAGAAACTAATCATCGCTCCTTTAACGGCTAATGGCAGATTTGGCTGATCTAAGTCTGCGCGCAGGGCAAGCTTTTCTAAGTGTGGTCCGGCTGGGAAAGGCAGCTTCAGCTTGCGACCAATGCGATCGACAAACTGTCCGGCATTCAGATCGGCTGTACCGCCAACCAATTCAATGCTCAGGCGACCAGGGATCTGCTCTTCAGCCGTCACGATTTCTGTGGTGCCTCCCGAGATCTGCAATACTAAATACAGGCCACCGTCGAGAGCAGCCGACCAGAGCCCGGTCATGATATGACCCTCCTGGTGCGAACTGTTAAAATAATCAAGGCCCATAGTCTGAGCTAAAAACCGACCAAAGGCCTCTCCAACTTTAAAAACAGGCATGTATGATTGATCGCGGGGACGGGGACGATCGGAGACGGAGATCGCTTTAATGCTATCCGGCTGAAATTCAGCCCGGCACTCAGACCAGAGCAGGGGCATATTTCTGATCTGTGCAAAGACCGCCTCCGACTGCCTCAGCCCAAGCTCACCCTCTTTAACCGGTAGAGCAATTCGCCGTTCGTAAATCAAATTTTCAGCTTGATCAACAAGAGCCAATGAAGTTATATAAGCCGAGGTATCGAGGCCGAGACAGAGGGTTTGCTTACTGCTTCTGTTCAAGCAGCTCACCTGCCGACCGATCCAAGACTCCGTTAATAAAGCCGACCGCCTCCCCGCTGCTGCCATATTTTTTAGCCAGTTCTAGCGCTTCGTTAATCGAAACAGCATGGGGAATATCAGGCCGATAAAGGATCTCATACAGACCAAGCCTTAATAGATTGCGATCAATCGCTGATAAACGGTTTAGTTCCCATTTTACTAAGTGTTTCGCAATGATGCTGTCAAGCTGATCAAGGTTTTCCAGGGTACCGTTAACCAGCTCACCGATAAAATGCTCCTCGACGTCTCCAATGCTGTAACCTTCTTTTGAGCGACGAAGAGCCTGTTCGGCCCGGCATTTACCGATATCAACCTGAAAAAGAGCTATAAAAGCTAATTCTCTTGCCAAACGACGGGACACTAGTCCACAACCTCCGCTTTAACGGATATGATCAGCATTACAGCTTTTTCCGTCGTGGAAAAACCTGCTTAATCCTGCTGTTATTCCGATTTAAAGAGCCGATCCAGGAGACGACCAAGCCCTGGTCCTACATCCAGTCTCCAGCCAAGTACTAAACCGATTCCGATGCAGAGAAATACAAATACACCCACCCAGAATCCGTAGCTGATTACCAGCAGGGCAAAGATCAGGCCGAGCAAAGCACCCAGTATTTTTCCCCAGTTTTTGCTGAGTAATGTCCACCAGTTAAGGTCGGTCAATTTAATCACACCCCTTTTCAAACATATCTATAGTCACCTGGAAACAGCCTGGTCCATAATGATATTGTCCACGGTAACCTCTACTTCGCTGACTGTAATCCCGGTTGTCGATTCCAGGTATTCCTTGGTTTTTGACTGCAAAGCATTGATTAAATCCGGCAGGGTCAGGTCAGGCATAGCCTTGACTCTGATTTTAACCAGCAGGCCGTCGGTCGTATAAGAGACGTTCCGGCTGACATCTTTGATGCCCTGAGTTTGCTGGATTACCCTGAGCACCATATTTTCAATGGCCGGAATTGAGATCATTACCGCTCCGTATTCGCTCCCTTTAAGCACAGCATTTTTAACTTTCTTTTTACCCGAGCGCAAGCCAAACGAAAGAAAAATCAGGGCCAACAGCAAGAGCACCGAGCCGGAAGCCAGCAGCACCGTTTCGTCGACCCAGGCTGGCAGCGGTACCGCCAGACCAGGTAGAAGATTAAAGTTAAGCGCAGCCAGAAAGAGGGCAGCCCCGATTAAGAGCAATCCCAGGAATACTAAGATTACCTTTAGTACAGTTCTCATTTGCAATCCCCTTCCAATGGATCCGATTTAAGCTTGCTTTTAAGGCAGGCCTAAATAATAACTAACAATACGGCAGGTTTATTGTTCATTTTCAGCGGCAACCTGATCGTCGCTTTCAGCTTTTTCTGCCTCACTATTTTCTTGCTGCGGGAACTGAACTCCCTGAACATGGACGTTGACACTGCTTACTTTTAAGCCGGTCATTGACTCAATTGCTTTTTTTACGCTCTCCTGAATAGCCCAGGCAACGTCGGGAATCCGCTCTCCGTATTTCACGCTGATAAAAATATCGACCTTCGCTTCTTCGGTACCTACTTCAACTTTAACCCCTTTGGAAAAATTCTTGCGTCCAAGCACTTCGGAAATACCACCAGTAATACCACCACTCATTGATGCTACACCTTTCACTTCGGTAGCGGCTAAACCGGCAATAATCGAAACTACTTCATCGGCAATTTTTACCGTGCCCAGTTCTAGCGGCAGGGTCCGGCCTTCTGTTTTAGCCATTTTGAAGCCTCCTCACTAGCTGTTTTTATGATCCATAACGCTTAACATCATTATAACAAACCGCCGATCTTGCTTCAATTTGCAGCAATGCTGCTATTCTTTATCCTCCGGAGCATCTTCCCATTCTTCATCGTCAACCAGCACCGCTTCGCCACAGCCGGGGCAGATGACCTCTATTGCTTCTTCCTGGTCCAGAAGATCTTCATCAACTACGACAATTTCCCGGCAGTTTGGGCATTCGATTGAAAATCCGCCTTCGAACTGATCATCATCAAAATCATACTGATCATCATCTTCATCTTCATCCTCGTAAAAATCATCTTCGAGTTCAGTCAGGTCATCGTCGATCGCTTCGGTATATTCGAATAGTTCTTCATAATCAACACGCACCTGTTCCAGTTCTTCAGTAATTCCTTCCAGCAGATCGAGCATCTTCTGCAGGACCTTCTGTTCCTTGGTTTCCTCGCCAAGCTCCAGTCCATCGGACAAACCCCTTAGATACGATACCCGTGCTTTAAGCTCTTCAGTCATCTCTTTCCCTCCTCAGTTTAGTAATATTGATCATGCTCTTTCAATATAGTTTCCGGTTCTGGTATCAATCCTCAGCAGATCGCCTTCATTAATAAAAAGCGGGACCTGCACCACCAGTCCGGTCTCCATTTTTGCCGGTTTTGAAGCACCGGAAGCGGTATCGCCCTTTACCCCTGGCTCGGTTTCAGCCACTGCCAGGGTAACGGTAAGCGGGATATCAACCCCGACAATTTCCTCTTTGTAAAGGACCACGTTAAGCCGGTCGTTTTCTTTCAAATACTTTATACTATCTCCAAGCTGCTTTTCACTGAGAGTGATCTGCTCGTAGCTCTCCATATCCATGACGTGAAAAAAATCGCCATCCCGGTAAAGGTATTCCATCTCTTTGCGCTCCAGGTGGGCGCGCCCCACCTTTTCACCGGCACGGAAAGTTTTATCAGTGATGGCACCGGTACGCATATTTTTCAGCTTGGAGCGAACAAAGGCCGCTCCTTTTCCCGGTTTGACATGCTGAAACTCGAGAACATTATAGATATCGCCTTCATACTCGATGGTAATACCGGTGTGGAATTCGTTGGTGGATATCAACTTCTACCCCCGCCTTTCGTCTGCATATTAAATTATGATCAGCTCACGCGTACTGGTGGTCATGCTGTGGGCACCGGTCTCGGTAACATAAACCATATCTTCAATCCGCACACCGCCCAGCCCCGGCAGATATACTCCCGGTTCAATCGTTACCACCATGCCGGGTTCCAATATTGTATCGCTTAGCTGGCTCAGGGTAGGGGCCTCGTGTGTTTCCAATCCGATGCCGTGTCCGAGGCCGTGTCCAAAATTGTCACCATACCCTCTTTGTTCTATTATATCACGTGCGACAGAATCGATCTCCTTCGTGTTTTTCTGAGGGCCGACCGCTTTGGCAGCTTCAGCATGAGCTTTCCTGACCAATTCATAAATACTCAACTGCAGTTGGTCAGGTTTGCCAAGACAGACGGTGCGGGTCATGTCGGTGGCATAACCATCAAAAACCGCGCCAAAATCGAGGGTCACCATTTCTCCAACCATCATTGTTTTTTCTGTAGCCACGCCATGCGGCAGAGCCCCGCGTGGACCAGATGCAACGATAAATTTAAAAGACTTTTCCTCTGCCCCGGCCCTCAGTAAAAAGATCTCAAGCTCCAGCGCCAGCTGCCGTTCACTCACCCCCGGCCTGATCAACGTCAGCAGGTGAGAAAAAGCCCGATCAAGTTGGGCAGCTCCTTTGCTCATAACAGTCAGTTCAGCAGCATTTTTTACCATTCGCAACTTTTCAACGGTATCAGTCAGGGGTACCCACTGGCTCTTAACTTTTTCGGTCATCTCGCGGTAGCTGTCATAAATCAACTGCTTTGCCTCGAAACCAATTTTTTTCCAGCCATTTTGATTGATGATTTCAGCAAGTCCGGGATAAAGTTCATCGTGCCGACGGATAATCGTAAAAGCCTCAGCCTGTTTTTCTGCCTGCTCCAGGTAACGAAAATCGGTGATCAGATAGGACTGGTTGCAACTGATCAGCAACAGACCACTGCTACCATCAAAACCGCTTAAATAACGGCGGTTCACCGGGTGTGTAACCAGCAGGGCATCAACTTCAGACTCACTGATTGACTTTCTTACCGCTTCCAGACGTACGCTGCTCATTGTTTACCGCCAACGCTGATAACCTGAGCCAGCGCTTCCAACCCAAGCAAGTAGCTGTTGATCCCGAAACCGCAGATCACCCCTGCAGCCACGGGGGAAACAACAGAGTGGGATCGAAAAGCTTCACGGGCAAAGATGTTGCTTAAATGCACCTCCACCAGCGGTAATCCGGCGGCCGCAAGCGCTTCGCGCAGGGCATAGCTGTAGTGGGTGAAAGCTGCAGGGTTAATTAAAATGCCCTGATATAAAGCCGACGCAGTTTGGATACAGTCGATTAGTTCACCTTCGTGATTGGACTGAAATGAATCAATCACCGCACCCAGTTTGGCAGCCCTCGCCTCCAGGGCTGCATTTACCTGATCTAAAGTTATGCTGCCGTATATCTCCGGCTCACGCCGGCCCAACAGGTTTAAATTCGGACCATGCAGCACCAGTATTTTCAGCGGGGTCATCAGTGATTCCTCCTTCTGCTGTAAGCTTGAACTTAAATTATTCACCCGGAGCCCTGATTCCTGCCGTAGTGTTTTTAAATTAGTTTTTTACTAAAATAGCAATTCCTAAGATCATTCTATTACTTGAGTGAAACTCAACCTCTCTACCCCGGGATGGGACGAAGCTCTGATACTCCCTCCCCCTTGAGGGGGGAGGGTTGGGGTGGGGGTGATTTAGTACTCACATCTTCACTTTATTTCAGAGATCCAGCGCCTTGATGATCTCACCGGCCACCTGTTTTGCGGTTTTACCGGTTGTATCAAAACGGTAATCACGGGCATCGTAAAAATCAGCCCGCTCGGCCAGCAAAACTTCAATAGTCTTTTTAGGATTTTTAACGCCATCCAGCAGCGGCCGACCTCCCTGAGCCTTAATCCGCCTTAAAATCGCCCTGCTGGAGGCCGTTAAGAGGAGCAGCGGACCCATCTGATGCAGTAGCTTAATATTTTCGGCCTTGATCAGCGCTCCACCACCGGTTGCGACAACCAGCGAACCGAGCCGAGCTGATAAAAGCCCTCTGATTACTGCTGTCTCCAGATCACGAAAATAGCTTTCGCCCTGTTTTTCAAAGATCGCGGCAATTGTGCAACCAGCCTGCTGCTCGATTAGTTGGTCGGTATCGACAAAACTGCGGCCCAGCCTGGCAGCCAGCAATTTACCGACCGCTGTCTTGCCGGTGCCCATAAAGCCACAAATGATTAGCTGTTGATGCCGATCTTTCAAATGCATGTCCACCTTTAAGGTAACAATACCTGACTATTGCACTGCTGACACTCGTACCCGGCCGGTGCCCGGGGTAACAATTACGCTCATCTTTTTACCCGATTTATTCTGCAGGGTTACTGTCCCTCCGGGAATTGCCGCCCCGTTTCGCGTAAAAATCAGGGTTTTTACCGAGCCGGAAAGAGGGAAATTATTGGCCTGAATGCTTATACCCTCCGGCAGCGAAATAGTGACATAGTCGCTCGTTTTTCCGTCTTTCAGCCGGTAGATATCCTTGCCACCGGCATCTGTCCTGAATTCAACAATCTGGCTCCAGCCCGAAGTAATGGCCTTCTGTTGGGTTTTTCGTAAATCAATTGCCATGGTGCGGGCAGCGATCTCTAGATTGCGACTGGTTCCAAAATCGGCCATAGCCGGCATCGCAATCAGCAGCAGCAGCGACAATAAGCCAATTACGCAGAGCAGCTCAACCAGGGTAAAAGCTTGCTCCCTGTCATTATAACTAAGTTGCCTCTGCTTTTGCTCTTCCCATAAGCCCTTTTTCATCAATCCTGATCCCGCTGCAAAGTGGCTAAATAGGCGATACTGTTTTTATCAAGCGTCGCCTCGGTATCGATAATCGTATTGAAGGTGGAGCGGACAATTTCACTGACTGTGGTTTTGCCGGCCAAAATCAGACGCAGACCGTCTTTGACCAGGGTGCGCATCCCCTGCGCTGCGGCGCCTTGCTGCAGATCTTCAGTCGTGGCACCCTGCATGATCAGCTGGTGCATTTTATGATTGATCATCAGGACCTCCTGGATTGATAAGCGCCCTTTGTAACCGGTGAGGTTGCAGCGGTTGCATTTTATGCCGTGCCAAAGCCTTTCCGGTGGTTCGCAGTCGAAATAGCCCTTGAAAAAGACTTTTTCCTGATCACTTAACAGGTATTCGGAGGCACAATCGGGGCAGATCTGCCGGACCAGCCGCTGGGCGATCACCCCCAAAAGAGAAGAGTTTACCAGGTATTTTTGCAGCCCCATGTCGGTCAACCGGGTTACCGCCCCGGCGGCATTGTTAGTGTGCAAGGTGCTCAAAACCAGGTGACCCGTTAAAGCTGACTGTACGGTGATCGTGGCTGTTTCCGGGTCGCGAATCTCACCCACCATAATGATATTCGGATCCTGGCGCAGAATAGAGCGCAAGGCGTTGGCAAAGGTGCGGTTGATCTTGCGGTTCACCTGGACCTGGTTGATACCCTTTAAGCGATACTCGACCGGATCTTCCACAGTAATAATATTTTTCTGCGGGCGGTTGAGGTAGTTCAGCGCCGAATAAAGGGTAGTGGTTTTGCCGCAGCCGGTCGGTCCGGTTACCAGCATTAAACCATGCTGATTTAAGAGCAGCCTCAGGAAAAGATTGTAGTTATCTTCCGAAAAGCCCAGCTCCTCTAAAGGCAGCACAATCCGCTGCTTTTCCAGCAGCCTGATCACAATTTTTTCGCCGTTGATCGTTGGCAGGGTCGAGATTCGCAGGTTGATCCCGGCCCGGCCCTCCTGCCAGTCAATGTTGCCGTCCTGGGGTAACCTTTTCTCTGCAATATCCAGGTTAGCCAGGATCTTAACGCGGGAGATGATGTTAGACTTTAGCTGCCCCGCTGGAGAAGCAAGGTCGTGCAGCACCCCGTCTAAACGCATCCTGATTCGCAGCTCATTTTCTTCCGGCTCCAGGTGGATATCACTGGCTCCCTCAGCGATGGCCTGTTCAATCAAAGAGTTGACGATCTGGACCGCCGGTGAGCCGGCGCTGCTCAGATCCACTTCCGCCTCAAGGCCATTTTCCAACGTTCGCCGCCCTCCAGCTTTTCCTGCATCACCATCGCGCAGCGTTAATCCGTAGAAACGGGAGATCATCTGCCTGATTACACTATCGCGGGCTAAGACCGGCTCAATTTCAGCGCCAGTAAGCTTGGTTATATAGTCAATCGCCTCTAAATCCAGAGGATCGCTCATCGCCAGGGTAATTCTGCCGTTTTCCCTGGCCAGCGGCAGAACCCGGTAACGGGCGGCAATTTCTGCCGGCAGTTTGGCGATTGCCTGTTGATCAATGGGAAAAATGCTTAAATTTACCTGCCTGATCCCCAGTTCGCTTTCCAGCACCTTGAGCAGCTGTTCCTCGGTAAGCAGATTTTTTTCCAGCAGCAGCCTGGCCACCCGCTTGCCGCTGCGGCGGCTCTCAGCAACCAGGTCAATCAGGGCTTCCCGTTCAACCAACCCCTGACTTAAAAGCGCACTTTCAAGTTTACGGCGATTAAATGCTGCCATCCGGCATCTCCTTTTCCAGGCAGTGCTTCAGCGCCAACTCAATCTGCTCTACCGGGGCGGCCTGGCCGGTAAAAAGTTCAAAAGCAAGCAGTGCCTGTCTGAACAGCAGGCCAAGGCCATTAAAGGTTGTGGCCCCGGCAAGCGCTGCCGCTTTCATCACCGCAGTTTCCGCCGGACGGTAGCGCAAATCAAAGAACAGTTTTTCGCTACCGTCAAAAACTGTTTGACCTAAAGCCTTCAATGCATTTTCAGCGTCCAGTGGCAGAGTGTAGATAATCAGGTGACAGGCAGCCAAAGCCTCATTTAAAACGGCGCCGGACAGGGGCAGCGTGTGGCATGTTTTTAGTGGGGTCTGTTCTTTTAGTAGAGTGGCCAATTTAATTGCCTTTTCAGGGCTGCGATTGGCCAGGTAAAGTTCCTTTAAACCCTTTTTGACCAGAGTAAAAGCCAGAGCCCGGGCTGAGCCTCCGGCGCCGATCAGTAACACCGGATTACTTAAGTTGTAATCAGGAGCTGCTTTTAGCAAGGCCTGGTAAAAACCTTCACCGTCAGTTGAAGTCCCGTACAGGGATCTGTCCCGATAGACAACTGTGTTAACAGAGCTGATCAGCTGCGCTTCTTCAGACACCTGATCGAGATAGGGGATGACAGCTTCCTTGTAGGGGCTGGTTACATTACAACCACCAGCAGCCAGCGCTTTTAGACCTTTAACGGCAGCGCCGAGATCGGCCGCGGCAACCGGGGCAGCCAGGTAAACAGCATTAATGCCAAGTGCCTGGAAACCGGCGTTATGAATCAGCGGGGACAGCGAGTGCGCAACAGGATTACCGAGTAGGAAGTAATATGCAGTTTTAGCGTTGCAACCGATCATAGCTCACCTACTCTCACCCTGTAAATAATAGGTATTATAGCATTTCTGCACTCAGGCTGAAAGGCAAGTTACAGAGTTTTCTCAAAAAAAGTTTAATCTCCGGGGAGGGTGGCAGGATATTATTCTTCACTGTCGAAATACTCAAAGCCCGGAAGGGATCGCAGCATCATCATCAGACAACCAGCACCCGGGAGGTTCTGCTATTTGGCTGCCGTCAATAATTTAATGCTTTTTGTGCTGTTTGCTTTCGGACTCTGCTTCGGCAGTTTTTTGAACGTGATCGTTTATCGTCTGCCGCTGAAACTATCAATTGTTAATCCCCCTTCAAGCTGCCCGGCCTGCAAAACAAGGCTCAGTGTTATTGATCTGATTCCCCTCTTCGGTTATTTGTATCTAAAGGGTAAGTGCCGCTACTGTTCTGCCGCAATCAGCATCCGCTACCCCCTGGTTGAACTGTTAACCGGCCTGCTTTTTGTCGCAGTTTTTTACCGGTTTGGTTTTTCCGTCGCCAGCTTCTTCTACCTGGCGCTGCTCTATATCCTACTGGCTGTTACGCTGATCGACTTAGAACACCGCATTGTGCCGAACGCGCTGGTTGCTGTGGGGTTGATCATCGGCTTTCTCTTCTACCTGCCAATGCTCCTTTCGCTGATCACCACTGTTCCAGCCTGGCTTTTAATTAATCGCCAACCCTTAGATGCCCTGCTCGGCTTTATCGTCGGTGGCGGGCTGCTGTTAATCATCATCCTGGTCAGCCGTGGCGGGATGGGGGCTGGTGATCTAAAACTGATGGCAATGATCGGCTTATTTGTGGGGCTGCGTGGCGTGGCTGTTGTTTTACTGGCCGCTTTCATCTTTGGTGCGCTGGTCGGCGTCACCATGATGCTCTCAGGTCGCGCCACACGCAAAAGTGCCTTGCCCTTTGCCCCCTACCTGGCCCTGGCCACCGTATTGGAAGTCTTCTGGGGAGAAGCAATCTGGAACTGGTATATCAACCTGATTCTTTAATTAATAATAGTCTTTGACCTAAACTTAATTTTTTGCCACCACTAATCGCAGAAGGAGTCGCAGCAATGTTCAGGCTGATCAGAAGCAATATCTGTGGGTACACCTTCATTGAGCTGCTAATTGCCCTGGCCCTGTTGGGCATCGTTGTTGCCCCCCTTTTAACTCTTTTTGCATGCAGCTATACGATTATCGGTGATGCCCGTATGCACACCACCGCCCTAAACCTCTGCCGGGCCAGGCTCGAAGAAATGAGAGCCTTTGGCTACAGTGCCGTTTACGATCTTTACCTTGATAATCCTTCATTACCATTCATAGAAGCAGACCCTTTAACCTTTGCCGATTTCACCAGGGAAACAACCGTTACCCTGGTCGAACTACCTGCAGCGGTGAATAGCGGTCTGTTAGTCGAGCTGATGCAAATTGAAGTTACTGTATCATGGTGGGAAAACGACCGCGAGTTGAAAGAGACACTTTCCACATACCTTTGTAAACGTTAACGTCCTGGCGGTGGGAATATGATAAAGAAAGAAACGGGTTTTACGCTAATCGAGCTGCTGATCACTTTAAGTATGATCGGCTTTGTGATCACCGCTATTTACAGTTTTTACCTGGCCGGCCTCTCCGGGTGGCAGCGCGCTCTTGACCAGACCGATTATCAACAGAGTGCCAGAATAGCCATGGATAAGATCATCCGTGAACTGACTGATGCCAAAGAGATCTCTCTTCATAAACAGGGCCAGGAACTGCGTTTTCTAAAATACGGTGATAGCCGCACCCTGCGCTTTCGCCTGGTTGGCCCACAGCTGGTCTTTGATGTCTACCCGACAACAAGCACTTCGTACTACCATAACGTAGTGTCTTTAAGTATCACAGAAATGAGCTTTTCGATTACTGGTGATCGGTTGATTGAGATAACAATTGGCGCGGGGAAGTTTAATCCTCAAAGCGGCATAGCGGAAGAAACCCTTTACCTGCTTACCAGTTCGGTTTATCCCCGCAATCTGCCGCAAGCTGCAGCAACAACGGCAGTGGCAGCCAGACCCGCTGAAACAGGTTTAATAAATGAAACAGTTGACTAAAAAGATTATCAGGCTGCTAGCTGTTGAACAAGGTATAGCCCTGGTCCTGGTCCTGGTTTTTACCGCTGCGATAATGCTGCTTGGAACGGCGCTGCTCACCAATGCCTTAAATGAAATGTTGATCACCGGTTACCAAAAACAGGAGCTGCAGCAGCTGTATCTGGCTGAAGCTGGGTTGGAAGCCGGTATTGCTATGCTGCAAGCAGATTTTTTCTATAACCAGCCTCTGACCGGCGACCTGATGGATGGCAGTTTCCGGGTCACTTTTGAGAACAGCAGCGCCGACAGCAGGCGGATTAGGTCAGCAGGCACAGTAGATGAATTTACCTATGTGCTGCAAATCGAAGTTTACTTACATCCGGACGGCTCGCTTTCTTATGGCCAGTGGCAGAGACTTTAACAGGAAAACTAAGAACAGAGGTGAGAGTAAAACACAAATGGGCAGCAGCGATCAAAAAATATCCGGCAGCAAACTAAACTATAAAAATGCAACCTCACCGATCGGCATCGATATCGGTTCGTCCCACATTAAAATTGTGCAGTTGCAGCAGCAAGCAGGCACCCTATCTTTTATAAGTCGCGGTTCAACGCCTACCCCGGAGGGAGCAGTTGCCGATGGCCAAATCAGCGATCCGGAAAAGTTAAGCCGTAAACTGGCGCTGCTGCAGCAGAAGCTGCAGCTCAGAGGTAACCAGGCTAACCTCTGCCTCGGCCCGGAATCTCACTACCTGCGTCTAATTGAATTGCCGCCACTTTCGAAGAAGGATTTGCATAAAACCCTGCCCTGGGAGATTGAAAAACACTTTCCGTTGAAGACCGTTAACGCGGCCTATGATTGCTGTCTTCTGGATGCCAGTAGGGCAAACGGCAATGGCAAAAGCAGCTATATTTTAGCTGCTGCTCATACTGATACCGCCAATCAGCTAACCGGGGTAGCAGAAAAAGCTGGTTATAAGCCGCTTTCGTTGGAAGTAAACCCCCTTTCCCTGTTACGGGTCGAGACCCTTAACCAGAATGGCAACCCCACAGAAAGTGGCCTTAGCAACAAAGCGCTGCTCGATATCGGTTACCAGAACTCCACCCTGCTATTAATTGGTAGTGGCATTCTGAAATACTGCCGCCAGCTGCGAGTCGGAGTTTTAGATTTTCTGAAAGAAATCTCATTTAACAGCGACCTAACGCTCACTGAGGCACTGCGCATTTTGTATCAAACAGATGTCTTAGTTGCCGGCAGCCCCATCAAGAGTGCCGAACTGCTTGCCGAGCAGATTAGCGGTAGTATCGGCCATTATCTCGATCAGTCAGGCACTGGCGGGGCAGAACCTTCTCTACTGGCAGTCAGCGGTGGCGGCGCAGCCATTCCCGGTTTGATTGATTTTCTACACAGCAAGCTGGCAATCAAAGTTGAGCAGCAGCGGCTAAAGGCTTTAGCTGGTAATCGGTCCGTGAATAAAACAGGCATCATGCAGTCCGATTCTGCCATCTTCGCCACCGCCTTCGGTCTCGCCCTGAGGGGGTGGCTCAGATAAATTACGAAATTGATTTACGCAGCCCCGAATGCCGCAGCCGCGGCAGGTTCCTCAAACCGAAAACAGTTTTAATCCTGTTCTATCTGCTGGCTATATTGCTGCTATTGTCCTTCTGCTTAATGCTGGAAAATTATAAAACAAAACTGCAGGTCGAAACAGAACTGCTGCAAAAAGAATTGTCCGCCAAAACCGAAACGGCAGAGCCCCTGTTTATAATGTCGGCAGAACTTGAAACTTTTAAGCAGCGAAAAGCAATTGCCGAAAACCTGCTTTCCGGCTACCGGTTCAAAGCTGAATGCTTAGAAGCAATAATTATGGCCGCCTCACCCGGGCTGAACCTCAGCTACCTGGCTATCGATGCTGAAGGGCAGATCGAGCTTAAGGGTGACAGTACCAGCATCCAGGTTGCTGCCCTCTATGCCCGAAAACTGCAGGAACTCCCCTTGATCAGTAAAGCGGAGCTGACCGCAGCTGATCTGAATGAGGTATCCAGCTGTTTCTTTTCAATCAGTGCTTGTCTACAGCAACCAGCGGGAGGCGAAGATCTTGAGCAATACAAACAGTAATGTTTTCAGCAACCGGGAAAAGTATCTGTTCACCGCCCTCATTGCAGCAGTGTTGATTGCCTGCCTGCTTAAACTCGGCGGGTTAACTAATTATAAAGAAATTCGCCACCTTTACCTTGAACAGAACCGGATCAGGTCAGAAATTGAACAGCTTGATGCAATGCTAGTTAACGAACAGCAGTTGACAGCCGGCTACCTGGAGACAGCGCCTGATCGCCAGCGCTTTGAAAAGCTTATTCCTTTAACCAATCAGCAGCCGGCTGTTATCGGTGAGCTCGAAAAACTGTTTCAGAGAGAGCCTGGCAGACTCCTAACCATGCGGGTTAACGAGCAGTATGATTACGGCGACTATAGCGCCCAGAATATCGCTATAAAAATCGGCGATTTATCTGCCTTCCCTGATCATTTACTAATGCAACTGGAAAACTTTCCGCAACTGCTGATCATTGAACAGTTTGAATGGCAAGCCGGAGATACAGAAACCGGCACCATTAATCTCAGCCTGAATCTATATTACCTTAACTAAACTCTTTTTCCGGGAGGGTTAAGCATCTGAACAAACACTACAACTACACAGCCGTTTCAGATTCCGGCCAAAAGATTAAAGGCAGTTTTACTGCTGACTCTGAAACTGAAGCCTCTTACTATCTTAACTCCCGCAATATGCTGATCATCGAGTTGAAGGAGTCGCTCATTTCCAGGCTGGTCAGGTTGTCCCTGCTGCCGTTAGGATTCCTTGAAAAATTGGGGCTACGCCCCTATAACAGCCGTGATCTGATGCTCTTTTGCCGCCAGCTAGCCACCATGTTACAAACCGGCATCCCACTGCTACACGCTTTAAAAGTACTGGCCGGGCAGCTTGGAAACAAACCATTTAGCATCAAGGTTGAAGCAGTGCAGCGGTCTGTGGAAGAAGGATCATCTTTTGCGGAATCTCTGGCTAAACAGGGCAGCTTCTTTCCACCGCTGTTAATTGGCCTGGTTGAAACCGGAGAAAATGCCGGGGTGCTCGACACAATTATGGATCGTATGGCCGAACATTACGAAAAGCAGCATGATTTAGAAGAAAAGCTGCGTTCCGCTACCGCCTATCCTTTCTTTATCAGCGCGGTAGCCCTGGTGGTCATCCTGGTGATGATCGTCTTTGTTCTGCCCCAGTTCGCCAATATTTTCAACACTTACGGCATGGAAATGCCGCTTTTCAGCCGGATTCTGCTCCATATCGGAAAGCTGGCCGCCGCCTACTGGCCCCTAATTTTCATTCTCCCGCTTCTGTTTTTCATTATTTTTAAACAGTACACTAAAACCGACCGTGGCCGCCTGCTAGTTGATCGCTTTAAACTGCGCCTGCCTATTTTCGGCATAATCTACCGGCAGACTGCCGCCGCCCGTTTTGCCCGATCCTTGAGTACCCTGCTGGCCAGCGGCATAACCTTACACCAGGCCTTGAAACTGGTTGACCGGGTAGTGAGCAACCTGGTTTTTTCAAAAGTAATCGCTGAATTGGGGGAGGCCTTAAGCCGCGGGGACAGTCTCTCAGCGCCGCTGAAAGAGACTCGCTGTTTTCCGCCTCTTTTAGTTGAAATGATCAGGATCGGGGAAGAAAGTGGAACCCTTGATTACACTTTAAACAAAACCGCTCTCTTCTATGAGCGGGAAGTAGCTTACCTGGTCGACCGCTTAGGATCACTCTTAGAACCGATTCTGCTCCTGGTGGTCGGCCTCTTCATCGGAGTAATCGTCTACTCAGTCATGTCGCCTATGTACCAAGTGTTTCAGATGATTTAAGAACTACAGACTTTTTTAAGTTAGGAGAAACTGTAGCTTTTAGACTTATCCGAAATAATTTTCGTTCACCTTGCACCCTTGTTGAGATATTCATTAATTCTATCGATGTCTGTTGCATATTCTTTTAAAGTATCACTGCTGATGAACCCCTGATCATAAAGATGCTGGAGATGTTTATCCATGGTGATCATCCCATACCGGGAGCCGGTTTCAATCAATGAATACAACTGATGTGCTTTGCCCTCCCTAATCAGGGTGCGTACAGCAGGGTTAGAAGTTAAGCATTCGATTGCGGCGATCATGCCACTGTCATCTTTCTTGATAATTAACCGCTGTGAAACAATGCCAACCAATGTATTGGCCAGCTGGATACGGATCTGCTGCTGCTGCTGAGGCTGAAAAGCATCAATGATTCTCTCCATGGTCTGAGTCGCGTTAATTGTGTGCAGGGTGGCTAAAACCAGGTGGCCCGTTTCAGCAGCGCTAATCGCTATCGATATCGTTTCCAGGTCACGCATCTCCCCGACCATAATTACATCCGGATCCTGGCGTAGTGAAGCGCGCAAAGCTTCAGGAAACGATTTACTGTCGCGACCGATCTCACGCTGAGTAATAATGCATTTTTTGTTGCTGTGAATATACTCTATTGGATCTTCAAGGGTAATGATATGACAGGCTCTTTCCTGGTTAATCTGATCTACCATAGCCGCCAGGGTTGTCGACTTGCCGCTCCCGGTAGGGCCGGTAACCAAAACCAACCCTTTTGTCTGCCTGGCCAGCATAGATAAAGTATCCGGCAAAAGTAGTGATTCAATTGTTGGTATTTCGGTGTTAATCACTCGGATCGCAATGCCGACCACACCGCGCTGCCTGTAGCAATTAACCCTGAAACTGCCAACATCCTCGATTGAGTAAGAAAGATCGATCTCACCTTTCTGCTCAAATGCTTCAAGCTTATCTGCACGTTCATTCATAATCTGCCTGGCCAGGGCATTTGCTTCCTCTGTTTTTAAGGGCGGAAGGTCAAGAAATATTAAGCGCTGATTCATTCTAATCGCCGGCGCAACACCGGTTACCAGGTGAACGTCAGATGCTTTTTTCTTAACTGCGTTGGTTAGAAAAGTGTTGATGTTCATCTAGGGTTACCTCACTATTCTGTTTCTATGACCTAGCGGCAGGATCCTCTTGTGCGCTGACTACAACTTAACAGATTCCCTGTTCCTAAAATAGATCTCTATAATCTATTATACCGGGAATAAATTAATTTAGACACTTTCATATTATTTTTTTTGCTCTGCTTTTTTGAATGAAAATAAATATTGCAGGGGAAATATATCTGGTGAGAATATCATAATAATTATTATTTCTAAGGAACTTACCCGGGAATATCAAATAATACTCCTAATTCTTAAGTTTCACTATCTTTTTAATGGTCGTTATCGCATTCATGGGGGATGTCCGAAATTACAAGATTATCAATATCAACTACCCGGATATGTCCTTCCGGGCAAATTACATCTACTGCTCCACGAAGTGTCCCTTCAACGAA
>Ga0194127_10001551_pt1 | contig 33493 bp, 30 predicted proteins | sample TA2KigC100mmetaG_FD_148624 | JGI IMG/M metagenome (GOLD analysis project Ga0194127, IMG submission 148624) | Freshwater microbial communities from Lake Tanganyika, Tanzania - TA2015036 Kigoma Deep Cast 100m | ecosystem: Environmental > Aquatic > Freshwater > Lake | place: Tanzania: Lake...
TCCCCTGGAATTACCAGCAGGCAGTGGCGAGTCCGGCCTAACCACATAGGGACTGATCGAGACCTTACTCTCCGTCAGTCCCTATACGGCCCGGTCCCCGCCCTACGCAAGCTCACCGAAAGGACACGGTCCATCTCGAATTCTCCAGTGCCGACTATTACCTCGACCTGCTTTTCTATCATCTCAAACTGCGCTGCTTTGTGGTAGTGGAACTCAAGGCCATTCCCTTTGATCCGGCATTTGTAGGACAGCTCAATATGTATCTTTCCGCAGTCGATGACCTTTTGTGCCATCCTGACGATAAACCCACCATCGGGCTTTTGCTCTGCAAGGGCAAGGACCGGCTTGTCGTTGAATATGCCCTCAGAGGTTTTAGAAAGCCCATCGGTGTAGCCGATTGGGAGACAAAAATCGTTACTACTCTGCCTAAGGAATTCAAAGGCAGCTTGCCGACCGTTGAGGAGATTGAGGCGGAGCTGGCAAAGATAGATAAACCAAAGAAGACACAGTCACGATAAAAAGGTTTGATTAACGAATCACCCTTGCCCGCCCTGTACCAGGGCGGTTCAGGGGCCGCGGAAACTTAAATGTAGGCGGGAGTCACGAATCGCGTTCTTTATAGGAATGGATTAAAAGGTGACGGTGGATGAGATTGGTGAGAGAAAAAAGAAGGGAAAAAAGTGAACAACGTCCTCCAAACTGAACACATAGGAGAAGGCTGGAGATGAAGAGAGAAATCATAACATACTCCACTGTTGACATAACGACCCTGATTGCAACAGGACAGTCCGCGGTAAGAGAGTTATCTTGGATCAGGATCTGGCTGCTCTTTACGGGGTTCCTACCTTTCGGTTTAATGAAGCGGTTAAACGTAACCGTAATCGGTTTCCGGAAGATTTTGTGTTCCAACTTACACGTGATGAAGCAGCCTGTTTGACATCGCAATTTGCGATGTCAAAGCCTGGACGTGGTGGTCGTCGTACTCTCCCCTATGTTTTTACAGAACACGGGACTGTTATGGCTGCCAATATTTTGCGGTCTCCCAGAGCCATTCAGACGAGTGTATTTGTAGTCCGTGCGTTCATTCGTATGCGGCAGATGCTCATTGAGCAAAAGGGCCTTGCACGTAAGCTTGCAGAATTGGAAAAAGAATTGACCGCGAGGCTTGATATCCATGAGTCTGCAATCAACGAGATATTAGGGCAAATTAGACGATTGCTGAGTGCGCCACCAGAACCCGCACCGCCCAAGAGAGGAATAGGGTTTCTTGTGGAAGAGCCACACGTTCCATATGAGGTTTCAAAAGGATTTAAAAAGCAGAAGAAGCAATAATCTTACGGACACGCTTATCCCGATAACTCGGGGGTCACGATTCACGGTTAGGTTTTTTACGCTATGCCCCATGCGCTCTGCGCTACCTGTCCTCCGAAGTCCAGTAAACCTGGACGAAGGATGGATGCGAGAGGTTGGAGGCTATGCCAGCGATTGCACCGATTGAAGATTTGAGGATTTTTCAGAAGAAGGATTGGGGGTGTTTCGGTGATGGTTAAGTTGTATTTGAACCAACGTCCCCATCTTCTTCCGTCCCCATCTTCTTCCTGTTTTCACAGGAAACCCTGGATTCCGGTCGTTGCGACTCGAAACCGAGCTTTCGCCGGAATGACGACCTTTTTTGAAACTGTTAGTTTATAAACAGACTCTAAATAAATCCGAAACAATAGTTAGTGCTTATCAGGGTATCAGGTGATCAGGTTATACCTGCCTGCCGGTAGGCAGGGTTATCATGTGAAAAAGTCAGGATTTGATTATACAGACATTATCAAGTAGGCTGGTGACTGCTTCCTGTAATCGAGTTGTGTAATCGAGTTTTAACAAATTTTCCCAAACGATGTAGATTTCTTTTGTAAATAAACAATGAGAGGCTTTGACTTGCACAACGAGAAGAAGTTTGCTCAGGCAGAACCCCAGGGAACCCTTTGTGATTCTAATAGCTCAGGTAGCAATCATGCATTTAATAATAGGCGGAATTATTATATCGTAATATAATATTTCCGTCTAATATCTGTTATCGGTTGATCATGAGCATTTGGAGGTGTAACATGAAATTGAAAATGGTAGCGGTTTATTTGTTGGTAGTGGGATTGAGCACGGCCTACGCTGCTGAACCAACTGGTAGTGGAATATTTCTAGTGATCGATGCGCATGCCCATATCGGAGGCTCGTTCAACTTTGCTCAGATCCTTAAGGACATGGACAAGAATGGTGTGTCGAAACAAATAGTGATGGCTCGCGCCTACCACGGCGGCGACTCTGACCTGCCGGGAAATGACCAGTTGGCCCTCAAACTCGCCGAGACATATCCGGGACGGTTCTATCCACTCGTAGGCATGCAACTCCCGATGCTCACCGGCGCTCATAAATGGAATACGCCGGACGCTGATGTTGAGTCGCTGATTCGGCTGACAGAGCGCAAGCTCGCATCGGGAAAATTCTTTGGAATAGGAGAGTTCATCGTCCGTCACTGGGCCTATATACCCACGTGGGCTCATTCAGCCGGTGACCATGCGGAGCAGGACAATCCAATCTACTCGGAACTGATGAGGCGTTTCAGTGTGCTTGCAGCCAAGTATGACGTTCCCATTTTGCTACACATGGAAGGCTATCCGGCTCTTGTCGAGGATTTTTCGAGATTATTAAGTGAAAATCCGGGCACTCGCTACGTATGGGCCCATAACTGCGGTCGCAGTAAAGCAGCAGTTATTCGCACTATGCTGTCGCGACACCAGAATCTGTTTTGTGATCTTGGCGGCATGACTTCTGAATGGAGGGGCTATGGGACAGGCTGGCCGCGCAAGGAGGAATTCACAGCACTGATCGAACAATCTGGAGTATTATTCCCGGAGATGAGATCTCTGTACGAAGAGTTCCCGGACCGTTTCATGGTAGGAATGGACGTTGCGCACGCACCAGCATGGAAGATCTATGAAGGACGCGTCCGCCGTACTCGCGAGGTGCTTAAACAAGTTAGCCCGGAGACAAGGGCGAAGATGGCCGAACAAAACGCGATAAGAATTTTCAAACTATCGAGATAGCATGTTGGTGATAAACCGGATTCACGAATAACAAGAGTTTTCGTGGTTGATCTTGGTTTAGCTATAACGGCAGATAACTAAGCGCTGAACCCGATCGCGGCCTCGGCGGGCCACTCCGGGTTAGCTCCTCGTTAGTAGAGAGGGGCCTCGGGGTCAGGCAACGGTAATTCGGTATTGGCGATTTCAATTGCGCTTGCCCCGACCAAGTCGGGGAAATTCAGATGGGTGGAAAGAAGGCGACCTATTACATCTCCGAGACAAGTAACCCCTCCTCACCTCCCCTTAACCTAAGGGGAGGTGACTCACTCAATTCCCGGATGAACCATAAATAATAAAAACCCGTGTCCGTGTCCGGTTTACGTATCCGGACACGGATACAGTCACATTAATTAAGCCAATGCTTCTGCCACGAGTTCCGTGATGTCCATCACCTTGATCTTGCCCTTTTTCTCTTTCCGGAGCCTTGCGGCGGCAAGCTGAAGATTGGCTTTGCAGGCTGGGCAGGCGGAGACTACCATTTCCGCACCCACTTCAAGAGCTTCAAGCATGCGTTGATAGGCGATCTCGCCTGAGAGTTCGGTGTTGAAAGCCTTCATGCCTCCTCCACCTCCGCAGCATTTGGCAAGCAAGCGGTTATTCTTGAATTCAATCAACGTGACTCCTGGAATCTTTTTAATCAACTCTCTCGGAGGTTCGAAGATGTTGAGATGGCGTCCGAGATCACAGGGATCATGGTAGGCAACCTTTGTCGGATTTACTCCTTTGAGTTTTAGTTTCCCTTCCTGAAACAACTGGTCAAGGTAATCGATTGCATTGAGCACGGGTATGTTAAAGGAGAGATATTTGGGATAAAGCTCTTTCAAGGTTTTATAGCAACCTGCACAGGTGGTGACAATCTGCTTTGGCTTCACTTTTGAGATGGCTTCGACATTCTTCTTTCCCACCTCCTTAAATTCTTCCGTCCCTACAAGGTAGGAGAGATAGCCACAACAGTTTTCGTCCTTTCCAAGAGCAGTATAAGAGACTCCAGCCCGATCAAAAATATTCATGAGATTGGGCACAAGGTTGATATCCTGATAGGAGGCTACACAGCCGGGAAAGAAGAGGGTATCCACCGGTCCCTTCTTGGGTTGAAAGGTCGAAGGATAGACATCGGTCCGTTTCTCTCTGGGTTCCCCGAAGGGGTTTCCGGTCGCTTTCAGATTTTCCATCAGGGTTTTATGAATTTCAGGAAGGAATCCAGCCTCAACCAGTTTCCTCCGTCCTGCTTCCACAATGTCAGAGACGACCACACCCGCAGGGCAGGTTGACTTGCAGTTGAGGCAGGTTGTGCAGAGGTAAAATTTATCAGCCACTTCCTTGGAAGGCTCTAACAGGCCTTTCATCATGTAGTAAGCCTGGATGACCCGTCCACGGGCATTCTCCGATTCCAGACCGGTACGGGAAAAAACCGTACAACCCGCCCGGCAGAACCCGCAGTTAATGCAGGCGAAGATTTCATTGTCCACAGCCTGGCCGAAACTTTTAACCTGGTCCGGAGTTTCAATAAAGGCTTGATAGGTGAATGGGTCGAAGATATCTTTGACGCTGTCGTCAAATCCCATTTTCCCCGGATTGAGTATATTCTTTGGATCAAGCGCCTTCTTGATCGTTTTCATCACCTCGTGACTTAATCCCAGCTCTTTATGAATAAAGGACGCTTTGGCCACGCCAATCCCATGTTCCGCAGTTAATGTTCCCTTGAATTTTAGTGTGAGGTCAATAAACTCCTGGGCAATCGGTTTCACTTTTTCCCATTCCTTCTTGTTCCGGCCATCAATGATAAGGGTTGCGTGAAGGTTTCCATCACCGATATGGCCGAAGATGGGAATGGGGAAGTCGTATTTTTCACGAATCTTCTGGAGTTCCCGAATCGTTTCCGGAATTTTTGACATGGGGACACCAAAATCTTCCACAAAGGGAATCAGTTTCGCTCCTCTTCTCACCTTCGAGAGGGAAGGGACCAGACCCTGGCGACCTGCCCACATTTTTAAACGCTTTGCCGGGTCATCATCCCACTGGTTGCCCAAGCCATTGCATTCCTTTGAGATGCGATTGATCTTCTCGATATTCTCTTTCACCGCCTGCTTATTTCCATCGATCTCCATAAAAAGGATGCATTCCACATTGTCAGGGATGTTGAGGCCCATGGCTTTATTGACCACATCAATGGAGAGTCTGTCCAAAATTTCGCAAGAAGAGAGGGGGACTCCAGAGGTAATAATCTCTTCAGCGGCTTTTCCCGCGTCTTCAACTGAAGGAAACCAGGCCTGGGCAAAGGCGATATATTCTGGCATGGGGAGAATTCTGACCGTCACTTCTGTAATCACACCGAGGGTTCCCTCTGCACGGCAGAAGAGATGGGCAAGATCATATCCTGAAGAAGTTTTGGGAACGAGCGATCCAGTTTTCATCACTCTGCCATCCGCCAGAACAACCTCCAGTCCCATAATATAGTCTTTGGTTGCTCCATACTTGATCGCCCGGTTGCCGCTGGCATTGGTGGAGACCATTCCACCGATGGAGGCAATGGTGGCGCTTCCGGGATCAGGAGGAAAGAAGTGGGTAGGAGCGAGGGCATTGTTCAAATGCTGGCAAATGACCCCGGGTTCCACGATGGCATAGCCATCCTTTTTTTGAATCTCTTTGATCTTATTCATTTGGCTGACATCGAGGATGATACCCCCGGAACAGGCCAGAACCGCGCCGGTCGTGCTGGTTCCGGATCCCCTGGGGATGATCTTGATATTATTGTCATTGGCCAACTTGAGAATTTTTGAGACCTCTTCTGTTGTCCTGGCGAAGACGATGGCATCGGGAATGCCCTCATGGACAGACATATCCCTAGAATGGCAGAGCCTTTCGATCTGATCGGTCTTCACATTCTTCTCGCCTACGATGTTGATCAATTCTTTGATGGTATCCACGGGTTCCTCCTGTTTTTATAAATATTAAGCACGAATATCGAAGCCCGAAATTCGAAACAAATCCGAATGACCAAAATATAAATGTTCAGAAAAGTCTTGGATATTCGAACATTCGAATTTTGAATTTGTTTCGTGCTTCGGATTTCGTATTTCGAAATTATCGATTCATCAATAATCTTTTGGTAATTTTTCTAACTGCGCATAACTGAAGACAGGGCCGTCCTTGCAAACATAGAGATGACCGATGTTGCAGCGGCCGCACTTTCCAATTCCGCATTTCATCCGCTTTTCCAATGAGGTGAAGATCCGCTCATTGGGAAAGCGGAGAGCAACCAGTTTGGGAAAGGTAAATTTGATCATGATGGGCGGGCCGCAGATCACGGCGCAGGTATTTTCAGAAGAAGGCGCAATCTCTTCGAGGACATTGGGAACGAGGCCCACCCTTCCTTTCCAGTCCTTGTCACCCCAATCCACTGTCGTCACCAATTTTATATCATTTCTCTTCTCCCATTCAAGGAGTTCATCCCTGTAGAGCAGGAGGCCCGGCATCCTCGCTCCGTAGATGACCGTGATCTGCTTCACCTTTGTCCGGTTCTCCGGATGGAGATAATAGGCGATCAGTGATCTCAGGGTGGTGAAGGCAAATCCGCCGCCAATCACCAGGAGGTCCTTTCCCGCGAAAAGGTCGATGGGATATCCATTGCCGAGGGGACCGCGGATTCCAATCTCTGAGCCTTCCTCAATATGATGAAGCGCGGTCGTCACTACGCCGGCTTTATTGATCGTAAATTTCAAAGAGCCTTTCTCAATGGGAGAGGATGCGATTCCGAAAGGGGCTTCCCCTTTACCAAGGATGGAGAGCTCACAGAATTGCCCTGGAATGAAGTGGAATGATTTTTCATCCTCCTTATTTTTGAAGCTTAATTCGAGGGTCCGAAGCAATCGGTCACTCGTCTCGGTTTGAGCTTTTTTCAAAATCATTGGAATGGGAAGGTATGGGTTCTTCATGGATCTGCTATTTGAACTTTCCTTTCTGTCCTTTTCCCCTCTTTGCAGAGGCGTAAACGAGCGCCTCACGGATGTCAAATTGAACCGGACAGTAAAGAATGCATCGTCCGCAACCCACACAGGCGACCCTGCCAAAGTTCTTCGGATAATAGTTAAACTTGTGCATTAATCTCTGCCGGGTTCGTTCCCTGCCCGTGGGACGGGGATTATGGCCGGAGGTCTCAAGCGAATAGATCGGGAAGAGGCAGGAATCCCAGTTTCTGACCCGTTGCCCCTTTTGGTTGACGGCCTCATCGGTCATGTCGAAACAGTGACAGGTAGGGCAGAGAAAGGTGCAAACTCCACAGCCGATGCATTTTTCATGGATCCTATCCCAGAATGGACTCTCAACCATGAGGTCCAGTCTTTTTTCGATCCCCTCAACAGGGATCGTTCGGTCAACTTTTTGAGAAGCCTTATTTTCAATCTCTTTCATCAAGTCCAAATCTTTTGGATCGGCCTCCTTAAAGAACTTGTTCTCGCGGAAAGCCATTCCCTTTTCAGTGAGCAGTTCAACGAAGTAGGCTTCGCCAAGGTCGGTGAAGAAGAGATCGGATCCGGCCCTATTGAAAGGCCCCCCTCCTGTTGAAGAACAGAAGCAGGTGGAGAGGGGATGATTACAACCCAGGCCAATGATGGTCGTCCTCTTTCTCTTTTCGGCAAAATAGACATCCGTATAGTCCTCTGCCTCAAAGACCTTTCCAATGATGGAGATCGCCTCAATATCGCAGGGCCGGGCTCCCAGAAGAATCCTCTCTTTTCTGATCTGTTCCGTGGAGACGGCCTGGCCCCGGTTCCCCGTCTCCTCATAACGGAACATGACTTCGGACTGTGGAAAGAAAGCCTCTTTCGCCGGTTTTTGAGTCACCGGTTGCGTCAGGTTGACCTCCTCGGGGCGATCGATCTTTTTGAAGACGGAAACCCCTTCGGTCAATTGGGCAGGGGCGTAGAGATCGTATTCCTCGATCAGACCTTTAAGAAAATTCTCAACATCTTTTTTGTTCAACTTCAATTTCATTTGATGAATTCCTGTTTGTCCTCCGGATCAAACGTCGAAAGAGGAGGAGCGGCTTCCGGTTGGATTCCTGTTTCGAACCCATAGAGGTCCTTGACCTCCTGATTTAATTTCTGTGTGAGATAGGTAAGCCGAATATCCATGGGACAGGCCCGCTCACAGGCGCCGCAGCCCGAACATCTCCCCGTCTGATGGTAAGCCCTAACGATATGATAGAATGCAAGATCCGATGGAGAGAAACTCTTTTCGATCCACCTTGGACGGGAGCTGTCCACAAAGCATTCCGCGCAGTAACACATGGGGCAGGCTTCTCTGCAGGCGTAGCACCGGATGCAGCGACTCGTCTCCTTCTCAAAAAAATTCCATCGTTCTTCCGGAAACATTCCCTCCAATGCAACGACATCCGGATGCGCCTCGACGGGAGAGACTTCTTCCACAGGATCGCCTATCAGGATATGAGCCTGATGTGGCGTTCGATGGGTACAGACCTGGCAGACAGAATAGAGAAAATCCTCCCGTTTGAGGGTAACATTAACATCTTCTCCCTTGACCAGGAGGAGGTCTCCCTGCTCAACGGCCTGAAGGATTTCTCCCTTTACGGCTTTCTTCACTTTTTTCCGATCCACCAGCCTCTGGCAGGGAATTCCGATGAGAAGAGGAGGGTGATTCGGGAATCTCTTTTCGAGATTTAAAGCGACCACAGAACGGGCGTCACAGCCCTTCACAACGAGGCCGATTTTTAAACGGCTGAATTTATGGAGGTAGGCGGTCAGATTGTTCTCGCAAAATGAGTTCCAAACCAGACTTTCTGCTCCCTCAGGCGTCCTGATGAAAACAGGGGTCGTCCTGAGAGGCAGGGTCCATTCCCCAAAGCCGATGATGAGATCCACGGTCTTGTTGGAAAGGAGTTCTTTTGCCTTTTCTCTGAGTTGTTGTTGAATCATGGCTTTAAGGTGTCAAGGATTCAAGGGTTCGAGGGTTCAAGTTTTGTCGCATTTCACTGGAACCCTTGAACTCAGGGCCACATGAACCCTATCTTTTAAAAAATTTCTTCAACGGTCCCAATTTTTTAATATCTTTTGTGACTTCGTCTACGACCCGGGAAAACTTCACCCCTTCGGCAGCGGAGACCCAGGAGAACTGAATACGACCCTGCTCAATGCCGAGGAATTCGAGGAAACGCTTCAGGGTGGCGGACTTCCTTCGCCCGGCATAGTTTCCGGAGATGTAGTGGCAATCTCCCGGGTGGCAGCCAGAAACCAGAACCCCATCCACTCCGCTCTGAAGGGCTTTCAGGATGAAGAGAGGGTTGATTCTTCCGGAGCAGGGGACGCGGATGACCCGGATATTGGGAGAATACTGGACCCTCGATGTTCCAGCAAGGTCTGCTCCGGCATAAGAACACCAGTTGCAGAGAAAAGCCAGAATTTTGGGTTCCCAGGTTGTTACGGATTCGTTCTCCACTTACTTAATACCTCATCTCTCAAATTCCAATCACCAATACAACGCATTAAATCAGATGCTGAAACGAGTTCAGCATGACAAAAAAAGTGTGTCATTCCGAACCATGTCCTGAACTTGATTCAGGATCTGTCTTGTTTCGGAATCCCGAATTTGGAAATGACAAATCATTAAATGCATTTTTATTAATAACCCCTCCTATCCTCCCCCCGTGGTCGGGTCTAATCGACTTATCTTAAGGGGAGGAATATCCCCCTCACCCTTTCCCTCTTCCACCAGGGGCTGTGTCGCAATCCCCTTTTCGTCATTGCGAGCGACCGGAGGGAGCGTGGCAATCTCCGGATTATCAATACGTTATGAGATTGCTTCGGTCGTTTCACTCCCTCGCAATGACATTACGACACAGTCTCCCAGGGGAGAGGGGCATTTTAAAATGATTTCAATCATCATCCCTACTTCCCCTCAGCCTTTATTTAAAGGGGAGGAATATCCCCCTCTTAGATAAGAGGGGGAGGGGGGGAGTTAATTGATTTATCCCATAGCCAGCCGGGTGATCTGGGTAAAGACCTCCTCGGTGCTGAAGCCCTTCAGGTCGATGGACCCGGAGCGGCATGAGGCTGTGCAGACCCCGCATCCCTTGCAAAGCACCTTATTGACCTGGGCGACTGCCTTTTCACCGACGATAGTCCTCTTAACCACAACCTCGATTGCCTGATAGGGGCAGAGGCTTTCGCAGAGACCGCATCCGATACAGGTCTTCTCATTGACCTCGGAAATGGTCCCAATGGTCTCGAGCTCTTTCTTCGTTAAATAAGTGAGAGCCCGTGCCACTGCGGCGTTGGCCTGGGAAAGACTCTCGTCGATCGACTTGGGACTGTGTGCCAGCCCAGCGAGAAAGATTCCCTCCGTGGCAAAATCAACAGGCCTCAGTTTCATATGGGCCTCGAGAAAGAATCCATCCGCATTGAGCGGGACCTTCAACATTCTGGAGAGGCGCTCATTTTCCTCTCGGGAGGCAATGACTCCCGGACTCAAAACGAGGAGATCGGTTTCGATCAAGAGGTCATCGTGAAGGATCGGCTCATGGACGATGACCTGAAGCCCATCCGATCCTTTCTCGACCTTCGGTTCGCTTTCCGGATCGTATCGGATGAAAAGGACTCCCAGCTCCCTTGCCTTTTCATAATAATCCTCTTTAAACCCGTAGGTCCGGATGTCCCGGTAAAGGATATAGACATTGCTTTCCGGTGAGGCCGTTTTAATTTTTAAAGCATTTTTAATGGCATCGGAGCAACAGATTCTACTACAATAGGGTCTTTCTTCATTCCTTGAACCCACGCACTGGATCATGACGACATTCTTCGACCCTTTCAGAGATCCGGGGGAGAGGGCAATCTTCTCCTCGAGTTCTTTCTGCGTCAGAACCCGGGAGTCCTGGCCGTAGAGGAATTCCTGTGGCCGGTATTCCTCCGCGCCGGTTGCCACCACAATCACTCCATGGTCAATCTCTTTTTTCCCATCGCCATTTACGACCTGCGTTTTAAAGTTCCCGACAAAGCCATTGACCTTTTCGATGGTCGTCCCTTTGAGAAGGTGAATCCGAGGATTTTTTTCAATCTCTTTAATCATTCTCTCGAGTTGAAACTGAACGTTGCTGCCATCGAGCAGGTAGTGGATCTTCCTTGCCTTACCGCCCAACTGGGATTCTTTCTCGACGAGATAGACCTCAAACCCTGCCTCTGAGATCTTTTGAGCTGCTGTCATCCCGGCAAGCCCCCCGCCGATGACCAGGGCCTTATGATTCATCTCAACCATCTGAGTGGGAAGGGGCTCGAGGAGGGAAGCTTTCGAAATGGCCATCCTCACCAGGTCTTTTGCCTTCTCGGTTGCCTCTTTATGCTGATGCATGTGGACCCAGCTGCATTGGTCACGGATATTGGCCATCTCAAACAGATAACGGTTAAGACCAGCTTCACGTATCGTATCCTGAAAGAGGGGTTCATGCGTTCTTGGCGTGCAGGAGGCGACAACGATCCGGTTCAGGCGATGCTCGTCGATGATCTTCTTCATCGCTTCCTGCGTGTCCTGAGAACAGGTGTAGATGTTTTCTCCGACATAGACGACGTCAGGAAGGGTACGGGCATAATCGGCCACGGATGGAACATCCACCACGCCTCCGATGTTGATTCCGCAATGGCAGATGAAGGCACCGATGCGTGGCCCCTCATAGTCCACATTCCTCTCAGGGACATACTCTTTTTCGGTGACCTGTTCTCCCCTTGCAGAAGATAGAATGGAAGAGGCTTCTGCTGCTGCAGCGGACGCCTGCGCCACGGTTTCAGGAACATCCTTGGGGCCGGAAAAGGCCCCGCTCACATAGATCCCCGGCCTTGAGGTCTGGAGTGGGTGGAACGTATCGGTTTGGACATATCCGTAAGCATTGAGGCCTACTCCGAAGGTCTCTGCGATCTCCCGGTATTCTCTCACCGGTTCAAAGCCAACGGAGAGGACGACGAGATCGAACTCTTCGGACATCATCTCTCCGTCTTCGGTTTCGTAATGGATGGTCAGATTTTTCGTATCCGGAGATTCCTTGAGATGGGAGACACGGGACCGAATGTAGCGAACGCCGTAATCGTTCTTTGCTCTGTCGATGTATTTGTCGAAATCTTTTCCGTAAGCCCTCATGTCCATGAAGAAGATGGTGGCCTTCATGTCCGGAGCATGTTCTTTGGCGATGACCGCCTCTTTGGTGGCGTACATGCAGCAGACCGAAGAGCAGTATCCCTTGCCGATATGGGGATCCCTCGATCCTACACATTGAATCCATGCCACACGATGCGGATGAGTTCCGTCAGAGGGCCTGCGGACTTCACCTTTAAAAGGACCTGAGGCGGAGAGAAACCTTTCGAATTCGATACTGGTCACCACATTGGCAAATCTTTTGTAACCGTATTCACTCTTGACCGATGGATCAAACTCATCGAAGCCCGGGGAGAGGATGATGGCGCCCACCTCGAGTTCAATCTGTTCATCTTTCATTCTGTGATCAATGGCTTTTGCCTCGCAGGCTTTGACGCATTCGAGACACTCCGAACAGCCCGCACACTGGAGGCATCGTTTTGCCTCTTCGATGACATCCTCTTGTCTGAGTCCGAGGCCGGCCTCATCGAAACTCCTCCTGTTCTCGAGTGGGAGTGAAACCATAGTGGCTCTCGGCCGGTATTCAACGCCTTCGGTATCAAAGAGGATATAATCCTTCTGGGCGCCTTCTCCTTCTCGGCCTATTCTCAGGTCCTCCCCCCTTAGCCATCGGTCGATGGAGATCGCAGCTTTTCGGCCTGCGGCCATGGCGTCGATGTAGGTCTGGGGTCCGGTGACCGCATCTCCGCCGGAGAAGATGGATGCCTCGCCGGTCTCAAGCGTGAGGGGATCGGCCTCAATATTTCCCCAGCGATTGATCCGGATTCCTTCTTTCCCATCGAGGAAGGAGAGGTCAGGCTCCTGGCTGATGGCTGGAATGAGGGTGTCGGCTTCAATCGTAAATTCCGATCCAGGGATGGGAATGGGTCTGGCTCTTCCGGATTCATCAGGTTCGCCGAGGGCCATGCGCAGACACTCCACTCCCTTGATGGCTCTGTTGTCAATTAGGAGCTTGATGGGTGCGGTGAGATATTCGATCCTGATTCCCTCGTGTTCGGCCTCTTCGATCTCTTCGGGCTGGGCGGGCATTTCGTTTCGGGTTCGGCGATAGGCAATGGACACCTCTTTTGCCCCGAGACGATAGGCTGTTCTTGCGGCATCAATGGCGGCATTTCCTCCGCCGATGACCACGACCTTCTCTCCCAATTGAACAGGCTGGTTGAGTGCCACCTGTCTCAGAAAATCAACCGCATGAAGAACACCCGATGCCTCTTCTCCCTCAAGACCGAGTTTTCTGCTCACATGCGCGCCCGTGGCAATGAAAATGGCATCATACCCCTGGCGCTTGAGTTCCTGTAGGGAGAGACCTTTGCCAATGGGTGTATTGAGTTTAATTTCAACTCCCATGCGCCGGAGGTAGTCAATCTCTTTATTGAGCACGGTGCGTGGCAGACGGTATTCGGGAATTCCCACAGCCAGCATTCCGCCTGCAACAGGAAGGGCCTCAAAGATGGTCACTCCGTAGCCCATCTTTCTCAGATCCCATGCGGCGAGAAGGCCTGCAGGGCCCGAACCCACGATCGCCACTTTCCTTCCATTTTCAGGAGGAACAGAGAGGTCGGTCTTATCCTCTTTTTCCAGGTCCGAGACAAACCGTTTCAGGCCGTCAATAGCAATAGGCTGCTCTACCTCTTTTCTACGGCAAGCTGATTCGCAGGGATGGGTGCAGATACGGCCGGTGATTCCGGGAAAGGGGTTTTTCATTCTCACCAGGGCGAGGGCTTCTTCAAATTTTCCTGCGGAGATGAGGGCGATGTAGCCCTGCGCATTGACATGGATGGGACAGGCAGCGCGGCAGGGTGGGTCGCCTTTTTTATCAATGCCATAAGCACTGGGCATTGCCTGGGCAAAGAGTTGATAAATGGCTGCACGGGTGACCAAACCCTGTTCATAATCATTGGGTATTTTGATCGGACAGACCTTCGAACATTCACCGCAGGCCTTGCAATCTTCAATCGTGACATAACGGGCCTTCTTTTGAACCAGAACCTTGAAATTTCCTGGTTTGCCTTCGACTTTATCCACTCTGGCATTGGTGAGGATCTGGATATTGCGGTGACGGCCTGCATCGACCAGTTTGGGGGACATGATGCACATGGAGCAGTCGTTGGTGGGAAAGGTCTTATCCAACTGCGCCATGGTTCCGCCGATGCTGAGCTTCTTTTCGACGAGGTAAACCTTCAATCCCGATTCTGCGAGGTCGAGAGAGGTCTGGATTCCTCCGATTCCTCCGCCCACCACAAGCACCGCACCGACTGGCTTCTTCGGGGATGGATTCATCTCAGGCAGGCCTCCTCACTTTTTTCATAAGGTCTGTCGTCTTGATTCGATTCATCTTGAGTCCGAGCTCGTCCGGTTCGATTCCCAGGGCCAGGCCAAGAAGCTGGGGATAGAAGAGAACGGGCAGTTTATACTCTTTTTGAAAGACCTTTTCGACCTTTTTCTGATTCGATTCGTACATCACATTACAGAAGGGGCAGATGAGAACAATGGCATCGGCCTGTTGGGCATGGATATGCTCCAGTTTCTTCTGGGCCATTCCCAGCGCCACCTGCTCATCTATCGCTAAGACTCCTCCGCCGCAACAGGAGAGTTTGTCCTCGTAGGAGACGGATTGTGCTCCTGTGGCCCGAATCAAATCATCAAGGCTTTTTGGATCTTCGGGATCTTCTGCCCTGCCATGGACGTTAGAGGGTTTGGTATAATGGCAACCATAATGGGGTGCGATCCGAAGGCCGGAGAGATCAATTTGAACTTTAGATTCGATCTTCTTTACGCCAATCTCCCGGTGTAGAATTCGTGCAAAGTGGAGAACCTGCACTTCTCCCTCGTAGCGCAATCCGAGCCATTGATGGAGGTCTTCGTTGATCCGTTTTCTGAGGTTTTTATCTTCCTGGAGCTCATGGTTTGCTTCGGCTAAAGAGCCGCCACAGGAACTGCAGAGCGTGCAGACAGAATGGCCTTTTGACTCGGCGAGGGCCAGATTCCTCGCTGCCATCAGGAGATAGGCATGATGACTGATTGATTTAATAGGGTAACCGCAACAACTGAATTCAGGGATGTCGTGGAGGTGAATGTCAAGGGCTCCGGCCACCTTCCTTGCGGCAATCTCGTAGTTTAAGGTCCTGACAGGGACCGTACACCCGAGGAAAAGGGTATAGGAATTATTCTTAGGATGATCCCCGTTCTTCTTCATGATAGAATCCAAGTTCTTTCAATATCTTTTTCACATCTTCCGTCCAGCCCGGCAATAAGGGAAGGTTGGATTCCTTACGCTTCTCATTCTCAAATTCCGTGATTTCCAGAAGGCGTCCATGGGAAGAGAGGAGGTCAATCTGGACTTTCATTGCCGGTGGCATATAGCCTTCTCTCACGGCAATATTTTTGATCGCATTCATCAGTTCAGGGATTCTGACATCCTGGGGACATCTTTCGTAACACGTATAGCATGAAGAGCACAACCAGACGAACTGGCCCGATAGAACCTCTTTCTTCATTCCCAGCAGAGCCATTCGAATAATCTTCCTGGGATTGTAACGGTCCGTAATCTCCCTGACAGGGCATCCGGCCGTACAGGTTCCGCAGGAGAAGCATTTTGTGATGTTCTCTCCACCGGGCTCTTTGGCGATCAGGAACTTGAAATGGGGATCGAGGTCTTTCGAGTGAATCATACTTTAAGAATGCAATACTTATGCAAAAAAGTCAAAGAGAAAAAAGTCTAATATTAATGAGATGTTATGAAAATCGCAACCGTTAATGCAAGGAACTATGTGAAAAATTTCTTAAATTGAATACGTTTAATATAAATGATTTATCCTTCTTGGTCAAGTCTTTTAAGAGTCTTTTAAGACCCCAAAAAAATTGAATCGTAAAAAGTCGTCATTCCCGTGAAAACGAGAATCCAGAGAATTCTAACTATCTAAAATATCCCGCTAAGAGCGGAACTTGCGCAGGAACAATAAAAATCTCCTTTTCAGACTTTTTACGACCATCAAGAAAGACTTGTTAAGAAGGGAATTTTATTGTATAACCCCTGAAAAAAGAAAGGAGGAAATTTGATGGAAATCGAAGGCTACCAATTTCCTGATGATCTTTATTATCACAAAGAGCACTTCTGGGCGAAGGTTGAAGGGGATGTTGTGATTGTGGGCACGACTGACTTTGCCCAGAAATTGGCAGGCGATATCGTCTTTGTAGAACTTCCCTCCATCGGCAAGGCAGTGGAGCAGGGAAAGCCCTGCGGTTCACTGGAATCCGGGAAGTGGGTCGGAAGGATCTATGCTCCCATTTCAGGAAAGGTGGGGTCCTCCAATGAGGAGTTGGAGGATTCTCCCGAACTGATTAATGAGAGCCCGTATCAAAAAGGATGGATGTTTAAGGTGAGTCCGTCCAATCTTCAGGAAGACCTCAAGAACCTGATGACTGTGGATGCATTGGGAGACTTCGTTAAGTCGGAAGTCGAGCGTGTGAAAAAGACGAAGGAATAAAAAAGTTCATCTGGTAGTTGAAAGTTTAAAGGCATTACCACTGGAAATATGAGCGGGCATCCGATTTGGACGCCCTTTTTTATTATTCAGGGATCGTTTATGGTATGGCCGGTAAATTGGTCAGACCTTTTTGAATTTGTTGACAACCAGGGTCCTATTGGTTATAAAAGATCGATACGTTCGACGGCGCCAAACCCCGATTTTTAAATCGGGGTAAAAAGTGCCGCTCAGTACCAACCCTGAGCATACCCCGGGCTTCAGACCGGGGAGTCGAAAGGGTTGATTCCAGTTGAATGTAGCTTAGGCAGATGAGATATTAAAAACTCAAAACCCTGTTGGAACCATCCCAAACATCGTGGACCTTTCTAAATTATCCCCCAAACAGTTGCTCGAAATCGATGCCTGCACACGCTGCGGCGACTGCCTGCGTTTCTGTCCGGTTTATTCGCAAAGGATGGAGGAAGCGATCAATCCGAGAGGGAAGATCCAGGCAATGAAAAAATTTCTCCGGGGACAATACGGCCTCTGGGCGAGGGTTTTCGGCAAAAAAAAGTTAGACGAGGCAGAATTGGAGAAATTTTCCGAGATGGCCTATCGCTGCACCCTCTGCGGGGAATGCAGCGTGCAGTGTCCGGTCTCGATCGATTCGAGAAACCTCTGGATCGCACTGAAAGAGGTTCTGGTCGATCTAGGCCATTATCCCAAACAACTCAAAATGATGAAGGAGCATGTCCTTAAAGACCATAACATCTCCGGCCACGATAATTCTCAGAGAACGGACTGGCTTGAAACCCTTGAAGGTCTGCCAGCACACCGTTATCAGAAGGAGAGGGCAGAGGTCGTCTATTTTGTCGGATGCGTCTCCGCCTATTTTCCCATGGCTCATAAGGTCCCTCAGAGTTTCACACAGATTCTTGAACGCACCGGGGTTGATTTTACCCTGCTGGGAGGGGCGGAGTGGTGTTGCGGATTCCCGCTTCTCGTCGGAGGTTTCAGGAAGGAGATACAGGAACTGATCCGACACAATATCGAAGGGGTCAAAAAGAAAGGCGCTCACTCTGTCATCTTCTCCTGTCCCTCCTGTTACCATACCTGGCTTGAGGATTATAAAACCGATTTGAAGCTCTTCGACTCAACGCAGTTCATCCTGAGCCTTATCAGGGGAGGGAAGCTCCGATTTGATGAGAAGAAGATCAAGGTCACTTACCATGACCCCTGCGACCTCGGAAGGGTGAGCGGCATCTATGAAGCCCCGAGGGAGATTCTAAGGTCGATGCCCGGCGTGGAGTTCGTGGAACTTCCAAACAACGGAGAGCGATGCAAATGCTGTGGCGGAGGCGGCCTTCTTGAAATGATCGAACCAGACCTTTCCGCTTCTCTCGCAAAAGAGAAGATCAAAGAAATCCAGGCGACGGGAGCCGACCTCCTTGTCACTTCCTGCCAGCAGTGTCTTCGAAACATTCAATCCACTGCCAGGAAGATGAAAATTCGGTTAAAGGCGGCCTATATTACAGAATTTGTTCTGCAACATATGCATTAAAACAAAACGATATGGATAAGCACCTCATCTTTTATGCGATGTTCATCCCTTCCATGATTCTCTTTTTCTGGGGAATGTGGTTCCGGGTGAGCCTCTATCTTCGCGGCACCTTGAAGGGATCAGAGGAGGCGACCCGGTGGGGGAAGTTCATCATCCTGTTGGGCAGAGGCTGGAAGGGTTTCTGGAAGAAGCCCCTCTGGTATATCAAAATACTGATCACCGATGTGATTTTTCATAGGAAGCTTTTCAGAGAATCCTTTTATCGATGGTTCACCCATTCCCTGCTCGTTGTCGGTTTTGTCGCCACATTTGCCGTTGATATGATTAAAGGGTTTACAACAGGTTATCTTGTGGAATTGAGCCATTCCATTCCCTTCTTTTCCTTTGCCCATGCCTTTAAGACAGGCAGTATTCGCCCCTTTCTCGACTTCTTCCTCGAATTCTTCAGCTTTCTTATCCTGATCGGCTGCATTCTGGCAATTATCCGGAGGTTCTTCATCAGGCCGGATCAATTGAGAACGGAGGAAGAAGATGTCGTGACCCTCGTCTTCATTCTCTATATGGTAGTATCAGGTTTCTTCATAGAGGGATATCGAATCGCCCATCCTGAAGTCGCGGCCAGCCGGGTTTATATGGCCGATTTCACGCCCGCGAGCGCTAATAATTGGATCTCATTCTTCGGTTATTTTTTATCGCTTTTCCTGAAGAACATTACGATCAACCCTCACTTTCTCTGGTATGGACATGTCATTCCATGTCTTGTCTGGTTTGTTTATATTCCCCATTCCAAGCTCCTCCACATCTTCACCTCTTCCGTCACTGTTATCGCAGACAGGGTGAAACAGAAGTCACATGCAGTGTAATATCTCTGTCATTTCATGCGCCGTTCATCCTTCGAGAGCCTCAGGACGAACGGGTTTTTTCCGAGCGTCCTGAGCGAGGTCGAAGGAAAGACTCACCACGAACGGGTAAAGCTCCACATCGAAGACCGATAACCGAAATCACAGCTTACATTTAACTCATTGAAATAATGGATTAATAAACTGGTGCTTGACAAAAAAATACAATGATGGTAAAGAATGTAAAAAATATCACAAGCTTTTTAAAACCCTCTGCTTCCGATTGTTACGGGATGCAGGGGATCAAAAGGAGGGGTTTTTATGACAATCAGCAAATGGATGACCGCAGGAACGGTTCTTAAGATGATGGCCAAGCAAAATCCGGATAAGCCAGGGGCCGCCGATAAAGTGCGGAAGATGACGTTTAAAGAGTGGAATGAACGAAGCTGCCGATTGGCCAATACCTTGAACAAGCTGGGGGTTAAGAAGGGAGATCGGTTCGCCATTCTGGCTTACAACTGTGTGGAGTGGCTGGAGTTTTATGCAGGCTCTGCAAAAGGAGGGCAGGTGACTGTTCCAGTCATGTTCCGGCTTGCGCCTCCTGAAATTGAATATGTAGTCAAACACTCCGACTGCAAAGCCTTTTTCGTGGCCAAGGATTTTGTTCCGGTGGTTAATTCCATGCGAAGCAAGCTTCCCAACATACCGCCGGAGAATTATATCTATTTTGGAGACGATCAGACGCCCGAGGGATATCAATCCTATGAATCGCTTCTTGCGAAAGCCTCTCCGGAGGAGCCGGACGTGGAAGTCGATGCGGACGATATGTGGAATATAATGTATACCTCCGGCACAACGGGTAAACCAAAAGGCGTGGTCAGAACCCATGAGGGGAATCTGTCCCAGTATATCTTAAACGGGATCAATATGGGTTTGAGGCCGGATGATTGTGTGATGCTCGTCATGCCCATGTGCCATATCAATTCGATCTACTATTCCTTCACCTATACTTATGTCAGCGCAAGGGTATTTGTTTACAATATGATCAGTTTCGACCCGGTCGACCTATTGAAGACGATTGAAAAGGAGAAGATCACCTTCACCTCTCTCGTTCCCACCCATTATATTATGATGCTTTCCCTTCCCGATGAGGTGAAGAAAAGCATTGATGTCAGTTCGATCCGTCAGCTTCTCATTTCCTCGGCGCCGGCCCGAAAAGACACGAAGATGGCCATTATGGACTATTTTAAAAATTCGGAGCTCTGGGAGGCTTACGGTTCAACCGAGGCCGGACTGGTGACGCTGCTCAGACCTGAGGAACAGTTTAAGAAACTCGGATCCATCGGAAGGGAGATCTGGGGCACGGACCGGATCAAGATTCTTGATGAGAGCGGAAAAGAGGTCAAAAGAGGCGAGGTGGGAGAACTTTATTCGCGCACCCCTCATGTCTTTAAAGAGTACTGGAAAGACCCTGAAAAGACCAAATCGGTCTTCCAGGGCGAATGGTTCACCGCCGGAGATATGGCCTGCCAGGATGAGGATGGCTATTTTACCCTGGTTGATCGAAAAGCGAATATGATCATTACCGGCGGTGAAAATGTTTTTCCATCAGAAGTGGAGAATTTGTTGGGTTCCCATCCTGCCGTTAAATATGTGGCAGTGATTGGTATTCCTGACCCGAAATGGGGCGAGGCGATTAAGGCGATTGTCACCATCCACCAGGGAAAGACGGTTACGGATAAGGAACTGATCGATCACTGCAGGGGGAAGATTGCAGGGTATAAGATACCCAAATCAGTCGATTTCATCAAGGACGAAGAGATGCCCATGACCCCGACCGGAAAGATCCTCCACCGGATTTTGAGGGAGAAATATGGGAAATGGAGTGATATGAAGTAAAATCCGGTTCGTGAAAGGCTTCAGGCCCAAGGGAATCTGCCTTGGGCCTTTTTTATAGGAGCTCTGAAAATCTACCATAAACTCCCTTGATTGCAGAGATTTCGGAAAGGATGATACAGATTTTATTGATTTTCTATCTGTGGAATCGATACTTAATCAGTGTAATCAGAGATTTCCGGACTTTTTCAGAAATCTCTATAATTTCCCCTTGAAAAATACCGGGCGATAGGCTATGTTTCTGTAATCCAAGGGTTCCAAAACTCTTGGTTTCATTTTGTGAGAGCTCTGAAAAACTACCTTTTGCTCTCTGATTGCTTAGAAAATAGAAACGAATGGCACGAATTAGAACGAATGACACGAATAGGACCCCATTCGTGAAATTCGTTATCATTAGTGTAATTCGCTAAATCCTTTTTTAAAAAATGATTCCAGAGATTTTATAGAGATTTCCTGACTTTTCCAGAAATCTCTTTGTGAGGGTTTGTAACATATGCTGAGAAACCTGAAATGGAGATTGATCGTTTATGGGGCGGTGACTGTTTTTGCCATCCTCCTCTTTTTGCCCACATTGACTCCGGAGTTGCCGGCTTGGTTTTATAAAATCATCCCCACGGAAAAGGTCCACCTTGGCCTTGACCTGCAGGGCGGAATGCACCTCATCCTCGAAGTGGAGGCGGAGAAGGCGATCGAAAGTTATGTGGAGAGGGTGAAGAATAACCTGAGAGATGACATGCGGGATAAGGGAATTCCCGTCGGAAAACTGGAGAGGGAAAAGAGCAATCAAATCGTTCTTGAGGTTTCGGGCGACAAGGATAAATGGGAGAAGATCCTGAGCCAGCGTTATGCTGTCATGCAGGAACTTTCCACGACCGCCCTTGATAAAGGGATCTGGAAGGTTGTTCTTGTTCTGGACAGCCGGCAGGCCGAACAGGTCAGAAAGGGCGCCATTGATCAGGCATTGGAGACGATCCGGAACCGGATCGACCAGTTCGGGGTGGCCGAACCTGAAATCACCCTTCAGGGAACGGACCGCATTCTGATTCAGCTCCCCGGGATCAAAGACCCACAGAGGGCGATCGATCTCATCGGCCGGACCGCCCTGTTAGAATTCAAACTGGTGGATGAAGAGGGCAACCTTGATGAGGCATTGAAAGGAAGCGCCCCGGAGGGGAGCATCCTCCTCTATCAGAGGCAGGTCGATCCGAAGACCGGAGGGGTGAAGAAGATCCCCTTTCTTTTGAAAGAAAAGACCCTGATGACCGGTGAGGTTTTGAAGGATGCCCGGGTTACCCTCGATACCCAGTTCAATGAACCCTATGTGGCTCTGGAATTTGATGATATCGGTGCGAAGCTTTTCGAGCAAATCACCGGAGCCAATGTGAAGAGGAGATTGGCCATTATTCTGGATGATAATGTCTATTCCGCACCGGTCATTCAGGAGAGGATCGCCGGAGGGAGGGCGCAGATCACCGGCCGTTTCGATATGAAGGAGGCGGGCGACCTGGCCATTGTTCTCAGGGCAGGGGCCTTGCCTGCGCCGGTGAATATCCTTGAGCAGAGAAGCGTCGGGCCTTCTCTGGGACAGGATTCCATAAGGAAAGGTATTATTGCCACTCTGGTCAGTGCTGCCCTTGTCGCCCTGTTCATGATTTTCTATTACCGTGTCTCAGGAGTGATTGCTGATGTCGCTCTGATCCTCAATATCATCCTTGTGATGGGTGCGCTTGCAATTTTTCGGGCCACACTCACCCTTCCAGGAATTGCCGGCCTTGTTCTTTCGATTGGAATGGCAGTGGACGCCAATGTCCTCATTCACGAAAGAATCAAGGAAGAATTGAGATGGGGGAAGACGATCCGGGCTGCCATTGACGAGGGTTACCGAAGGGCCTTTGTCACGATTTTGGACTCGAATGTAACGACTTTAATCGCCGCTCTTTTTCTTTATCAGTTTGGCACAGGTCCGGTGAGGGGATTTGCTGTAACTCTATGTATTGGTCTTTTAGCCAATATCTTCACGGCTGTGTATATTACCCGATGGGTCTTTGATTTTCTTACCCTAAAGATGAATGTCAAGAAGTTGAGCATTTAAGTGAGTGAATTCTATGGATTTGATCAGACCAGGAACACGTTTTGACTTTATTGGTAAGAAGAAGATTACGGTCTGGATTTCAGGGATCGCTATTCTCATTAGCCTGGGTTCTATCTTTCTTCACAATGGACTGAGGTACGGGGTTGACTTTGCAGGAGGCATCCTGCTCCAGATCAGATTTGCTCAGAATGTGGATATCTCCGAAGTTCGCAATGCCATGGAGGCGATAGGATCAAAAGATGCCATGGTCCAGAAATTCGGGGGAGAAAATGAGTTTCTAATCCGGATTGAAAAAGGCGGGGATGATCTCGAAAAGATATCAAAAGAGATTCAAGCAAATCTTCAGCAGCGATTTCAGGGTAAAAACCTGGAAATCCGGCGAGTGGAAGTGGTCGGCCCAAAAGTGGGAAAGGATTTGAAGACCAAGGCTCTCTGGGCGGTCTCTCTCTCTTTTATCGCCATCCTCATTTACGTGGCATGGAGATTCAAACAAATCTCTTTCGGACTGGGGGGGATTGCCGCCCTGGTCCACGACATCATTATCGCTTACGGAGCCATATCCCTTTTAGACCTTGAATATTCCCTGCCTCTGATGGCTGTTATCCTGACGATCATCGGATTCTCGATCAACGATACCATTGTCATCTTCGATCGGGTCCGGGAGGATGTCAAGAAGTACAGGAAAGAGAACCTTGAAACGATCTTTAACACCGCCATCAACGAGACTCTCGGACGGACAATCCTTACTTCAGGGACAGTAATGATGGTGGTACTGATCCTCTTTTTCTTCGGGGGGCCAGTCATCCACGATTTTGCTCTAACCCTTATTGTGGGGCTTATCGCCGGAACCTATTCGACGATTTATGTGGCCAGCCCTGTTGTTCTACTCTGGAATAAACATTTCACACAGAAAAAGAAACGCTGATCTCTTCTCCCTCTCCCCTTGGAGACTGTGTCGTAATATGAAAAAACCCCATTTTTGAAAAGGGGGAGAGGCGGTCGGGTGGAAAAGGTTTAGGGTGGTTACCTTTAGCCGTTCGGATTCAGGCGTGCCAAGCATATGAAAACATTTGATTTTATACAAGTGACAATTTCCCATCATCTAAAAGACCCGCATCCTAAAACTTTGGAACCTGACTGCCTCTCCCCCTTTGCTCGCGATTGCGACACAGTCTCTTGTGGGAGAGGGTAAGGGTGAGGGGGAAAGATAAATCCTTGACAGTCATTACTACAATATCTTATCTTTTTAAATTAAGGTGGTTCTATGAAGACCTATCAGGCTAAAAAAGAAGAAGTGGAACATCAGTGGTATCTCGTGGATGCGGAAGGAAAGGTCCTGGGAAGATTAGCCACTGAACTGGCAAAGATATTGAGGGGAAAGAACAAACCGATTTACACCCCTCACGTGGACACAGGCGATTTCGTCATTGTCGTCAATGCCGGAAAAGTGGCGTTGACCGGAAAGAAGATGAAGGATAAGACTTACTATCGTCATACGGGTTATCCGGGCGGAATTCGGGAGATGAGCGCTGAAAAGTTGCTGACCAAGAAACCCACCGAGATGATCCGGATCGCTGTGAAGGGGATGTTGCCCAAAACCAGCCTGGGCCGTCAGATGATCCAGAAATTGAAGATCTATGCCGGGGCAAAACATCCTCACGAAGCCCAGAAACCCGTTCCGCTTGAAATTTAAAGCCGGTGAATAATTCGTATATTTCATAATTAAGGAGAAAACAGTGCCAGAACCGATTTATGCCACAGGAAAAAGGAAGACCTCAATTGCCCGAGTATGGTTGGAGCCGGGCGAAGGGAAGTTCGTAGTCAATGAAAGGGCCCTGAAGGAGTATTTCGGACGGGAGACCTGCGAGATGATCATCATGCAGCCCTTTGATCTGACGGGGACCCGGAATCAATTCGATGTGAAAGCCAATGTCCATGGAGGAGGCATTGCCGGTCAATCCGAGGCTGTCCGTCATGGAATATCAAAAGCCCTGCTTCAGTTCAATGCGGAGTTTAAGGATGCCCTGAAAAAGGCCGGCCTTCTGACAAGGGATTCAAGGATCAAGGAGCGTAAGAAATACGGGTTAAGGGGAGCCAGGCGAAGACCCCAATACTCCAAACGATAATTCCATGATCACATGGATTTAAATGAAAAGGGAGGCCATCGCGCCTCCCTTTTTTGTTCTCATATTTATCAAAACTATTCCGTCCCAGAGGTCGCTCTTTTCTCATCGTTAACCGGAATGTTGATCAGAACTTCTTGACTTTCTGTATAAAGTTTCATATTTTTTCGCCATGACTGAAGAGAATATATGCAAAGATTTATACGGAAGGATAGCGGGTTCCTTTAGGAATGGCGTCCTTGAGGAGATTTTGAAGGTTTTTGAGGATGAAGACATCCATTTAGACCACCTCATCCCCTGACTGCCAACAATCGTTGGCAACTCTCAAAATAGATTACAGTTCAAAGCCCATTACTTCATGTAGGCGGATTGGATAAAAATCAAATTACCTATTGATTTCAATTGATTATAAAACCAAACAAAACAATAGACTTTTGGCAAAGAATTTGCTAAATAATCTATCAATTTTTAAATGTCCCTGCCTTAGGAAACTCCTCTCAAACCTTTCAGGGGGAAAGATGAGAAAAGGTTTTCAGAAGATGGTCCTATAAGAGCTCTAGGGGAAGATCGATTCCCTTAGGGCCCCTCATAATATTACACCTCGTTCAATCGCGTATTGTCAGTGAGCAAGAAATGGCCCACTGTGAATTCCAGAAGACAAATCAAGGAGAGGGACCCTGCACATAGACGATACCGAAGCAAGAGATGCTTTCGAGGGCCTGAGTCAATGTTTAAGCCGGAAGCCTGATTGAAAATTATTGAGGGCACTAAAGGGGGCCGACCCCAAATATGAGTTGAAATCGGATTTTATCCTTTGTCAAGGGCGACCCCATGTCTATCGGGCGATGGTCATAGGATGAACTGGAGGAGGCATGCATGATATTATCAAACACCCCAAAATCCGCTTCGACCGTGCACCGGTTCCTCGTATTCCTTGCAATCGTAGTGGCGATCCTTGGAGTCGCCGGTTGCGCAAGCATCTCGCCAGCCCCCTTCGTCGCGCTTACCAGCTCGATCCAGCAGCTCCGGGATGGGGCGGATGCTTCCCTCAGCCTTGTCCACGAACGCGCCCGCAACCGCTATATTGCTGAGACGGCCGCTGGCGATGTCTCCAAGGTCGAGGGGCTTTTACTCACACAGCCCGCCGGAGATCGATATCCTCATCGGCGAGATGATGGATGAATGGCTCGGGGATGCCGAGGGCGCCATGAAGGGCCTTGCGAAGATAAACACCAAGCTGGAGGCTGCCGTCGCTGAGATCAAGAAACAGATCAATGTTGCCCGGAACGTTATTAAAATCATCGGACTCCTTGACGACGCCGTGGCCATTGCCAAAAAGGTCGCGGCCGGGCTCTGACCCGCGACCCCGGACAAACAATGCCTGGCCTTGAAAATTGACAGAAGATTTTAATTAAGTTTGAAGTGAAACTGCGAAGTGTGCCTCAAAGGATAAAGAACCAGATGAAAATCAGCTAAAGGAGGCTTATATGCGTTTAGTAAATTTTAACATAGAATGGATGAATGACTGGTTCGTCGGAGGTAACAAGGTGGCATTCCGGCAAAACAATCCTAACAAAGGAATCGACAATGTGGATGATCTGGCAAAGCGCGTTGCCGGCCTCATCCTCAGCGCCGATCCGGATGTGCTTACTATCGAGGAAGGACCGAGCGATATTCGGGAAATGCAGCTCTTTGTCTCAACCTATCTCAGTAAGAATAACGTGCTCCTGTACGATGTTTTTGGTGGCATTGACGGCAGCTCACAAAAGATCTATGCATTGGTCAAAAAAAATGGCGGTTTGGCAAATGGTCAACTTGTAGTAGAACCTGAGACGGCTAAATTGAAGAATAAATGGGAGTGCGATATTGATGGAAATGGGATAGCCGAACCTTATAAGTTTACCCGTTTACCTGTAGTCATTGAAGGGGATCTTGCTAATGGGAAAAAATGCAGGATCATAACCATGCATTCCAAATCAAACTATGTGCATAATGGCGAAAAACTTTGGAAAAATCCTGCTACCAAGCAACAATTTATCAATACAGCATTGGAAAGCCGAAGAAGAATATCTACCGAGGCCATGCGAGTACGTATGTATCTTGACACCCTGATCAGCAATGATCCAAATGCAAACATTATTGTTACAGGGGACCTGAATGACGGACCGGGGCTTGATTATTTCGAGATGCGCTACCTGACACACAATGTCATTGATATTATCCTGGGCAGCACGTTCGCTCACGAGTTGCTTTTCCGTCATTCTTTTATCGATAAAGTAAATCCTTCAAATAGATACACTGCGGAATTTTATGACTATGTCGATGGTGAAGATAAGAAGTTGCTTTTAGACCATATCGCTGTTTCACCGGCAATGGTGAATTCCATCGTTTCAAGTGGCATCCTTCACAACGAATACGATGCCGCAATGGATCCAAATGCAACAAGAGACCGCCAAAAAAGGCCAAGTGATCATAGGCCTATCTTTTTGGATATTTAGTAATGGGCCGTAATCTTAACATATTAGCGGTTAATTGAATTTCAACGCTTGACAACCAAACCGGAGAAGGAGGAAAGCCATGGGAAAACGCGCCTTATGTATTGGTATCAATGACTATCCTGGAACAGGGAGCGATCTGGCGGGATGCGTGAATGACGCCAACGACTGGGCAGCGGCCCTCGGAAAGCGCGGGTTCGCAATCGAGAAGATACTCGACAAACAGGCGACTGGCGATTCGATTCGCAAGGCCATCAAGACCCTAATCACGCAGGCCAAGCGTGACGACTTCGTTGTCATCCAGTATTCGGGGCATGGCTCATTTGTGCCGGACGAAGATGGGGATGAGCCTGATGGCACGGATGAATGTCTCTGCCCATACGACATTCATGCCAAAGGCCCGATCACGGACGACGAGCTGTTCGACCTCTTCAGCGCCCGTCAGCCGGGCGTGAAGGTCTTCATGATCTCCGATTCCTGCCATTCGGGGACTGTGGCGAGGTTCGCCCCGATCCTGACACCGCCGACAATCGAAGGAAAGAATGCCCCCCAGCGGAAAGTTCGCTTCCTGCCGCCCTCGGTCTTTCTCTCAAGGCGAAATGCCGCAAAACTGGGCAAGCGACGGGCCTTTCGCACATCAAGCCCTCCCGGGCGTTACGCCGCCCTGCTCATGTCGGGGTGTCAGGACACCGAATACAGCTATGACGCATACTTTAGGGGAAGGCCCAACGGCGCCTTCACCTTCGTTGCGCTTCGAGCCCTCGAGTCTCTTAAACCTAAGGCGACGTACCGGGATTGGTTCAATGCGGTCAGGAAGACCCTGCCCTCTCAGCAGTACCCGCAGACCCCCAATCTGTATGGTTCGAAGAGCATGAAAAGGTGGAGAGTGTTTGAGTGAGAGTGGAAATTAGGGCCACTTCCCTATTTTATGTATTTAGTTTTCTTGGTGGAATTTGGTGGAAAAGGTGAATGCCAAGAAAATAGACCCTGTTGGGTGAAAATGTTTTAGAACCTTCGTCCCCTTTCTTGACGGACTCGTTAGGTGAAGCAGACCGATTAGAATAAAAAAATACTAAAAGGAGGTTGATAATTTATGAAAAGATATACGCTTGTAAAGCACGGAGTAATATTTATTTTAATTTTACTTAACGGATGCGCGTCTAGAGGGGCAATTACGGAAACAACTCCGATGACACTAAAATTGTCCACTTATAAAACAGTGCTTTTTAATATTTCGTCCCAGGTGCCTGGATTATCAGAAGAGATCGTTCAACTTGAAACCGTGACTATCGCCAAGCTTCGGGAAAAAGGGTTGTTCGACAAGGTTTTCTCAGGCTCATCTTCTCCAGATGCACAAGCAAATTTACGACTTAATGCAAAAATAATACAATTGAAAAGAGTAAGCCCAGGAGCGCGTGTGATGGTTGGTGCCATGGCTGGTCGTGCAGGGATAGATGTTGAAGTAGAATTGTTTGATTTAAAAGAAAGCAAAAGCATAGGGACCTTTATAGCGCAAGGTAGGTCTTCAGGTGGGACTGTTTTTGCTGGAACCACTCCTCAAGCTGTTGAGCGCGCTGCAGAACAGATAGTTGAGTTTATACAAAAAAACATGTAGTAGGTAACTTTAAATAAGTGGTGCCTGATTTTGATAATTGGCAGAAGATTTTATGGTCAAGCTCTGGCTCTGGGGTCAGGCTTGCAATATTGCAATTTATGAGAATGGAGGGGACAAATTCTTAATATTAGCAATTGAGAACAGGTTTAGTTCTCTTTGCGGAATATGGTGTAAAAGGTGAACGCTAAGAAAATAAACCTGACCCCCGTTAGGAAGGAGGGTTTCAATATGCAAAAGGAAGAGCTTGCAAACAAGGAACTCGTTATGATTCGCGATGAGCTACTGACGCTAAAGAAATGTCAGCATAATTTTCTTATGTTCGAAATTGCTGCCATAGGGTCACTTTTAGGACTAGCAGTTCCATTATTATTTCAAGAAAAAATCGAATTTCTTTATTGCTTCATAGCATTGGTCGGGTTGATTATCATTTTCCCCTGCCTTTATTTATTGTTAGATAAAGGGATCAGTATTAATCGAATAGCATCCTTTTTTCTCGTATTCGAACGTTACATTTTTATTAAGAATCAAATGGCCCCAGGATTTATTGGATGGGAAAATGGCAACAGTGAATTTAGAAAACGCCAACACGAACTGCGTCCTATTCCGGAAGGACCGCCTAGTTCGGGGACACAGGGGCCCAATAAATTTTATTTACTCGCTTTTTATATATCAACCATATTAGCCTTTGCATGCTATATTATGTTTTTTTCACTATACAAGAAATATCTCAATCAAAGGGGTCTTGTTTGGTGGGCGCCCGACCAGATTTTCATAATAACGGTTGTTCTTGCAGTCATAATATTCTTCACCATACATACATCTAATCATCTAAAAAAATTGTTGAGTGGTATTTTCACTATCGAAGCCATGAGCAATTTATGGGAGAAAATATTGTCATAAATAATCAATTTATTAAGTGGTTCTTTACGGCAAGTATTTTGAGAGGATACAAAATACTTTGGTGGAAAAGGTGGACGCTGAGAAAATGGAGTTGCCGTTTTTTGATCGTTTCAGTGCCGGTATTCGATTCTGCCGATAGGCCATCGTGACTTCAGGAGGTTTTCAATGCAGGATAGAAAAAAAATAATCATTGCTGGCATTTCCTCCTCTCTGCTGTTGTTGATCATCCTTGGAATTCTTCAGGAGAGGGGGGCCAAGTTTCTTAATCTTTCCAACCAATGGATTTTGCTTTCCATTTTGCCAATTCTTGTTGCCCTGTTTGTGGGCGGATACATAACGAAATTCAAAGGCTTTGGCGTTGAGTTGGAGTCGGCGTTGAAGGCGTCAGTCTCTTCATCGATAGATCTGAAAGCAACCGATGCACTATCCGATATTCCTGGCGATGAAAAACAAAGTCTGGAGTATTTGCACAAAATGCCGAGAGAAAAAGCCTTATCTATAAGGTGGCTTGTCTTTGAATCTGGTAGGAGAAACTATTATACGCCTTATGGGATACGAGAGTATTTAGAGAAATTGCCGAATTTAAGTTTTATAGAGGTGCGCACCAAGGAAGGGCAATTCATCTGTTATATCCCTATCCACTTCTTCAAGGGTCAAATCGATTCTGGCGGATACGACCGCTTTGATATGGAAATACTCGGGAGATTCGTAAGTGCAATTGAACAAGGAAATGTCCAAGAAAGTTTCTCTAACGTGGCAATATCTTTGGTTGTAAAAGGTAGCAGTAGCCTTGTGGAAGTCCTTAAGGCCATGAGAGAAGAACCAGTTGATATGGCTGCTGTCATCTCGGATAAAGGGAAATATCTTGGAGTGCTTTTCAGCCGAGATGTTGAAAGAAAGGTCGCTGATGCCGTGTTGCGCAGCAAGGCAGCTTGAGTAAACCCGAATAACTATCTTGAGAGTAAAATAGGTGGATACCCATATCATCATTAGTGAAGGGTTTCAGCGGAAAGGTGAACGCTAAAAAATAGACTCGATGCCGGTTGGTGGAGGGTTGAGGTATCTGTCATTTTGGGTTGGTGGTGGGGGCTCTTAACAGCGTAAGGTGAGTTATTATGGATATCGAGTTCCATTATTACATCGTCTACATCGTGGCATTGAGGGCGGGGTATGATCCCCATGACGCTTATCTGATCGCCTTTTCGTCCCAGCACACGGATGATAACAACAAGCGGTATGAGATCGGCGAGGGAACTCCCGACCGATACCACAATTACATCAGTCAAACATTAAACATCTTAAAGCCCGCCAAAGACCTTCTCCGAATCCACCCCATTTTCCACTTTATGCCCGGAACCAAGGACGAGGTTTTTGTCGATTCCGGCCGCCGCAGGGACGGAAAGCTTCATTTGTTGAACACCCTTCCTAAAAACCAAAACGCCTGTTTACTGCTTAGGGAGGCTTTGAGTTCCAAAAACCTCTACCGAATCGGGGTGGCCAGTCACATGTATTCTGACACATTCGCGCACCAGAACTTCGTAGGCTGTAATGACTCGTTTAATTCGATGAAAGGGGCCGTTGAAAAAGTGATTCCTAACATCGGGCATGCGGACGCAAAGTTAAATCCCGATTGGCCAGCCTTGCTCTGGAAGGACCAGCGTCTTATTCCAAGCCATTCCAAGATCGACAACAGACAGCGATTTCTTGACGCGGCCGTTGGTCTTTTTAAGGAATACTGCGGGTCTCGGGCAAGAACACCGTCAGCTCAGGACGTAGCCAGCCTGACTAAAGAGCTGAGCGAGGCGATAGGAGAAGCGGACGATACGAACCGGCTGACTGCGGATCGAATAGGTCGTTACAAGGCGCTCATCGGAACTCATTTTATCGAGTACGATCAAGAGGCCTGGTTCAAAGAGGCGATTGATAGGAAAATGGGTTTTTTTAAATGGGTTTATTCATGGAAAGGGGATTACAAGATGAGCAATTGGTTTCAATTTCAGGAGTCGGTGAAAGTCCATCAACGGCTGACCATAGAGAAACTTAGCCCCGCCTATGAGATGATGGAGCTTGTAAATTTTTAGTTTTTAAGAATGCCCGAAGCTCTCTCAGTGTTAGAGAGAAAGTTAGGGGGAGGGGGATGGCGCTATGGAGGAATTGATTCCACAATTACTCGAGTTTTTTACGACCCATTACAAACCCGGGATCATCGGGATGGTGGGGACCAGCGATTTTATCGGGTTGAGCATCAGGGAGGCTCAGAGGGCAGTGACAACAGATGGTAAGGCTTCTCTCTGGTCCCATTGCTTCATCTTTGGGGAGTTGAGGCTCGATCGAAGGGGGGCGGATGGTTCCAGGGGCAGAAGCCCGTATCTGTTCGAATCCGATCTCAAGGTCAATCTTTTGAAATCTCAGGTTCGGAATGGCGCTCAGGAGAACTGGATCGGCAAATGGTGCAGGAAGAAGGTGGAGAATGCGGCTGTCATCGATTTTGGCTTCTCAGAAGAGCAGAGGGATAACGTTCTTGCTACGGCGCTACAACTCGTTGATGAACAGGCGCTCTATCCGATTCAAGAGCTTCTTGGGACATGGTGGGCCATCGTCACGAAAAGACAGTGGCTCCCCAACCCCCTTGATGACCCTCACGCCATGTATTGCAGCGCCTTTGTCAGACACTGCTATAAAGAAGCGGGCAAGGACTTCCTTGGTCCTGAGATCAGTGTTTCAAATACTACTCCTGAGGATATCGCCCAGGCAGGTGTGAAGGCGGGTGCGATAAAAATTTACAAACCATAACCAAAATTCCCCTCGCCTCTTGCGGGAGAGGGAAGGGTGAGGGGAGATGATTCTAGAGTTGAGGAATGTTTAATGACAAATGAAGATACAACGCTACTTCTCCCTCACAAGCTATGAAGATAGCTGTTGAGCAAATTACGACAAAGAAAAGGAAGGAGGGCATACATGCCAAAATCAATTTACTCCTTGATCCATCGGCACGGTCGTTTTGCCGTCATTGGACTATCATTAGTTCTTTTCCTTCTCACCTTCGGGTGCGCAAGCCTCCGATATGCAGGGGCACCACCGCCGAGCTATGATGTGTGTCCTTTCGGTAAGCCTGCATGAAATCCGGTCATAAGCCGGGTTATCGTCGGTTATCCCAATAGAGAAAAGAATAGGATACCGATGAGAGAGAGCCACAACCTTGTTCCCGCACCCATAAGACCT
>Ga0194127_10001555_pt1 | contig 33440 bp, 32 predicted proteins | sample TA2KigC100mmetaG_FD_148624 | JGI IMG/M metagenome (GOLD analysis project Ga0194127, IMG submission 148624) | Freshwater microbial communities from Lake Tanganyika, Tanzania - TA2015036 Kigoma Deep Cast 100m | ecosystem: Environmental > Aquatic > Freshwater > Lake | place: Tanzania: Lake...
GTCCAAATTTAAAGTTTCAGTATTAATTAATATACCAGTTTTAAGCTTAGAAATAATTGTCTCAAAAATTTGCTTATTCACTTTAGTGAATAATTTAATATTTTCTATCAAGTGTATATTTACTTGAAAGAGTTTTAAATTACTAATAATTAAATATATTAGTGAAAACTCTTTTAACTCAACACTGGTTATAAATTGGCTTTCATTATAATATTTTTTGGTTAACTCTAGTGACTTTGTTTTCTTGATATAAAAAGTTTTTTTGTTTTGATTAGAGTAAGGTGTTAATTCAGATATTTTTTCAAGAAAATATTCTAAAACATATTTTTTAATAAAATTGTCTTTAATAGTATTTACTATAGATCTTAGCTTTTTTTCAAAAACTGCCAAGGACGATGGATTATTTTCTGTTTGTTTTTTATAATGACTAAAAATAAATTGATGTATAGATATTTTATTATTTTTCGTAAAATCAATAAAATAATTTTTGCCATTTTTGTTTACAAAACTATCAGGATCTTCCTTATCTGGCAAAAATAAAAATGAAATTTGCTTTTCTGGTTTAAGTTCTTTAATTGAATTTTCTGCTGCTCTTACCGCCGCCTTATATCCACTTTCATCTCCATCAAAACAAATTATTATATCCCCAAAAAATTGATTTAATATTAAAATCTGTTGATCGGTTAAGGAAGTTCCAAGATTAGCAACAACATTTTCAATTCCATTTTTACTCAAACCGATAACGTCCATATAACCCTCCACCAGATAAATATGATCTAATTTATTAGATAATTTTCTTGCAAAATCTAAATTATATAAATTCGATCCTTTTTTAAAAAAAGTAGTTTCAGGTGAATTAATATATTTGGCTAAGTAATCTTTATTTTCAATTATTCTTCCTCCTAAAGCTATTGGCTGACCTAAAATATTGTTTATTGGAAAAATTAATCTGCCTTTAAATCTTTCAATATAAATTTTTTTTTTGTCGTCTAAATAAAATAAACCAGTTTCAAATAAAATTTGTTCATTAAATTTTTGTTTTAATTTTTCATAAATTCTGGAATTTTTTTCTACATAGCCAATTTTAAATTTTCTAACTTGATCTATATTCAATGATCTTTTTTTTAAATAATCTCTGACGTAAGCGTAATTTTCATTCTTTAATAATTCTTCATGATAAAAATTTACATATTGAGAATAAACTGACAAATATTCTTTAAATTTTTGTTCTCTTTCTTGGTCCAGTTTAGAAAACTGATAAGGCTGCATCCCAGCGAGATTTGCTAGATATTTAACAGATTCACCAAATTTAAGATTTTGCATTTTCATTATAAAATCAAAAATATTTCCATGTTCAGCGGTTGCAAAACAATGATAAAATTCTTTTTCATCATTAACTGTAAATGATGGAGTTTTTTCATTTTTAAAAGGAGATAAACCTACAAACTCTTTACCTTTTTTTTTCAAAACTACACTTTTAGAAACTACAGTTGAAACTTTTAGTCTGGTTTTAATTTCATCAAGATATTCCTTAGGATATTTCATCTGTTATTTAATAATTCTTTGAGTAAAGTTCCAGCTTTTGCAAAATCTATTTCATCTGAATATTGTTTTTTTAGCTCACCCATAACCCTGCCCATATCTTTAATTGAGTTTGCCCCTATTTTTGCTATTGTTTCCAAACATATTTTTTTTACATCTTCTTCACCGATTTGTTTTGGTAGAAAACTAATTAAAATATCATATTCACTTTGTTCAATTTCTAATAAATCGTTTCGATTATTTTTTTTGTATATTTCAATTGATTCGGCTCTCTGTTTAACCATTTTTTTTAAAAGCTTTTTGATATCTTCATCGTCTGTATCTTTTTTATTTGGGCCAGATCTATTTACAATATCTAAATCTTTAATCGAGGATAGTATTAACCTGTAAGTTGATATTTTTGTTTTATTTTGAGTTTTTAAAGCAATTTTATATTCAGTTGAGATAGTATCTTTTAAAGTCATATTTTTTAATCTACTGTAAGAAAAAAATTCTTCAAAAGAAAAATTGTTTTTTTATAATTTTATAATACATCTCTGTTGCGATATTTAAGCAATTAATGTATTTAACTTTAACTCATGAGTTGTAATTGATTAAAAAAGCAAAAAAAACAAACTCAAAAAGAATTTTTAAAAGTCATAACGCCGTTCTAGTTCTTGAAAATAGGAGAGTTTTTAAAGGAATTGGTATTGGACATCCGGGATTTGCGACTGGAGAGGTTTGTTTTAATACATCAATAACCGGATACCAGGAAATTATGTCAGATCCATCTTATGCTGGTCAAATTATAAATTTTACATTTCCTCATATTGGAAATGTTGGAACAAACAATGAGGATCATGAGTCTGATAAAATATGGGTTAGAGGAGTAATCTTTAATTCTGAAATAACAACTCCATCAAACTACAGGTCATTTTTAAATTTAGATAAATGGCTTTTAAAAAATAAAATTGTTGGAATCATTGGAGTTGACACAAGAAGTTTAACTAATTTCATAAGAGATAAAGGTGCACCAAAAGGCACTATCGCTTTTTCAAAAACAGGAAAATTTAACCTTAATAAGATAACAAATTGTACAATTAACTGGAGTGGTTTAAAAAATCTAGATTTAGCCCAGGAGGTATCTACAAAAAAAAATTATTTATGGAAAGGATTTAAAACCTGGAAAAAAGACGCTGGTTTTGAAAAAAATTCAAAAAATTTTTTTCATGTAATTGCTATTGATTTTGGAATAAAGAAAAATATTTTAAGATACTTTTCAAACTTTAATTGTAAAGTAACCGTAGTTTCTTGTAAAACCTCAGCTGAAAAAATTTTAGCTCTAAAACCTAATGGAATTTTTTTATCTAATGGTCCAGGTGATCCTGCAGCAACTGGAAAGTATGCTGTTGGAATAATTAAAAATTTAATAAAAAAAAACTTGCCTATATTCGGAATTTGTCTAGGTCATCAGTTACTTGCCCTAGCCTTAGGTGCTAAAACAAAAAAAATGAAACTGGGGCACAGAGGCGCTAATCATCCAATTAAAAATTTAATTCATGACAATGTTGAAATTACAACCCAGAATCACGGCTTTGAAGTTGTGAGAGAAAGTTTACCAAAAAATGTTGAAATTACTCATCAGTCTTTATTTGATAACTCGATTGAGGGGATTCGATTAAAAAATAAACCAATATTTTCAGTTCAATATCATCCTGAGTCTAATCCAGGCCCTCAAGATAGTGTCTACCTATTTAAAGAATTTATCAATCACATGAAAAAATATGCCAAAAAGAACTGATCTTAGGAAAATTTTAGTAATTGGCGCTGGACCTATTATCATTGGCCAAGCATGTGAGTTTGATTACTCGGGAACGCAAGCTTGTAAAGCTTTAAGAGCTGAGGGTTTTAAAATTGTTTTAATAAACTCAAATCCAGCAACCATTATGACTGATCCAGAAATTGCAAACAAAACTTATATCGAACCCATCACAATAGAAGTTTTAGAAAAAATAATTATAAAGGAAAAACCAGACGCAATTCTTCCAACCATGGGTGGTCAAACTGGTCTTAACTTAGCAATGGAAGCATATAGAAAAGGAATTTTAAAAAAATATAAAATAGAACTTATTGGTGCAAACTCTAAGGCAATATCAAACGCCGAGGATAGAAACAAATTTAGAAAAAATATGATTGAAATAGGTTTAGATTTACCCAAATCAAAAATCGTTTACAACATTAAACAAGCAACAAAAGTTTTAAAACAAATTGGACTCCCTGCAATTATAAGACCCGCTTATACATTGGGTGGTCTTGGTGGAGGAATTGCAAAAAATAAAGAAGAATATTTTAAAATTATCGAACAAGGTCTTTACGAATCTGCAGTTAATCAAGTTTTAGTTGAGGAGAGTTTAGAGGGCTGGAAAGAATTTGAAATGGAGGTTATTAGGGACAAAAAAGACAACTGTATTATTGTCTGTTCAATTGAAAATGTCGATCCAATGGGAATTCATACTGGTGATTCCGTTACAGTTGCACCAGCTTTAACATTGACCGATAAAGAATACCAAGTAATGAGAAATGCCTCAATTGCTTGTCTTAGAAAAATCGGAGTTGAAACTGGAGGATCTAATGTTCAATTTGCGATCAATCCAAAGAATGGTCGAATGGTGATAATCGAAATGAACCCAAGAGTTTCAAGATCCTCAGCTCTTGCTTCAAAAGCTACTGGATTTCCAATTGCTAAGATAGCTGCAAAACTAGCAGTGGGCTACACTTTAGATGAATTAAAAAATGAAATAACCAAGATAACCCCTGCTTCATTTGAACCAACTATTGATTATGTGGTTACAAAAATTCCTAGATTTACTTTTGAGAAATTTCCAACATCGCCTGCAATTCTAAGTACATCGATGAAATCTGTTGGTGAAGCTATGGCCATTGGAAGAAATTTTAAAGAATCTCTTCAAAAAGCATTAATATCTCTTGAAACTGGATTTTCTGGATTAGATAGAATTTTTAATTTAAAAAAAAAGGAAATTGAAAATAAACTCAAAGAAAACATTCCTAATAAAATCCTTCTAGTTGCAGAAGCATTTAGAAAAAAAATTAATATTAAAAAAATTTATAGTTTGTGCAAAATCGACCCTTGGTTTTTAGAGCAAGTAAAAGAAATAGTAGATAATGAAAACAAAATAAGAAACAAAAGTCTGCCAAAAGATTTTAATGAGTTTAATAGAATTAAATCTATTGGTTTTTCAGATAAAAAATTAGCTGAGTTAACAAAAACATCGGAAGATTTAGTTAGAAAAAAAAGAGCAGCTTTAAAAATACTTCCAGTGTATAAAAAAATAGATACCTGCGCAGCTGAGTTTAAATCTTTTACTCCTTATATGTATTCAACATATCAAAGAAGTTTTTCTTCAAATTCTGAATGTGAAGCAAACCCCTCAAATAAAAAAAAAATTATTATTTTAGGGGGTGGGCCTAACCGAATAGGTCAAGGAATAGAATTTGATTATTGTTGTTGTCAAGCAAGTTTTGCTCTCCGAGATAGTGGTTACGAAACTATAATGATCAATTGTAACCCAGAAACAGTTTCAACAGATTATGATACAAGTGATCGATTATACTTTGAGCCTTTAAAAGAAGAATTTGTTTTTAATATTATTAAAAAAGAGCAGGAAAAAGGAAATTTAATAGGTATAATTGTACAGTTTGGTGGTCAAACACCAATCAAACTTGCAAAATTTTTACATGACAACAAACTACCAATATTGGGAACTCAATATTCATCTATAGATTTAGCAGAAGATAGAGATTTATTTAGGAAATTTATTAATAAATTAAAATTAAAACAAGCAGAAGGTAATATAGCCAAATCACATACACAAGCAATTCAAATCGCAGATAAAATTGGTTTGCCTCTTATGGTCAGACCCTCATATGTTTTAGGTGGTAGAGCTATGGAAATAGTCTATGAAAAAAATCAGCTTAAAAGTTTTGTAAAAGAAGCATTTAAAGCAGCCGAAGACAGCTCAATATTAATTGATAAATTCATTGATCATGCAATGGAAGTCGATGTTGATGCTATATCAGATGGTAAAAAAGTTTTTGTAGCAGGAATTATGCAACACATTGAAGAAGCTGGTATACATTCTGGAGACTCAGCTTGTTGCATACCTCCTGTTTCAATTAAACCTTATTTAATAAAACAAATTGAATATCAAACTAAAAAATTAGCTTTAGCCTTAAAAATTAAAGGTTTCATGAATATTCAATTTGCAATAAAAAAAGATGAAATTTATGTTATTGAAGTAAATCCTAGAGCAAGCAGAACAGTACCATTCGTCTCAAAAGCAAAAAGTCTTCCTCTTGCTAAAATTGCCTCGAGAATAATGACTGGCGAAAAATTATTAAAATTTAATTTAACAGGTAAATCTAACAATATGTATGCAGTTAAAGAGGCTGTATTTCCTTTTAATAAATTTCCAAATAGCGATTTACTTTTAGGACCAGAAATGAAATCAACAGGAGAAGTCATGGGTTTTGATAAAGATTTTGGGATGGCGTTTGCTAAAAGCCAAATTGCTGCTCAAAATTCTTTACCAAGAGATGGACTTGCATTTATTTCTTTAAAAGACTCACATAAAGATGAAGGTATAGATTTAGCAAAACAATTATTAAAATTAAATTTTACTCTTTGTGCAACGAAGGGCACTGCAGAGTATATAAAAAAACATGGAATGAAATGTAGAGTTGTTAACAAAGTTAGTAGTGGTTCGCCGCATATTGTTGATATTCTAGACTCAAAAAAAATTGCACTAGTGATTAATACCGGTGGTGGAAATACCGAACATCGACTTAGTGATGCAATGGCACTAAGAAGAGCAACTCTTAAAAATAAAGTTCCTTATTGCACCAATATGTCTACTGCTCAAGCTTGTTTAAAAGCAATTAAATCCCTTAAATTAAAAAAATTAGAAATAACTGCTCTTCAAGATATATAGATTATTTTACTTTCCAGTCAGTTTTAAAAGAGACATAATTAACTTGAAGACATCTTCTTTCTTTAATAATTTCTTTCTTTTCCATCCCGTGCCAAGTATTGGGACCACTAGAAAAAAAATAACCATAATTATTTCGATAAGGAAGTGTTTTTACCTTATTTAAATTAGTATTGTAAAAATCAGTACCCAATAATTCACTTTCATTAAATTTATTAGAAAATAACAAACATGACATTAGCTTTTCTTTAATATCACAATGTGGTTTTAACCAAAAACCTTTACGATCACAAATTACTTCAACTCTGACAAAGGCGCTAGATAAATTTTTTCCAATTAAACTTGAAATTTTTTCATAGGTTTTTTTTTCTTGAAGCTCATTAATTAATTTTGTTAGATTTGGAAACTCTTTTGAGTTTTGATTGGTTATAAAACATCTAAACTTTAATGCCTTACCACCGTTTGCAATACCCTCTCTATACTCTGGAGCACCTCCGTCTATAGCTCTTGTTCCATCATAATTTAAATTATATTTTATTGGATCATCAATATCTGCATTATTTATTTCATCGAGCTGTGGTGCAGTCAAAGGTTCATTTAATTCCCAATGTAAAAATGGATAACTAAATTTTTTAGATTTATTTTCTATAGAATTTAAAAATGACATTAAAAATTAATTTTTTGTTTGATTATATTTGCTACTCTTCTTGTTTCATCAAGTTTTTTATAGTTCCAAATTTCCAATGGTTCACCTAAATTTCTTATTATATTTAATTCTCTAAACAAATTTCTAAATTTCTGAAATCTTAAATCTTTTTTTTTTGGAAAAATATTGGCTACATAAATAGGCTTCCCAGTAAGAGCCGTTTCTGAAATCATTGAACTAGAGTCGCAGGTTACCACAATATAATCAGAGATAGCTAAAGCAGATAAATAAGCATTTTTATCAACATTTTTAATTATCGTGTGATTATTGTCAAAAAAATCTTTTGCATAATCAATAATATTTTGTGGTGTTCTCATTGAGGGTATGACCACAAATTGAAGATTTTCTTGATTTAATAAATTTGATAAGATTAAAAAAATCTCTCTAAAATTTTTAATTGAATAATCATAATATTTTGTTGGTCCGCCCAAAATTAATGTTAAAATTTTTCTCCTATCGTTTTTAATAAAAGATTTTAAATAATCTTTTTTTTGATTAATTTCATGTTCAGTCAAGTAATGAATCGCTCCCTTAGTACTAACAACATTGTCACCTGATATCTCGTCATGTTCTGGCACAACAACGAAGTCAAAATTTTTCAAATTAACCTTTGGATTTTGAATATGGATATTAAAAATTTTTTTAGCTGAGTTTTTTTTTAAATAAATCGAAGATACTACACTTTTTCTACCACAAGAAATAATTATATCAAACTCAGGAATTTTAAAATTTTTATAAACCTTTAATGAAACTGGAGTAAATTTTGGTGGAATCAATTTCCATAAATTATTAAGTTCAATCTTTTGGTGTATAAAATCTAAATCTAGAGCTTTAGCTAAACCTTCTGCTTGACTTATCATGCCGTGCATTCCTTCGGTTAATAATAACCCTTTTAATTTTACCATTTATCCCTATATAACTTTTGTATGAATCAAAATCCAACTAAACACACAAAAGTGTTAATAATTGGATCAGGTCCTGCTGGGTATACTGCAGCTGTTTATGCGGCTCGAGCGATGCTTAATCCAATTTTAGTATATGGAATCCAAAAAGGGGGCCAGCTTTCAACCACAACTGATGTCGAAAATTACCCTGGTTACTCTGAAGTTATTCAAGGTCCATGGCTAATGGATCAAATGAGAGATCAAGCAAAAGCAGTTGGCACTGAATTAATCGAAGATCATATTACCTCAGTAAATTTAAAATCACATCCATTTGAAGCAACTGGAGACAGAGGTCAAAAATATACTGCTGATAGTATTATTATATCAACAGGGGCTCAAGCAAGGTGGTTAAATTTAAAATCAGAACAAGAGTACAGAGGGTTTGGCGTGTCCGCTTGCGCTACTTGTGATGGTTTTTTCTTCAAAGAAAAAGAAGTTGCAGTTGTTGGAGGGGGTAACGCAGCTGTTGAAGAAGCTATATTTCTTACAAAGTTTGCGTCAAAAGTTAAGTTAATCCATAGAAGAGATAAACTGAGAGCGGAAAAACTTCTTCAAAAAAAATTAATGGAAAATAAGAAAATTGAAATAATTTGGAACTCAGTAGTTGAAGATGTGATTGGCGAAAAACAGCCTAAAAATGTTAGAGGTATAAAAATTAAAAATATTATAACAAATGAAATTAAAGAAATTAAAATTGATGGTCTATTTATTGCAATTGGCCACGATCCTGCAACAACACTTTTTAAAAACCAATTAGATATGGATAAAGATGGATACTTGATAACAAAACCAGACTCAACCGAAACTAATATTCCAGGAGTTTATGCTGCAGGCGATGTTAAAGATAAAATATTCAGACAAGCTGTCACTGCCGCTGGCATGGGTTGTATGGCGGCACTTGAAGCTGAGAAATTTTTATCCCATTAAGACTCTATTTATATTTTTATTTTAAACTTTTACAAAAATTAGATATTTTTTTTAAAGCTATTTTAAGATTTGCCATTGAAGTAGCATAAGAAATTCTAAAAAAACCCTCTAAACCAAATGCAGAACCCTGAACAACTGCAACACCAGTATGTTCTAACAGTGACTGAACAAAATCAGTGTCATTTTTTAGTTGATTTCCATTGCTATCTTTTTTTCCAATTAAGTTTTTGCAGCTAGGAAAAACATAAAAAGCACCCTCAGGATTTAAACATTCAATTCCGTCAATAGCGTTTAATTCTTTGACAACAAAATCTCTTCTTTCTTGAAATGATTTATTACGCACTTTAATAAAATCTTGATTACCATTTAACGCTTCTACAGCCGCGGCTTGACTAATTGATGATGGATTAGTTGTTGACTGTGATTGAATTTTTGCTATTGCTTTAATAATATCTTTTGGGCCTGCTGCATATCCAATTCTCCAGCCAGTCATTGAATAAGTTTTGCTAACACCATTCATTGTTAATACACGGTCTTTTAACTGATCTATTTGTGCGATCGTAAAAAACTTAAAACGTTCATAAATTACATGCTCATAAATATCGTCACTTAAAATATAAACATGCTTGTGTTTAATTAACACATTAGCAATTTCTCTAATATCATTTTCAGAGAAACATACACCTGTTGGATTAGATGGGGAATTTAAAATAATCCATTTTGTTTTTGAAGTAATTGCTTTTTCTAGTTCTTGTGGACGTAGCTTAAAACCTTGTTTTTCATTACACTCTAAAATAATTGGAGTTCCTCCAGCTAACAAAACCATGTCAGGGTATGAAACCCAATAAGGAGCTGGTATAATTACTTCATCACCTTCATTTAAAGTAGCCATCATTGCATTATAAATCACGTGTTTTCCTCCAGCACCCACAGTGATCTCATCTAATTCATAATCTAGATTATTTTCTCTTTTAAATTTTTGTTTAATGGCTTTTTTTAAAGCGGGCGTTCCATCTACAGCAGTATATTTTGTATCTCCATCTTTAATTGCTTTAATCGCTGCCGCTTTAATATTATCTGGAGTATCAAAATCAGGCTCTCCAGCTCCTAATCCTATTACATCCTTACCAGCGGCTTTTAATTCTCTAGATTTTTGGCTAACTGCGATAGTTGGTGATGGTTTAATTTTATTTAAGTTTTTAGATATAATGCTCATTGAAATATTAATTTATTCAACTAGTTTTATATTTAATGCAGAATACTTATCAAGATTTAATTACTGAAGTTCAAAGTAAAAATCCACATATTCACAATAAATTGGAAGGTGGAAAGAAATTTAAGTTTTCGTCAGATTTTAAACCAGCAGGAGATCAACCTGCGGCCATTAAGCAACTAGTTGAGGGAGCCAACCAAAATAAATTAAGCCAAGTTTTACTTGGCGTCACTGGATCTGGAAAAACTTTCACGATGGCAAAAATTATTCAAGAAACCAACAGACCTGCTTTAATTTTAGCTCCAAATAAAACTTTAGCAGCACAGCTTTATGGTGAAATGAAATCATTTTTTCCTGACAACGCAGTGGAATATTTTGTTTCATATTATGATTATTATACTCCCGAAGCTTATGTTCCAAGATCAGATACATACATTGAAAAAGAGGCTTCAATTAATGAGCAAATTGATAGAATGAGACATTCTGCGACTAGATCTCTTTTAGAGAGAGATGACGTAATTATAGTTGCTAGTGTGTCATGTATTTATGGACTAGGCTCTGTTGAAGCTTATAGCAAAATGACCTTGAGCCTAAAAAGAAATTATGACTATAATAGAGAGCAGTTAATAAAATCTTTAGTAGCCCTTCAGTACAAGAGAAATGATCAAAATTTTTATAGAGGAACTTTTAGAGCAAGAGGAGAATACCTCGAAGTATTCCCCTCGCATTTGGAGGATAGAGCTTGGAGATTGAGTTTATTTTCAGATAAACTAGAAAAAATTGAGGAATTCGATCCACTAACGGGGGACCTAGTCAAAGAATTAGAGGTTATTAAGATATATGCAAATAGTCATTACATAACTCCTAAACCAACCTTAGAACAAGCAATTATTCAAATTAAAAGGGAATTAGAAATAACCTTAAGAAAACATCGATCGGAAAATAAATTACTTGAAGCGCAGAGGTTAGAAGAGAGGACTAAATTTGATTTAGAGATGATTGAGGCAACTGGTTCATGTGCGGGGATTGAAAATTATTCTAGATTTTTATCAGGAAGAAAGGCTGGAGAACCACCTCCCACTCTATTTGAATATTTTCCGGATAATACTTTAATTTTTGTTGACGAATGTCATGTTACTATTCCACAATTAAATGGGATGTACAAAGGTGATCGATCAAGAAAAAGCACATTAGCTGAATATGGATTTAGATTGCCCTCTTGTATGGACAATAGACCTTTAAAATTTGAAGAGTGGGATGCAATGCGAACCCAAACTATTTTTGTCTCGGCAACTCCTGGACCTTGGGAATTGAAATTAGTTAAAAATAAATTTGTAGAGCAAGTTATTAGACCAACCGGATTAATTGATCCTCCAGTGGAAATAAGATCTGCTAAAAATCAGGTAGATGATTTAATGCACGAATGTATTAAGACAGTTGAAAAAAATTATAGAGTTTTAGCAACAACGCTCACTAAGAGAATGGCCGAAGATTTAACTGAGTATTTGCACGAAAATGGCGTAAAAGTTAGGTATCTTCACTCTGACATTGATACTTTAGAAAGAATTGAAATTATGAGAGATCTAAGATTAGGAGTGTTTGATGTATTAGTAGGTATAAATTTATTAAGGGAGGGTCTCGATATTCCTGAATGTGCCCTAGTTGCAATTTTAGACGCAGATAAAGAGGGATTTTTAAGATCAGAAACATCACTTATTCAAACAATTGGAAGAGCGGCTAGAAATATTGATGGAAAAGTAATTCTTTACGCAGATAAAGAAACAAACAGTATCAAAAATGCGATCAAAGAAACTGACAGAAGAAGAGCTGTGCAGTTAGCGTATAATAAAAAAAATAATATAGACGCTGCGACCATTAAAAAAGAAATTAACGACATATTAGAAAGTGTTTACGAAAAAGATTACGTAAAAGTTGGTTCTGATGCCAATATAGGAGGTAACTTAAAAAAACATTTAAAAGCACTTAATAAAAAAATGAAAGATGCAGCAACGAACCTTGAGTTTGAGCAAGCTGCAAAAATAAGAGATGAAATAAGGAAATTAGAAGCTAGTGATTTAGAAATTGTGTTAAACCCAAAAATAACAGAATATAGTCTTACAAATAAAGTCTATCCTAAAGGCAGATCCACAATGGGATTGCCTGGAACACGTGCACAAAAAGGTAAAAAAAAGTGGAAGCAAATAAGGTAATTATCACCGGAGGAGCAACCAGAATTGGTGCGGCTATTGCAAAAAAATTATCTGGTCCTAACAAAGAAATTTTAATTCATTATAATAAATCATCATTAAAAGCTCAAAAATTAAAAAAGGAATTAGAAAAAAAAGGGACAAAGGTTTATCTGGTCAAAGGTGATTTAAGTAAAGAAACCGATATAAACAAAATAGTAAAGTTTGCTAAATTAAAGTTAAAATATTTTAATTGTTTAATAAATAATGCATCATTATTTGAAAATGATAATCTTGAAAATTTTACAATAAATAGTTGGAAGAAACATTTAACAACAAACCTAAGAGCACCTGCTTTATTAACTAAAAAATTTGCTCAAAATATCAGAGGAAAAAATAATAATATCATTAATATTATTGACCAAAGAGTTTTTAAATTAACTCCTTTTTTCTTTTCATATACGATTAGTAAAACTGGGCTGTATACTTTAACCAAAACCAGCGCTATGAGTCTTGCACCAAATGTTAGAGTAAATGGGATAGCACCAGGTCCTACAATAAAAAATAAAAGACAAAGTAATAGACATTTTAAAAAACAATATTTAGCAACACCCCCAAAAAAACAAGTTGATGTTGAAGAAATATGTAATGCGGTTGATTTTTTTATAAAAAATAAGTCTATAACAGGACAAGTTTTAGCTATTGATAGTGGTCAACATTTAAATTGGCAAACACCAGACATAATGAATGGTAAAGAATGAAAAAAGATAATCTAAAAATTGTTAAAATAGGTCAAAATAAAAGTTTATTTAACTACGAGAAAAAAATTCTTATCAATGAATTAATTTTAAGACTTAAACTTGGATATTATGATCATGAAAAAGAAAAGCCTCAAAGAGTCAAATTTAGTCTTGAAATTGATTATGAAAATAAAAAACCTACAGACGACATGGATATTAAATCAATAGTTAACTACGGAAATGTGGTCAAACTAATAACAAAGCTTGTTAACAAAAAACATTATAATTTTTTGGAGACACTTGCAGAGTCAATATTTAGTGAGCTTTTTAAAGATCAAAGAATTGCAAAAATAAAGTTAAAAATTGAAAAGCTTGAAATTGTAAAAGAATGTTCCTCTGTTGGTATTCAAATTACCAAAAAAAGAAGTTATGAAAAGTTCTGAAATTGGAAAACAAGTTATTAAAAAAGAACTTTCATTAATTCCAAAAAGTCCAGGTGTCTACAAAATGCTGAATCATAAAGGTGATATTCTTTATGTTGGAAAAGCAAAAAATTTACCTAATAGATTACAAAGTTACATAAATGAAAAAAATCATATCATCCGAACCGAAAGAATGCTTTCTCAAACTTATAAGTTAGAAATTACAACAACTACTAATGAGTCTGAAGCCTTGCTACTTGAAGCAAATTTAATTAAAAAACACAAACCTAAATTTAATATTTTACTTAAAGACGATAAATCTTTTCCTTCAATATTTATCAGTAATCAAGATCAATGGCCCCAAGTTACTAAGCATAGAGGCAAAAAAGAAAAAGAGGGTTTTTATTTTGGACCATTTGCATCTGGTGGTTCAGCTAATTGGACTATCAAGATGCTTCAAAAAATTTTTCAAATTAGAGTTTGTGACGAGGCAACTTTTAAGAACAGAAAAAGACCATGTATCTTGTACCAAATTAAGAGATGCTCAGCTCCATGCGTAGGGTATATCGAAAAAGATGAATATAAAAAATCTGTTGATGATGCAATTCAATTTGTCTCTGGTAAATCCAGAGAAATACAAAAAAAACTCTCTGTGCAAATGGAGGAAGCTAGTGAAAAACTCGAATATGAAAAAGCCTCAATTTTTAGAGACAGAATCAAATCATTAAATATAATTCAATCTTCACAAAGAATAAATGAGGCAAACTTGATTGATGCCGATGTAATTGCAGCTTACAAAGAGTCTGGAAAAACGTGTATACAAGTTTTTTTTTATAGAGCAAAACAAAATTGGGGAAATCAATCGTATTTTCCTAAACATGATCCTGATCAAAATCTTTCTGAAGTTATGTCATCATTTTTAATGCAGTTTTATGAAAATAAAAATGTGCCTAAATCAATTATTATTAATATAGATATCAAAGATAAAAAACTGATAGAAGATGCTTTATCGCAAAAAGAAAATATCAGTGTTATTATTACAATAGCTAAAAAAGGTTCCAAAGCAAAAGTCGTCGCTTTAGCTGAGAAAAATGCAAAAGAGGCACTGAATAGAAAAATATATGAAACTAACAATAATAAAAATTTATTTAAAATAATTGCTAAAAAATTCGAACTTAAAAATTATATCAATTTAATTGAAATTTACGATAATAGTCATATTCAGGGAACTAATAGTGTTGGTGCGATGGTGACATTTGGAGAAGAGGGATTTGTTAAAAAAAGATACAGAAAATTTGATATAAAAACCAAGGGCGCTGAACAAGATGATTTTGCAATGCTTAAGGAAGTTTTAACTAGACGATTTAAAAGAGCAATTTTAGAAACTGGTAATTTTTTAACATTACCTAATTTAATTTTAATAGATGGTGGTAAAGGTCAATATTCCGCTGCTAAAGAAGTTTTACAAGAGTTTAAGCTAAATAATTTACCAATAATAGCAATTGCCAAGGGCAAGGATCGAAACAGTGGAAATGAAACCTTTTTTCATAATGGAAAAAGTTTTAAATTTGAAAGAAATGATCCTACACTATTTTTTTTGCAACGTTTAAGAGACGAAGCGCATAGATTTGCAATTAATTCACATCGTTTAAAAAGAGCTAAAGGAATTAAAAGATCTTTACTTGATCAAATTATTGGCATCGGTGCTATTAGGAAACGTTCACTATTAAACCATTTTGGATCCGCTAAAGCTGTAGAGTCTGCTAGTTTTGATGAAATTAAATCTGTAGAAGGAATTGAGGAAAAAGTAGCAAAAAAAATATATAATTTTTTTCACGATTAAATATGTTCAAAAAAATTCCAAATATATTAACAATTGGCAGAATAATTCTGGTACCTTTTTTTGTAATTGCTTTCTATCTACCTGGATTTTATGGCGATCTAACTGCATTAATAATATTTATTGTAGCTTCATTTACTGATTTTTTAGACGGGTTGCTTGCTCGAATGCTTGGAGAAGAGTCAAAATTAGGTGAATTATTAGATCCTATTGCCGACAAAATTATTGTAGCAACTGCATTGATTTTATTAGTAATGAACGAAACTATTAAACATTATGAAGTTATTGCTGCAATCATAATACTAACTAGGGAAATCTTAATTTCAGGTCTTAGAGAGTTTTTAGCAAAAGATAGAGTTAAATTACCAGTTTCAAGTCTTACAAAATTAAAAACTTTTTTGCAAATGGCCTCTATTAGTTTATTACTTTCAGGAGAAACAGGAAATAAAATTATTAATTTTGAAAATTATAACGCGCAAATGATTGGAATAACTCTTTTGTGGATTTCAGCTGTATTAACTCTTTTTACAGGTTATAAGTATCTGCGGAAAGTCATTAACTATGTTATTTCTGAAGACAACAAAAATTAAGCTGCTCTTTTTTTTCTAACTAAAGACTGGTAGCTTTCATTTAAATCGATAATAACATTACAAACTTTAAAATTATATTCTGCAATGCTAGAGACAGGGGTTATTTCGGCAGCAGTTCCTGTTAAAAAACATCCAACAAAACTTGAAAGTTCGATTGGATTAATTTTTCTTTCATGAACTTTTATATTTTTTGACTTAGCAATTTCAATTACAGTTTGCCTCGTAATCCCATTTAAAAAAGAATCAGGTATGGGTGTGTGAAGTTCACCATTTTTATCTTTAAAAAAAATATTTGCTCCTGTTGCCTCTGCAACATTTCCCTCAAAATCTAACATTAAAGAGTCTGTATAACCCTGTCTTTCAGCTTCATGCTTTGAAAGAGTACAAATCATATAAAGACCTGAAGCTTTTGTATCCCACGGAATAGTATTAGGAGCAGGTCTTCTCCAGTTAGATATATTTAATTTTATTCCCTCAATTTTTAATTTTGGATCGAAGTAAGATCCCCACTCCCATGTGGCAATCGCTACATGAATTTTTGTTTGTTGAGCTGATATCGCCATCATCTCACTACCTCTCCATGCAACAGGTCTCACATAACCATTTACTATATTTTGCGTTAAAATAATTTCTTTAGATGCAGCATTTATTGCATGTTCAGTGTAAGGGATCTCAAAGCCCATTCTCTTGGCTGAATAAAAAAACCTCGAAGTGTGTTCCTCTAACTTAAATATAGCACGATCGTAAACTCTTTCGCCCTCGAACACACAACTTGCATAATGTAATCCATGGCTTAATACATGAATTTTAACATCGGTCCAATTAACTAAGTCTCCGTTGTACCATATTTTTCCAGATCTTTTATCGTAAGGTATCATTTGTTAAATAAATAAATTTTATTTGAAAAATATCTTTGTATCTTGATTATGTCAATATAACTTACCTTTATAATGAAAGAACTACTTTATTTAAAAGACGAACAGCTTAAAGAATTTATAGAAAAACTATTTGTAAGTTATCGAGAAACCTTCAATGACTCAAAAAAAATTTTAAAGAAATATGCAATTGGTTTAGCCCATCATAAAGTAATTCTTCTTTTATCGATGTACCAAGGTATTTCAATTTCAGACTTATTAAAACGCTTAAAGATTACGAAGCAAAGTTTAAATAGAGTTCTTAGGGATCTTATTAAAATTCAAATAATTACCTTTAAAAAAAATGATCAAGATACAAGAATAAAACATATTTACCTCAATGAAAAAGGGGGCAAAATATTTAATGAGGTTTTTGAGATACAAAAAAAAAGAATCCATAATGCCCTGCTCAACTCCACAGCAGAAGAAGTAATTAATTTTGATAATGTTTTAAATAAAATTATTAATGGATAAATTTGTGGCACACATTTTAGTCGTTGATGATGATCATGAAATTAGATCTCTATTAAAAAAATATTTAAATGAAAATAATTATTTAATTACAACAGCTGAAAATGCAGAAGATGCATCAAAAAAAATTAAAATAATTAAATTTGATCTAATTATTTTAGATATCATGATGCCTGGTAAAAGCGGATTAGAATTTATTAAAGATCATAAAAAAAAAATAGATACCCCAATTATTTTATTAACAGCAAAAAATCAATCTAATGAAAGAGTTGAGGGACTAGAAATTGGTGCAGATGACTACCTATCTAAACCATTTGAACCTAAAGAACTTATTTTAAGAATTAATAACATTTTAAATAAAACAAGTAAAAGTCAGCAAAAAAGAATAATTGAGTTTGAAAATATTAAAATTGATTTAAACAAACTTTTAATTTTAAAAAAGGATATTGAATTTAAAATTAATAATACAGAAAAAATTATACTAGAAAAAATGATAAATAATCCAGGTAAAATATTCTCTAGGGAAGATATAGGAAATGTAATCGAATTAAACAAAGAAAGATCAATTGATGTCATTATTACTAGACTAAGGAAAAAAATAGAAATAGATCCAAAAAATCCTAAATTTCTTCAAACAATCAGGGGAGCAGGATATGTTTTATGGATTGAGTAGTTTTTTTAAAAAACTTCTTCCAAAAAGATTATTTTACCGGGCATTGCTAATTGTGGCTATACCTGCAATTGTAATTCAATTACTTATCGCTGTTGTTTTTTTTGATAGTATTTGGATTAAAACTAACCAAGGAATGACTAAAGCATTGGTAAACGAGATTTCAGCTTTTATCGAGTCATATAAAAATGAAAAATTAAGTAAAAAAGAACTAGAAAATTTTTTTTCAAAGTCATTTAATTTAAATATTGAGTTAATTGAAAATGAAAATTTCGATTACACTTATAGCAAACAAAAATTTAGTCCAATAGACAGAGCTCTTCGAAGAGAATTAAAATCTAAATTTGGTCTAAATAAATTTTGGTTCGATACAAAAAACTATAAAGAATTAATTGATATAAGAATAAAACATGAAAATGGATATTTTAAATTTTTAGTTCCTAGAGATAGAATAGCAAGTTCTTCAGCCAGAATATTCGGTCTTTGGATTTCAGTGCCGGGAATTTTAATAGTGATTATTTCAATAATTTTCTTAAAAAATCAGACAAGGCCAATAGTTAATTTAGCTAAAGCTGCAGAAAGTTTTGGGAAAGGTGAAAAAATTGATAAATTTAAACCCTCCGGTGCATTAGAAATTAGAAAAGCTGGTTATGAGTTTGATAAAATGAGAAAAAGAATTTTAAGACATCTCAATCAAAGAACTGAAATGTTATCAGGCATAAGTCATGATCTAAGGACTCCATTGACTCGTATGAAACTTAAAATAGCATTTATCAAAGATAACCAGCTATCCAAAAAACTAAGTGAAGATATTAATGAAATGGAAAAAATGCTTAATGAGTATCTTCAGTTTACAAGTTCATCATATATAGAAAAAGATGAAATGTTTAATTTATCTGAATTAATTGAGGAAATAATTGAAAAATATGATAATGAAAATATTTCAAATTCTTTAATTCCAAGAATTTACATCAATGGGAGAAAAAGTTTAATTAAAAGGTGTCTAAATAACTTAATCGATAATGCTATTAAGTATGCCGATAAAATAAAAATTAAATTAATTAAAAATAATAAAAATATATTTGTCTACATTGATGACAATGGTCCAGGTATTCCTCCTGAAGAATATGAAAATGTTTTTAAACCTTTTTATAAAATAGATAAAGGACGATCTGCATCGAAATCTAGTGTAGGTCTTGGTCTATCAATTGCATCGGATATAATTAGATCTCACGGTGGTAATATCAAATTAGAAAAATCTAATATGAATGGGCTTAGTGTTAGGGTTATTTTTCCTATTTAAATTTTTTTCTTCGACTCAACTCTATTTTTTGCATTTTCGTCTCAAGATTTTCAACCCTTTTTGAGAGGACGTCAAACTCATCTTTGCTTACAAGTTTCATTTTGAAAATAAATTCATCTCTTTTTGATTTTAATATAGTTAAAAGTTCTACACCTAGATCTTTTGAAGATATTAAGCCTTGCTCAAAAAGCTTCGCTAGTTTGTCAATTATAAATTTTGAGTTTTTCATTTATTTATTTATACACTTATATACTTTATAACTATTAGTTAATATGTTCACCAATAATTTTGACCCAGTCGCTTTTCAAATACTTTCGTTTGAAGTCAGATGGTATTCATTAGCTTATATTGTTGGAATTTTACTTGGATGGATATTAAGTAAAAAAATTTTCATTCAAAAATCATATTTAAAAGAAAAATTTGATGATTATATAACCTATTTAATTCTTGGTATTATTATCGGTGGAAGATTAGGCTACGTAATTTTTTATAATTTTGATTATTATTTGAATAATCTCACCGATATATATAAAATCTGGGAAGGTGGAATGTCTTTTCATGGGGGAGTGATTGGCATAATAGTTGCGAGCATTCTATATTCAAAAAAATATAATCATAATCCATTTATTTACATGGATATTGTTGCTTTAGTTGCTCCTATTGGAATTTTTTTTGGTAGGTTGGCTAATTTTATTAATTCTGAATTATACGGTAAAATTACTAATGTACCATGGTCAGTAATATTTGTTCAAATTGACGATTTAACAAGACATCCATCTCAATTATACGAGGCATTTTTTGAAGGTATTATTTTGTTTGTGATATTAATATATTTTAAAAAGAAAAACTTTCTCAACATACCTGGAATGATATCAGCCTTATTTTTAATATTTTATTCTATTTTTAGATTTTCACTTGAATTTTTTAGAGCCCCGGACCAACAACTTGGCTATCTAATTTTAAATTTAACAATGGGACAAATTATTAGTCTGTTATTTTTTTTAATAGGAATCTATTTATTTTTTTTAAAAAATGAAAATACACAAGAAAACTAGTTTACCTTTAGATAAGTTTATAAACTGGGCACTTTACGATAAACAAATAGGTTACTATATGAACAATAACCCTTTTGGAAAAAAAGGGGATTTTATTACCGCACCAGGTATTTCAAGGCTTTTTTCTGAAATAATAGCTATCTGGGTTATTACATTTTGGCAAAGCTTGGGCTCTCCTAGAAAGTTTAATTTAATAGAATTAGGTTCAGGGAATGGAGAAATGATGAAAATATTAATTGAAAGTTTTAAAAAATTTCCTGATTTTTTAAAATCATGTACTTTTATTATATACGAAAAAAGTCAACTATTAATAAAATTACAGAAAAAAAACATTAATTATAAAAATATTATTTGGATTTCAAACTTAAATAAAATTAAATCATTACCAAGTATTTTTTTAGCAAATGAGTTTTTTGACGCTATGCCAATCAAACAATTTTTTAAAAAAAAAAATATTTGGTATGAAAGATATGTAAATTTTTTTGATAAAAAAATAAATTTTTTAGACAAAAAATTTAATATACAGAAATTTGAAAATCAAATCAAATTTGAAATATCAAAAAAACAAAAAATAATAGAATATTCGCCGCAGGGTATCAAATACTTAAAAAAATTATCTTCAAAAATAACAAAAAATCGAGGTGGAATATTAATTATCGATTATGGGTACTTAAACGAAAAAATGCAAAATACACTTCAGGCAATTTATCATCATAAGTATTCAGATGTTTTAAAAGATATTGGTAAATCTGATATTACACATTGTATTAACTTTGATTTATTTAAAAAAATAGTGAATAAATTTCAAAAACTAGAGACAATTATTACTGACCAAAAAAAGTTCTTAACAAAAATGGGAATTTTTGAAAGAGCAGAGATAATAAGCAAAAATCAAACATTTTTAAAAAAAGCAAATATATTTTACAGATTAAAAAGATTATTAGATGAAAATGAAATGGGTAAAATATTTAAAGTAATGTTAATAAAAAATAAAAATAATCAATTCAAAATGGGTTTTTAAATTGTTTAAATCAAATAAATTATCAAAAATTAAAATAATTCAACATGGCTTTTTTAACAAAATAGGTGGGAAGTCTACAGGTATTTATAAAAGTCTAAACTGTGGAATAGGCTCTAAAGATAAAAAAGATAATGTAAAAAAAAATCTAGAAATAGTAAGAAAAAAAATTGGAAATAATTCAAAAAAAATTTTTTTATTACAGCAGTTTCACAGCAACAAAATAATTTATTTAAACAATGAAAAACTTTTAAATAGAACTAGACCTAAAGCTGATGCGATAATAACAGATCAAACAAAAATACCCATTGGCATTTTAACAGCCGACTGTGCCCCAATTTTACTCTGTGATAAAAAAAGAAAAATGATTGCAGCAATCCACGCAGGTTGGAAGGGTGTTTATAAAGATATTTTAGATAGGGTAATAAGATTTATGATAAATAAAGGATGTAAACACTGCAATATTACTGCTGCTATTGGTCCATGTATTTCAGTGAAAAATTATGAAGTGAAAAATGATTTTCAGAAAAAATTTCTTAAAAAAAATAAACAAAATCAGAAATTTTTTAAAAAAAAAAACAGTAAAATATATTTTGATTTGACAAAATATATTTATTTTAAACTTAAAAATAACAAGATTAAGTTCATAGACTCACTAAATATAGACACATATGATAATAAAAATAATTTTTATAGTTCAAGAAGAGCTATGAAATTGAACGAAAATGATTATGGTAGAAATATTTCGATAATTATGATTAAATAATATTTTAATGAAATTATTGTCTGGAAATAGCAACAAACCATTAAGTAAAAATATTGCAAAATATCTTAAATCAAAACTTGTCAATTCAAGTATAAAAAAATTTTCAGATGGAGAAATCTATATTGAAATTAATGAAAACATTAGGGGTAATAGTATTTTTATAATTCAATCAGTATCGACTCCAGCTAATGATAATTTAATGGAATTGTTGCTTTGCATTGATGCTTTGAAAAGATCCTCTGCAAAAAATATTACAGCGGTTATTCCATATTTTGGGTATGCTAGACAAGATAGAAAAGTAGTTCCCAGAACTTCTATATCTGCAAAGCTTGTTTCAAACCTAATTACAAAGGCTGGTGCTGATAGAATAGTTACGGTTGACTTGCATGCGGGACAAATTCAGGGTTTTTTTGATATTCCAGTTGATAATTTATTTGCAACACCAATTTTTGCACGACATATCAAAAAAAAAATTAAATATAAAAATTTAATTTGTGTTGCACCTGATGTGGGCGGAACCGAAAGAGCGAGAGCACTTGGAAAAATTTTAAATAGCGAATTAGCTATAGTAGATAAAAGAAGAGCAAAGCCAGGCCAATCAGAAGTAATGAATATAATTGGAAATGTTAAAGAAAAAATTTGTGTTATTGTTGATGACATTATCGACTCAGGAGGAACTATTGTGAATGCTGCACAAGCTTTAAAAGAAAGAGGGGCCAAAGAAGTATATGTATATATTACTCATGGAGTTTTAACTGGTGATGCAGTAAAAAAAATAAAAAATTCTTCAATAAAAAATTTAGTTATTACTGATACTATTGACAATAGTGAGAAAATTAAAGGTGCTAAGAATATAGAAATTTTATCTGTATCTTCCTTAATGGGTGAGGCAATTAATAGAATTTCTAATTCAACATCCGTCTCAGATTTATTTAAATAAAAAACTTGAGTTATTGAAAAACTTGAGTTAAAACCCCATATTTTTTATGCATTCTTTAGAAGCTAATATTAGAAATACTAAAACTAAAGGGGAACTTAGTTCTCTCAGAAAAAACGGATATGTTCCAGCTATATTATATGGTGGTAAAGCTGAAAATAAAAAAATTTCTATATCTAAAAAATTATTAAAATTATTCATTGAAAAAAAAAATTTTTTATCAACTATCGTTGAATTGGATATTGATGGTAATTCTGAAAATGTTCTACCAAGAGAAATTAAATATGATGTAATAACGGATGAACCTATTCACGTTGATTTTTTAAGAGTAGTTAAAGGTGCAAATATTAGAATTGAGATTCCCGTAAAATTTATAAATCATGATAAATCACCAGGTTTAAAAAGAGGTGGTGTATTAAATATCGTAAGAAGAAAAGTTGAACTAAGATGCCCCAGCGAAAAAATTCCTGAAAACATTGTTTTAGATCTTGATGGAATAGATATTGGACAAAGCTTTAAAATTTCCTCAGTTAAATTAGAAAATGATGTTGTCCCTACAATTCAGGGAAGAGATTTCGTTATTGCAACACTAGCTGCACCGACAGTAATGAAGGAACCAGAAAAGCCAGCAGAAACAACTACTGAAGGCACTGAAGCAATAGTAGATGGTGAAAAAATATCCGCAGAGGGAGCAGAAGATGATAAAAAAAGCAGCGAAACTAAAAAACCTGGTGATGCTAAAAAACCTAGTGATGCTAAAAAGCCCACTGAAGCTAAAAAAACTACCGAAGAAAAAAAATAATCAAGTTTGAAATTTATTACTTCTCAAAACTAAAAATATGCTTTTACTTGTAGGTTTAGGTAATCCAACCCCAAATAGCGAGAACAATAGACATAACGTTGGTTTTAAAATTATTGACGCAATAAATAAAAAATTTTGCTTATCAAAACAGAAGCCGAAATTTAAAGGATTACTAACAACTGGAAATGTAGCAAAACAAAAAATCTATGCTATCAAACCTCTGACTTTTATGAATAATTCAGGTATCTGTATAAGGGAATTAATTGAATATTTTAAAATTGACGTGCAGGATGTTATGGTATTTCATGATGATTTGGACATTGAATTTGGCAAAGTTAAAGCCAAATTTGGAGGATCAAGCGCTGGTCATAATGGTATCGACTCTATAGATAAATTTATTGGAAATAATTATTCTAGAATAAGAATTGGAATTGGAAAGCCTAAAAATGGAATGGAAGTTGCTGATTATGTATTACAAGATTTTGATGGAGATGAATTAGTGGGACTTGAAAAAATACTTTCAAATATTACCGATTCTATTTCTATGCTGATTGACAAAAAATTAGATTTGTTTTCTAGCACCGTTAATAATAAATAATGAGCTTTAAGTGTGGCATAGTAGGATTGCCAAATGTTGGTAAATCTACATTATTTAATGCATTAACCAACTCAAGCAAAGCTCAAGCTGCAAACTTTCCTTTCTGCACAATCGATCCGAATATCGGTGTGGTGCCCGTTCCTGATATTAGATTAGAAAACTTAGCTAGGGTTTCAAAATCCAAAAAAATTGTAAATACTACTATTTCATTTGTTGATATTGCTGGCTTGGTTAAAGGAGCCTCAAAGGGAGAGGGATTAGGTAATAAATTTTTATCACATATAAGAGAAGTAGACGCTATCATTCATATGATAAGATGCTTCGACTCAAATGATATTCAAAATGTTAATCCTACTGTAGATCCTGTCAGAGATATTGAGATAATAGAAACTGAAATGATGCTAGCTGACTTAGAGTCTATTCAAAAAAGATTAGAAAAAAACAATAAAAAAAATATTGATGAAGAACAGTTAAAAATACTTCAAATTGCTTCTGATTGTATCAACAACGGTAAAGATTTATCAATTTTAAAATCTCAATTTGAAACAAAAAAACTTAACCAAAGCGGTTTGCTATCTATTAAACAGAAAATTTTTGTTTGTAATGTTGATGAGCAAAGTGTTAAAATGGGAAATAATTATACAAAAAATTTTATTGAAAAATTTGGTGAGGAAAACACCTTAATAATTTCAGCAGAAATAGAAAATCAAATTAATTTTCTTGAAGTAGAAGAAAAAAAAAATTATATGCAAATAATTGGTTTAAAAGAAACTGGGTTAAATTTATTAATTCAAAAAGGATATAAAATTCTTGAACTTGATACCTACTTTACTTCTGGACCTGAAGAAACAAGGGCATGGACTATTAAAAAAAACTGCACTGCACCTAAGGCGGCGGGTGAAATTCATTCAGATTTTGAAAAAGGATTTATAAGAGCTGAAACAATCTCTTATGAGGATTTTATAATAAATGAGGGATGGGTTAATTGTAAAAATAATGGCAAAATGAGATTAGAGGGAAAGGATTATATAGTTAAAGATGGTGATGTTTTAAACTTCAGATTCAATACGTGACCAAATCTTCTTCATACTAAAATAGACTAAGATCGTTAAAATAATTAAATAGATAATTGCTTTAAAGCCCATTTTGTGCCTAGACTCTAAATGAGGTTCGGCAGTCCACATTAAAAAAGTTGTAATGTCTTTTGACATTTGTTCCACTGTTGCTTCGGTTCCATCCGAATATGTCACGATACCCTCAGATAATGGGCTTGCCATCTTAATTTTATTACCATACATATATTTGTTATAATAAACTCCTTCATCAAGAGTAACCTCAGCTGGTGGATCTTCGTACCCTTGAAGCAAAGAATAAATATAATTAGCTCCTCCACTTCTTGCCTTTATTAAAACTGACATATCAGGAGGATATGCACCACCATTAGCAGCCTGAGCAGCTTTAACATTATCGTAAGGCTGTACAAATTTATCAGATAGTTTTCCTGGTCTGACGAACATTTCCCCATCTGCGTTAGGTCCATCTTTGACTTCGTATGAAGCGGCTATGGCTTTAGCCTGTTCCTCAGTAAATTCTGGACCACCTTTTTCGGTTAAATTTCTGTAACTAAGATATTTCATCGAATGACATGAAGAACATACTTGTGAATAAACTTGATAACCTCGTTGAAGAGATCCTCTATCAAATTTTCCAAAAAGCCCCTTAAAAGTCCAATCGGTTTTTAAAAGTTCAACCTTTTCAGCTGCATTAACAATGTGATTAATAAAATTTACTAAAGTTAAAATTACAATTAATTTAATTATGTGTTTCAAGCTAATTATCAAAACTGTCTCTATTTTTAGCTATTGCTAAATTAGGTGAACCTCCAAGCACTGGATCGGTAATGCTCAAAGGTATAGGCAAAGTTTTTTCTTTAAAGCCAAGAACTGGTAATATAACTAAAAAATGAAGAAAGTAATAAAAAGTTGCTATTCTTGCAATCAATAAATATAGTCCTTCAGCTGGCATTGCACCCACATATCCTAGTATCAAAACATCTGCTAACAAAATCCAGTAGAACTGTTTGTACAAAGGTCTAAAGACTGCAGATCTAATTTTTGAAGTGTCGAGCCACGGCAGTAAAGCTAAAATTATGATTGCAAATAACATTGCAAGAACTCCCAGGAGTTTATCTGGGATTGATCTTAAAATTGCGTAAAAAGGTAACAAGTACCATTCAGGTACGATATGAGCGGGAGTAACCATTGGATTAGCTTCAATATAATTGTCAGCATGTCCTAAAATATTTGGGGCATAAAAAACAAAAAATGCAAATACAATCATAAACATTAATAATGCAAATGCATCTTTAATTACTATGTATGGATGAAATGGTACTGTATCTTTTGAGGGTTTTTTAATATCTATCCCAACAGGATTATTATTTCCTGGAACATGGAGCGCCCAAATATGCAAAACTACAAGTCCTAGGATTAAAAAAGGAATTAAATAATGTAACGTAAAAAATCTCGTTAAAGTTGGATTATCAACCGAATAACCTCCCCATAGCCACGTAACAATTCCCTCACCCACTAAAGGTATTGCGCTAAACAAATTTGTAATTACTGTTGCACCCCAAAAACTCATCTGTCCCCATGGTAGTACGTATCCCATAAATGCTGACGCCATCATTAATAAATAAATAATAATTCCAATTATCCAAATAATTTCTCTTGGTGATTTGTACGATCCATAAAATAATGATCTAAATATATGTATGTATACTGCTAAAAAAAACATTGAAGCACCATTTGCATGTATATATCTAATTAACCATCCGTAATTCACATCTCTCATAATTTTCTCTACACTTTCAAATGCCATGTCTGCGTGAGCAATGTAATGCATTGCGAGTGTTAGTCCTGTTATAATCTGTGTGATTAAGCAAAAAGTTAGTATTCCACCAAATGTCCACCAGTAATTTAAGTTTTTAGGTGTTGGATAGTCAGTTAAATGGTTTGCAAGGGTAAGAATTGGCAATCTATCGTTGAACCATTTTCCAACTTTTGATTTTGGCGTATATTCGTGGTCACTCATATATAATTTTATCCAATTTTAATTGTGCTAGCATCAACAAATTCATATTTAGGAATTTCCATATTTAAAGGTGCAGGACCTTTTCTTATCCTGCCAGATGTATCATAATGCGATCCATGGCATGGGCAAAACCAGCCTTTGTAATCTCCCTTATCATTCAAAGGCACACAACCTAAGTGCGTGCACACTCCCAACATTACCAGCCACTCTGGATCTTTAGCTCGATCTTCGTCTTTTTCTGGATGCTTTAAATCTTCCATTTTAACAGACTTTGCCTCTGAAATTTCTTCTTGAGTTCTTCTTCTTATAAAAACTGGTTTTCCTCTCCATAGAACTGTTATGGTGTTACCTGGTTTAACAGAACTGATGTCAACTTCAGTGCTTGCTAATGCTTTTACTGAAGCATCTGGGTTCATTTGATCTACTAATGGCCAAACTGCTGCTGCTACTCCAACTGCGCCTGCCACATAAGAAGCTGTAAATAAAAATTCTCTTCTTTCAGGCTTTTTATCAGTCATATGTTAATTTTAAGTTAAAATTTATTTAATATATACTTTGATATAAGAAATTAACTTTTTTTTTCAACTGAAAGAATGACACATAATTAGATGAATTTAAGACCTATAATTGCTTTGTACGAACCTGATATACCTCAAAATACTGCTGCTATAATTCGAACTTGCGCTTGTTTAGGAACAAAATTAGAAATAATTGAGCCCTGTGGATTTTTGTTGAATGACAAAAGATTTAAAAGAGTAGTCATGGACTATATGGATCTAAATAAGATTAAATTTTATCAAAGTGCAGATCAGTTTTTTGAAAGAAAAAAAAAACAAAGAATTATATTGATGACTACTAAAGCGTCAATATCTTACACAAAATTTAAATTTAAATTGAACGATACAATTTTATTTGGGAGGGAAAGCGCAGGTGTGCCCGAAAATATTCATCAATTAATTAAAAATCGATTAAAAATACCCATGGAAAATAATATGAGATCTTTAAATGTTGCCTCTTCAGTTGCAATAGTTTTGGCAGAAAGTTTCAGACAAAATAGTATTATTTAAAATGAATTTAGAAATCAAAAAAGATTTAACAAGCAATTGGTTCAAATTAATGCAAAATATAATTTGTAATGATATTTGTAATTTAGAAAATAATAAAATAAAATTTATATCTACTGTATGGAAAAGAAATGAAAAAAAAGATGAAGGTGGAGGTGAATATAGAATTTTTCAAAACGGAATAGTTTTCGATAAAGTTGGAGTTAATTTTTCAAAAGTTTATGGAATACTCCCAAAGCAATTTCAACAAAATATACCTGGCGCTAAGAAAAGCTTAAAATTTTGGGCCTCGGGCGTTTCGATAGTAATGCATATGAAAAATCCTTTAATACCTGCGATGCATTTTAATACCAGATATATCTGTACTACTCATGATTGGTTTGGTGGGGGCATGGATGTTACTCCATCATATAAAGATGAAAAGGAAAAAAAAAATTTTCATTATATTTTAAAAAAAATGTGTGATCGTCATGATAAAAATTATTATTATAAATATAAAAAATGGTGTGATAAATATTTTTATTTACCACATAGAAAAGAGGCTAGAGGAATTGGTGGTATCTTTTTTGATTACAAAAAAAATAATTTTGAAAAAGATTTCAAATTTGTAAGAGATTTAGGTATTACTTTTCAAGAAATTTTTAACCAAATTATTAAAAAAAAAATTAAAAGAAAATGGACTTTAAAAGATAAAGAAATGCAATATATAAAAAGAGGTCGCTACGTGGAATTTAATTTATTACATGATCGTGGTACTAAATTTGGATTACAAACGGGAGGTAATGTAGAAGGAATTTTAATGTCGCTGCCCCCACTAGCAAAATGGAAATAATATGGATAAGGAACCTATTACTTTAAATGGATTAAAAAAATTAGAAGAAGAATTAATTTATTTAAAAGAAAAAAAAAGACCTCAAATAGTTGCTGCTATTTCAGAAGCTAGATCTCACGGTGATTTAAAAGAAAATGCAGAATATCATGCTGCAAAAGAAGAGCAGTCTCACAATGAGGGAAGAATTGAGGAAATAAACGACATTATTGCACGAGCCAATGTTATAGATGTAACTAAAATAAATAATGATGGAAAAGTAATTTTTGGTTCTACGGTTTTTTTAGAAAACTTAGATACAAGTGAAAAAATCACTTTCAAAATCGTAGGTAGAGATGAGTCGAATTTAAAAGAGAAACTGATTTATTTTCAGTCACCTATTGGCAAAGGTTTAATTGGGAAAAATAAGGATGAACTAGTCGAAATCTCAACTCCTGCAGGGGTCAAAAATTTTAAAATTATAGATGTAAAATATATTTAATTACCTATTATTGATTTAATTTGTCGATCAGAAATTTGAAAGTTATTTTTTACCCAAGCTTTTTCAATTAATTTTAATTTGCTTCCTAACAATTTACCCTCTGGTATATTATATTTAGACATTAAAATATTTGTTCCTATCGGCATTGTTGGAATAGTTTTATCTTGAAAAATATTTAGTAATCTTAATAAATTTTTTTCAAATTTTCTTGATTTGAATATTTTAAAATTAATAATATCTATAACAGCTTGTTTTCCATTAAAATAAAAAAACTGATTTAAATTTTTTTCTGAAAATGAATTAATATTTACTTTTTTTTTATAAAAATTATCAATAATCTTTAATCTTTTTTGATTCTTTTTTGATATATTAAATTTATATAAAAAATAATCAAAGTTATCCGAACCATCTATTATCATTAAAGATAAAAGAAAAACAAAATCAATTTCATATATTTTTTTCATTGTATAAGAATTTAATTTAAAGAAAAAATCAAAATTTTTAAATTGAGGAAAAATTATTCGAATAAGTTCAAAGCAATATTTATCTTTAAATAATTTTAAAAATCCATTTGACTGAGATAATTTTTGAAATTCGCCTAAAAGTCTTTCAGTAGATAATTTAGAAACACCTTCAATATTTCTTTTTATAATTTTAATTATTTCTGGTTTATGACTCTTGTTAGAGTAATTCAAAAAAAATCTGACGTATCTTAATATCCTTAAATAATCTTCTTTAATTCTTGTTTCAGGATCACCAATAAAATTTACATCACCATTTTCCAAATCTTTTTTTCCATTAAGTGGATCAAACAAATTTCCTTCTCTATCTGCATAAATTGAATTTATTGAAAAATCTCTTCTTAAAGCGTCTTCTTTCCAGTCATTTGAAAATTCAACTTTTGCATGTCTCCCATCTGTAGAAATATCTTTTCTCAACGAAGTAATTTCATACTTATGGTTGTTTAAAACGACTGTTATTGTTCCATGCTCTATTCCACTTTCATAATAATTAATTTTATTTTTTTGTAAAAGCTCAGAGACCTCTTTGGGCTTCAAATTTGTTGCCAGATCAATATCGTCAAACTTTTCTTTTTTTATAATTTTTCTTACACAACCACCTACATATCTTAATTCACTTGTTGATGAATAAGAGTTGATTACATCAAAAATTTTCTTTATTGGCGTATTGTTCGTAATATTTTGTAAATTCTGACTAATATAATTAAGATTATTTGCTCTTAAAAAGAGTTTATCTAAAAAAAAATTCATATTTGGTTGGGGCTCTAGGAATCGAACCTAGGATGCAGGTACCAAAAACCCGTGCCTTACCGCTTGGCTAAGCCCCAATATTTAAATCATATAACATAAAAAAAAAAAAATTATATAATTTTTGACGAAATGCACCAAAAATTTTTAAACTTTCTTTTAAAATGTACTTTTGCTACTTCACAATCTTTTTTTAATTTATAATATCCAACAATAACAGATCCGGATCCAGTCATTCTCACAAAAATTTGGGTTATAGAACTTTCAAGAAATGACTTAATCTTTTTTAAAATAGGATATTTTAACAGAACAATTTCTTCTAGAGCATTACTTTGGTCAATCAAAAATTTAGAGCTAAATAATAGTTTTTTTCGGTTGTTAAATTTTGACTTTGTAAAATTTTTAACTGAAGAATAGATAGTTTTTGTTGAACATCCAAAATTTGGTTTAACCAATAAAACATGATATTGAGGACATTTAAAAGATCTTTTAATATTATTTTGAGATGTAAAAAAAATACTTTTTGGATTTATGCCTAAAAATACATCAGACCCAACTAAACTTGTAATATTTATGATGTCTTTGTTATTAATTTTAAGAATTTTTTTTTTTAAAAAAAAATTTAAAATATTTGCAGCATTCATCGATCCACCTCCAAGTCCAGCTTTTTGTGGAATATTTTTTTGTATTCTAATTTGAAACTTATAGTTGTTTAAAAGATTTTTTTGATCCAGAATATTTAATAATTTTATTACTGTATTGTTATTATGGCTTATATTTTTTGAAAATTTTCCATAAAAAGAAACCTGATGATTTTTTTTAGAAGTTTTTTTAATATAAATTAAATCATGTAATTCGATGAATGTAACTAAAGTTTCAATTTTATGTAATGAAGAAGTTTTACCGATAATATTAAGTGCCAAATTAATTTTTGCAAAAGATTTAATAACACTATAACTCATTTCTAGATGTTTTAGAGGCCTTTAATTAATTTAGTATTAATTTTTTTCTTTATTTCCTCCTCTGCATCCTCGAAATTTTGGGCGTTAAACCAAAAATATCTTGCTTGAATTTTTCTATTCAATCTCCAAAGAACATCTCCATAATGATCGCTAACTACTGGATCATCAGGCATTAATTCAACTGCTCTTTTGAGATATTTTTCAGCTTCTATATAATTGGATGTTAGATAATAACCCCAACCAACTGAGTCTATAATAAATGGATCATCTTTTTCTAGCAAATACGCTTTTTCTAGCATTTTTATTGCCTCATCAATTTTATAATCTCTTTCCAGCCATGAATAGGCTAAATAGTTTAAGACATAAGCATCATCGGGATTTATTTTTAAGGAATGCAATAAATCTTCATCTGCTTTTTTATAATTTGTCATTCGCTCATAACTTCCACCTCTTCTAAGTAATAGATCCGCTTTAGTATATGAAGTATCATCTAATGTTGAAATAATTTTTGAGTAATATTCAATTGCTTTACTGTATTTTTTGGAATTCTTGTAGAAATTTCCCATATCAAATAACATTTTAAAATTAGGATTTATTATTTTTTCAAATTTTGAACTTATATAATTCAATCCTTCATCCTTATTTATTTGCTTTGCAATAATGTCGGCTTCCTTTTTTATTCTATACCAATAATAAAACTCATCATTTTCATTAAAATTAATTAATATTTTTTTAGCCTCATCATACTGTTCATTAGTATAAAAATTCTCTGCTAGCAGCGAATAATTAAATTTAAATTTTGGATTTAAATAAATTGATAGATTTATGTAAAAATTAGATTTTTCAAAATTACCATTTGAGGAATGAAGATTAGAAATTAAAAATAAAAACTCACTAACAATATCATTATGATTATTACATGAAAAAACTTTATTAAACTCGTCGTATTTTTTATTATCCATCCAATTTTTAGCTTGTAGTAATAATAGATTGGAATTAATAAAATCTAATTCCTCAAGAAGCAAATTTGCCTCATCAATTTTTTTATTATCTATTAAATAACTAATGTAAAAAAAAATATACCTTGAATAATCTCTTTCATTTTTATTAAAAA
>Ga0194127_10001556_pt1 | contig 33431 bp, 21 predicted proteins | sample TA2KigC100mmetaG_FD_148624 | JGI IMG/M metagenome (GOLD analysis project Ga0194127, IMG submission 148624) | Freshwater microbial communities from Lake Tanganyika, Tanzania - TA2015036 Kigoma Deep Cast 100m | ecosystem: Environmental > Aquatic > Freshwater > Lake | place: Tanzania: Lake...
GCGTTACAAGGTCAAGCCGCCCGGCGGCGCGTGGAGCGCGGAACGCACGTTCTACGACGCCGGCATCAAGAACTCCTACCCCACGCTCGTCGAGGTGGCTCCGGGCGAGTTCCGCTGCGTCTGCGACAGCGGCACCGCCGACACCGCGCGCACGCACATCCACTTTGGTAAACTCTCGCTCAAACCATGAACCCTTCTGAACTCGCGAAACAACTCCGCGCCGGACAGACCGTCTTCGGCACCTTGATCGTCTCGCCCTCGCCGCGCTGGCCGGACGTGGTGCGCGGATGCGGGCTGGACTTCGTCTTCATCGACACCGAGCACATCGCGCTCGACCGCGCCGAGTTGAGCTGGATGTGCCAGACGTATGCCGCGCTCGGACTTCCGCCGCTGGTGCGCATTCCCGCGCCCGATCCGTTCGCCGCCACGATGGCGCTCGACGGCGGCGCGGCGGGCGTGGTCGCGCCCTACGTCGAAAGCGCCGACCAGGTGCAAGCCATGCGCGGAGCGGTGAAACTGCGTCCCATCAAAGGCCGACGCCTCCAGCGACTGCTGGACGGTGAAGCGCCCGGTGGCGAACTCGGCCCCTACATGGCCGCCGGCGCGGAGAATCGCCTGCTCATCATCAACATCGAAAGCACGCCCGCCATCGACGCCCTCGATTCCATCCTCGCCGTGCCCGGACTCGACGCCGTGCTCATCGGGCCGCATGACCTCTCCTGCAGCCTCGGCGCGCCGGAGAACTATGATCACCCGGACTTCCTCAACGCCTGCGAGACCATCTTCCGCAAGGCCCGCGCCGCCGGCATCGGCGCCGGCATTCACTTCTGGGGCGAGGTCGAGCAGCAGGCCCGCTTTCTGCGGCTCGGCGCGAACCTGCTCATCCACAGCGCGGACATCAGCCTGTTTCAGAAGCACCTTAAGCGGGAGTTGGACGCGATCCGGAGGACGGTCGGTGGTGAGTTGAAGGCAACCCCATCCGCCGCGTCGAAACCGCTCATCACCATTTGAATCATGAAGCCATCACCTCTCCAACTCCTCACCGCCCTGCTGCTCGCGCCGCCGGCCCCGCTGCACGCCGCCGAACCTGCGCCGTCCATCCACGAGACCTTCGACGCACCGTTCGACGCCACGCGCTTCCTCACGCCCATTCCGAACAAGAACACCGAGGTGCGCGACGGCGTCTTGTGGACGCGCGGCTCGAGCGGCGGCAAATACCCGCCGATGGTTTATCTCCCGGTGCAGGGCAGGGACCTCACGATCTCGTTCCGCTACCGCCACCTCGCCGCGGGCGGCTGGCTGTGGTTCTTCGTGGATGGCGATGACGGCTTCGGCAGCGAGGATCACATGCTGCGCGTGAAGCTGCTGCGTGACGGCGTGCAGTTGCAGGTCGATGCCCACTCGAAAGACGCCAATCATCCGATGCGGCAAAACACCGGCCGCCCGGCGGATCCGAAAAGCGGCGCTTACCGGCTGAACGAAATCCTGCCACTCGAAAAGGTCGATTTGACCGCCAACCTCTGGCGTGAGGTGAAACTCGTCTTCCGCGGCGACGAGGTCATCATCAAGCTGGATGGCACGACGTGGTCCAAGACGCTCAAACGAGCCAATTTCAACGCCGCCAAGCGCAAACTCCTCTGGATGCAGAACGGCGGCAACCAAGGGATCGAACTCGATGAGATCCGTGTCACGTCCAACATCACCCAGTAATGAAGATTGGACGATGAAGCCCGCCCTCGCCCTCCTCGCCGCCCTTCTGGTCGCGCCGCTGGCCGCGCTGCACGCCGCCGATGCGCCCAGGCCCGCGGCCAAACCCAACATCATCTACATCCTGGCGGATGATTTCGGTCTGCCGGACATCGGGTGTTATGGCTCGGCTTACAAGACGCCGCATCTCGACAAGCTGGCGGCGGGTGGGACGCGCTTTGAGTTTTGTTTCGCTGCGCCGCTGTGCGCTCCGTCGCGGGCGATGGGTATGTTCGGGCGTTATGGCTTCCGCACAGGGGTGACCGACAACGGTCTCGGCGCGGCCGCCACGCCGCAGGGCGAGGTTTGCATCGCCAAGGTGCTCAAGCAGGCCGGTTACGCCACCGCTGTGGCCGGGAAGTGGTCGGACCTGGAATACCTCGTCACCCGGGAAGACGCCGCGAAGTGGGGCTTCGACGAGTTCATGATCTGGGGCGAGCACTGGGAGGAGGAAGATGGCAAGCAGACCGGACGCGCCCGCTACTGGGGCCCGGACTACAACCACAACGGCAAGATCCTCAGCGGCGACACGACCAAGTTCGGCCCCGACCTGCTGCACGGCTTCGTCGTGGACTTCATCCGCCAGCGCCGGGACCAGCCGTTCTTCGTCTATTACCCCACGCCGATGATTCACTACAAGCTGCAGCGCACGCCCGACAGCACGGGCGGGAAGCCGGACCTGCACGCGGACAACATCGCCTATCTCGACAAGCTCGTCGGCAAGCTCGTGGCCGAACTCGACAGCCTGAAGCTGCGGGAAAAGACGCTCATCGTCTTCGTCGGCGACAATGGCTCCACCAAAGGCGCGCACACCGTCCATGGCCGCCCGGTTCATGGCGAGAAAGGCGAACTCAACGAAGGGGGCTGCCGCGTGCCGCTCATCTTCAACTGGCCCGGCACCACGCCGGTCGGCCGGGTCTCGAAGGATCTCGTGAGCCTCACCGACTTCTTCCCGACTTTCACCGCGCTCGCCGGCGGCACCCTGCCCACCGGCGTCACGCTCGACGGCCACAGCCTCGCCCCGCAAGCCCTGGGCCAGCCCGGCCAGCCGCGCGAGTGGGTCTATGTGCAGTTGCGAAGCGACCGCTACGTTCGCGATGCCCGCTGGAAGCTCACGCACACGGGCGACTTCTTCGACATGAAGGAAGCCCCCTGGCAGGAGATCCCCGTCGCCGCCAACACCACCGATGCAGAAGCCCGATCCGCCCGCACCCGCCTGAAGACTGCCCTCGATGACCTGATCGCCCAGGACCCGAACAAGGATGCCGCCGCCAATCCGGCTCCAGTGGCACCTGAACCACCCGCCAAGGAGAAGAGGAAGCAAAAGGACCAGTGAAGACCTCGCTGCAACTCCTCACCGCCCTTGTCCTGACGCCGCTGGCCGCGCTGCACGCCGCCGATGCGCCGCCCGACAAGCCCAACGTGCTGCTCATCCTTGCGGACGATCTTGGCGTGGAGTGTCTTTCGAGCTACGGTGGAACCTCGCATCCGACGCCGAGCCTCGACCGTCTTGCGAAGGAAGGGATGCGATTCACGCATTGTTTCGCGAATCCGTTGTGCTCGCCCTCGCGCGGGCAGCTCCTGACCGGGCGCTATCCGTTTCTGAACGGGCTGAAGGTCGTCCTCGCCAACAAGAGCCAGGAGGACATCTACCTTCGTCCCGACCAGCCGAGTTTCGCGCGCCAGCTCAAGCAGCATGGCTACGCCACGCAGATCGTCGGCAAGTGGCATCTGTCGCTGGAGCACAAACACAACACCATACGTGACTTCGGATTCGACCACTACCAGACGTGGACCATCTTCGACGACCAAGGCCGGAAGACCACGCGCTACTGGAGTCCTTATCAAATGCGGGACGGGCGGATCATCGCCGCCGAGGTCAACGACCGCTACGGACCCGACGTTGACCTGGAATTCCATCTCGATTTCATCCGGGCCTGTGCGAAGGGCAGAACACCGTTCCTGGCCTTCTACTCGACCTACCTGCCGCACTACCCGTGGGAACCCACACCTCACAGCAAGGAGAAGTCCTACCGCGCGCCCAACGCAGCCCACAAGGGTGACGCGAAGTACTTCCCGGAGATGGTCGCCTATCTCGACCGGCAAATCGGTTCGATGCTCCAGTTGCTCGACGAACTCGGCATCGCCAGCCATACGATCGTCCTCTTTCTCGCCGACAACGGCACCGACAGCGGGCTCCAGAACATGTGGGGCGACGGCAAAGCGATCGCGGGTGGAAAAGGCACGATGACCGATCGCGGCACCCGCGTTCCGCTGCTCGTGCGCTGGCCGGGGCGGATCCAAGCCGGCAGAACCTGCGACGATCTCGTCGACCTTTCGGACTTCCTTCCGACCCTCTGCGAACTCACTGGAGCCAAGTTGCCCGACGCAAGAATCCATGGCCAGTCCTTCGCGCCACAGCTGCTCGGGAAACCCGGCCAGCCCCGCGAGTGGGTTCACATTCAGAACGCGAACGACCGGCAGGTCCGCAACCGCGACTACATGCTGAACAACAAGGGCCAACTGCGCCGCGTCGTCCAACTGTGGGAGGCCCCGGCCCAGCCCGATGCGAACCGAGAACCGGAAAAGGAAGCTGCCGCCCGCACGAAGTTGCAGGCCGTCTTCGACGAGTTGGATCGATGAGTCGCAGCCCTAGAAGAGCCGCGGAGTGCGTTTTCCATGGCTTGGAAGCCCCCGCAGCTGGAGTCTCCAGCGATTGGAAGACCAGGAGGCACTGGGTTCCGATAGCTGGAAAGGGTCACTATGAATGAAGCAACCATGAAGGCCCCCCTCCCCCTGCTCACCGCCCTGCTGCTCGCGCCGCTGGCCGCGCTGCATGCCGCGGAGAGCAGGATTGACCGACAGGCGCTGGTGACGCGGCACAGTGTTGAGTTGGAACAGATTGCCCCGAAGTCGGGGTTGCAGATCGGGAACGGAGACTTCGCGTTTACCGCCGATGTGACCGGGTTGCAGACGTTCTACGGGTACACCTTGTCGAACTGGGGCTGGCACGAAGAATCGTTGCCGCCCGGCATGAAACCGGAGGACCGGAAGCGGACTGAATTCGTGACGCACGGAAGGAGCCGAAACTACCTGGCTCCGCACCAGCAACCCGAGCTGGCGCGCTGGCTCAATGACAATCCGCATCGAGCGAGCCTGGGACGGTTGAGCTTCGTGACCGGACCGGACAGCCGACCGCTGAACCCATCGGATCTGCAGCACATCCGGCAGCGGCTGGAATTGTGGAGCGGGCTGCTGGTCAGCGAATTCGAGTTGCACGGCAAGCCGGTGCGGGTGGAAACCGTCTGTCATGCGGCACGGGACGTCGTGGCCGTGAAGGTCGTTTCCCCCCTGTTGACGTCTGGCGAATTGGGCGTGCTGATGGATTTTCCGTATCCGGTCCCGAAAGGCAACGATTGGGAAAAGCCGGACGCCCATCAAACAGACCTGGCGCGCAGCGCTGACCGTCGCGCTGAACTGGTGCGCAAAGCCGATGCGCTGACCTATCGTGTGGCACTGGCCTGGTCGGAGGGTGCGGCGGGGCGCAAAGAAGCGGAATCGAAGCGTCATGCGTACCGCGTTTCCGTTGAAGGACGGGACACGCTGGCGTTGATCTGCGCCTATTCCGCCAAGCCGGTCGCGGATGCCTTGCCGACGTTCGAGGAGGTGAGAGCTTCCTCGGCGAGCATGTGGGCGGCGTATTGGACTGCCGGCGGCGCGATCGACCTCTCGGCCAGCAAGGATGCGCGCTGGAAGGAACTGGAGCGGCGGATCGTTCTTTCGCAATACCTCATGCGCGTGAACTCAGCGGGCTCAATGCCACCACCCGAAATCGGGCTCTATGGCATCGACGTTTGGCGCAGCAAGTTCCACCTCGAGATGACGGCCTGGCACGGCGCGCACTTCATGCTCTGGGACCGATCCGAATGCGTGCAAGGCTGGGTGCGCTGGTTCAATGACGTCGGCCTGCCGTCAGCACGACGCGAGGCGCACGCCGAAGGGTGGAAGGGAGCGAAATGGCTGAAGACCCCGGATCCCTTCGGCCGCTGGGAGAGCTGGGATCACGGCCCCAACCGGGTCACGCAAAACGCCCATCCGTTCTTCTGGGCCGAGCTGTCCCATCGCCAGCATCCGACCCGAGAAACGCTCGACACGTGGAAGGACATCGTCTTCGAGACCGCCGCAATGATGGCCGACTTCATGGCCTGGGATGAAGCAACGCAGCGGTACATCATGGGGCCGCCGGTGATGAGTGGTGCGGAACACAACAGTGGATTCGACTGCTGGAATACCACCAGTGAGTTGAACTACTGGGCGATGAGCCTGGACATCGCCCAGAGATGGCGTGAACGGCTCGGCCTGCGGCGCGAACCGTCCTGGGACCGCATCCTCGCCAAGCTGTCGCGGCCACCGGTGGTCGACGGGGTGTATGTCGATGCCGAATCTCATCCCCAGGTCTGGAACCAGAACGGTTCCCGATGGGTGCGTCCGGCATGGTTCGAGGTATACGGATGCATCCGGGGGCCCATGATCGAGCCGGCCATCATGGAGAGGACCTATGAACGGGCGGCCCGGGAATTGCGCGCGGGCGAATGGAAGGGCAATCTCTGGGGCTGCGACTATCCGATGATGGCGATGACGGCAGCCCGGCTGGGCAAGCCGGGCGACGCCGTGGACTGGCTGCTCAACAAGGCGAGCATGAACGGGTACTCCGAGAGCGGTTTCTGCGGCGGTTGGTACCTGCCCGGCAATGGCGGTCTTCTCTGGGCCGTGGCGATGATGGCGGCCGGGTGGGATGGCTGTCCCGACAGGCACGCGCCCGGGTTTCCCGATGACGGGAGTTGGAATGTGAAGTGGGAGGGCTTGAAGAAGGCCCCGTGAAAGACTGAGATGAAACCGCGACTCAAGTTCCTCACCGCCCTGCTGCTCGCGCCGCTGGCCGCGCTACACGCTGCTGAAACGGCCACACCGGACAAACGCGAACCAGAGGAAGCTCTCGTTCTGAACTATCACCTGATGCATCCCGGTGGTGGGAGTGCGCCGGGCGATCCCAATGCGGCCTTCCACCTCGATGGCACATACCATTTACACTACATCCTCAAGCACCCGTGGCAGGGGAAGACGTCCTTTTCCTTCGTCCACGTCACCAGCCCTGACATGCTGCACTGGACCTGGCAGCCGACGAGACTCCAGCCGTCGTTCGCCGGCCACGGCATGTTCAGCGGCACTGGTTTTATCACGAAAGAAGGCCAACCCGCCGCCATCTACCACGGCGAGGCCTCGGGCCGGAACCAAATCGTGATTGCGAAGGACCGAAAGTTGTCCGCTTGGGAGAAACCGTATCCCGTCGAGGTCAAGAACGCCGACGGCAGCGAAGCGATAATCCGCCGACACTGGGATCCCGATTGTTTCCTCATCGGCGACACCTACTACGCGATTTCCGGCGGAGGCAATCCACCGTTGATGAAATCGCAGGACTTGAAGAACTGGACGTTCATCGGCGATTTTCTGCACCACGACCTGCCCGACGTGACGATCGGCGAGGACATCTCATGCGCGAACTTTTTCCAACTCGGCGGCAAGTGGATGCTGCTCTGCATCAGCCATGCCCTCGGCTGCCGCTACTATCTTGGCGATTGGGACGCGAAGACCGAGCAGTTCATCCCACAGAAACACGGCCGGATGAATTGGCGGCGGGAGGACCAAAGTATCTACGGCGGGAATCCGTGGCGCGTGGATTTCTTTGCGCCCGAAACCCTGCTCACACCCGATGGCCGCCGCGTCATGTGGGCCTGGCTCGCCACGCTTGGCCAGTCGGATGGAAAGTTTGACTACCGCACCATCCAGTCTCTGCCAAGAGAACTCAGCCTGCCGGACGACGGCATCCTGCGCATCAAACCCCTCCGTGAACTCGAAACGCTGCGCCACGAACCCGTCACGCTCAGCGACATCAACATCCGCGAAGGCGCCCGTAACGTGCTGCTGGACGCCGCGCCCGCCGGACCGAAAATCGCCACTCTCCCCGGCTACGCAGTCGAACTCCGCATCACCATCGCCCGCGAGCAAGCTGAGCGGAGGCTCTTCGGATTCACGCTGTTTGCCGACGGCAAAGGTGGTGGCCTGCCGATTATGTTCCGTCCCGAAAACAGCACACTGCGCGTCGGCGCCGCCGAAGCGCCTTTCTCCATCGCCGGCCTCCCAAAGGGCGAAGATGTGGAGTTGCGCATCTTCATCGACAAATACCTCGTCGAAGTTTTCGCCAACGGCCGGCAAGCCATGGTCGCATCCTTTGCTGATTATCGCGGCCAGCCCGATGTGAACGCCTTCACCGTTCGCGAACGAATGACCATCAAGAAGATCGAAATCTGGAAGCTCAAGCCCACCAACGAGGGCTTCCGCGAAGCGCAGAAGAACCGCATCTGGGAACCGAAGTCAAAATGAACTCCACCATCCCCGTTGCCTGCGCCCATTTGAAATCAGCTTGGCAGGCTGTCTTCCTTCGGTCGGCTCTCACCGCCCTGCTGCTCGCGCCGCTGGCGGCGCGGCATGCGGCCGGGACGACTTCACAACCGCCCGTCACCTTCCCCCAGGATGGCGGCGTGCTCGATGTGCGCGAGTTCGGGGCCGTGGCCGACGACGACCAGGATGACACGGCCGCCATCCAGAAGGCGCTCGACCAGCATCCCAACGGCAACCGGATCATCTACCTGCCGCCGGGCACGTGGATCGTGCGCGACACCTTGAAGTGGCCGCAGGGCGGGCGGGGCGGCGTGGAGCAGAAGCGCACGATCCTCCAGGGTGCGGGGCCGGCGTACACGACGCTGCAACTGCCCGACGCCACGCCCGGCTTCACCGATGCCGCCAAAGCCAGGGCGATGATCTGGACCGGCAACCGGCCGGCCCAGCGCTTCCGCAATGCGGTACGCGACCTGACCATCGCCGTCGGCAAGGACAACCCCGGGGCCATCGGCCTGCAGTTCAACGCCAGCAACCAGGGCACGATCCGCAACGTCGCCATTCGCGCGACCGAGGGATCCGGCGCCATCGGTCTCGACATGGGCTTCACCGACGAGATCGGGCCGCTGCTCGTGAGGAACCTGGAGGTCGCGGGCTTCGAGGTCGGGATCGTCACGAAATGGCCGGTGAATTCCGCGACGTTCGAGCAGGTGAAGCTGATCGGACAGCGGAGCTACGGCTGGCGGAATTACCACCAGATGATCTTCGTGCGCGGCCTCGACAGCGAAAACGCCGTGCCCGCGATCTTCAACGAGAAGGACTCCTGGGGCACGGTCACGCTGGTGGACTCCCGCATCGTCGGCAAAGGCGCCGGTCCGAAGACCCCGGGCATTCTCAACCAGCGGCAGATGTACCTGCGCAATGTCGAGATCAGCGGGTACGCGAAGTCCGTGGACCACGCGGACAAGGGCCGGGACAAGGGCGACGTGGAGCCCGCGGGCGTGGTGCGCGAGGACACCTCCCACGCCAACGTCACCAGCCTGTTCCGCGAGATTCCGGACAGTACCTTCGCGACGGCGGGCGAGGTCAAACATCTTCCGGTCAAGGAGTCGCCCGGGATTCCCTGGGGCGACGTGGCGAAGGACTGGGCCAGCCTGGCGAAGTTCGGCGGCGATCCGGAGGGCAAGGCCGATTCCAGTCCGGCGCTCCAGGCGGCCATCGACTCGGGCGCGAAGACCGTCTACCTGCCGGCGGGCGCGCGGTTCCGGTTCGACGGCGAGGTGCAGATCCGGGGTCCGGTCGAGCGGATCATCGGGCTGGAGGGCCGCTTCACCACCGAGGGCCGGGCGGTATGGCGGCTGGTCGATGGCAAGCACCCGAGCGGACTGCGCGACGCCCCGGCGGTGATCATCGAGCGGTGCAGCGGGGACAGCGGCGGCCACGGCATCGTCATCCGTCACGAATCCGCGCGCGCCATGGTGGTCAGTTCGTGGATCGGCGCCCACGTGGAAGGACGGGGGAGCGGCGACCTCTTCCTGGACGACTTCTGCGGCCGCCTCGACCTCCTCGAACCCGGCCAGAGCGCCTGGTGCCGGCAGCTCAACACCGAGCGCAAGGGCACCATGCTGCGGAACAACGGCGGGAAGCTGTGGATCCTCGGCATGAAGACGGAGAAGATCGGCACCATCATCGAGACCGCCAACGGTGGCGTCACTGATGCGGCGGGCATCTTCATCTACTCGAATCAGGGCTGGGACGAGACCGTGCCCGCCTTCGTGATCCACAACAGCACCGCGATCCTGGCGGGCATCAACGAGCGCAACTTCAACCGCCGGCCGGTGTCCCTGTGGTTCCGCGAAACCCAGGGCGAAGAGACCCGCGAGTCGAAATCGCCGGCCTGGGTGTACCTGAGCCGGTAATTGCCCTCTGAGGCGCCTACCCACTATGATAGCCGCTCTGAAGCATGTGAAAGAAGAACCAACATGTGCGTGTCACCGTCAACCAGACCTCAGGTCCGAACCAGATTGATCAGATGTAGGATCATGCACACGTCGTCAACCTGCGGCAGACTCGGGGGCCGGATGGCGGGAGCGAGCGGTCCGACTTCGTTCGTGGCATTTCTGTTCGCCGCCACGATGGCTCTTCCGTCGTCGTACGCCGAATACAAGATCTTCTGGGGCGACATTCATGGTCACACCAGCCACTCCGACGGCAAGGGCAGCTTGGACGATTACTTCACCTATGCTCGCGATGTCTCCAAATTGGACTTCGTGATTGTTACCGACCACGACTATGGAAACGGTAAGCCCGCGTGGCGGATGCCCCAAGAAACCTGGATGCTGACGCAAGACAAGGCGGACGAGTTCACGGTCGACGGCAAGTTCGTCGCCATTGCGGGCTACGAGTGGACCTCGCAAGCCAAGTACTGGACGGACGTCGGGCCCAATAAGCCTTCCGAGCGGCTGTTCCCGGGTGCGCCGAAATTCTACAACCACAAGAACGTGTACTTCCCGACGCGACTCGACGACATCTTCAGCGCCAAGGACACCGCCTCCTACACTCCGGACATGCTAGCGGCGGCCGTGCGGAAACAGGGCGGGTTGATTCAGAACAATCATCCCGACGCTGGTCCCGAAGGGCAGGACCAGTGGGATTACTCGCCAGACCACTACCCCGTGATCACGAACACTGAAATCCGCCCCGACACGTTGCGGCACGAGGGCAAGACGTACCCGCTCGATAGCGAGAGGATGGTCCGTGAGTTCCTGAGCCGGGGCGGCAAGACCGGTTTTGTGCTGGGCTCCGACACGCACGAGGGTCAGCCTGCGGCGCGGACGGCCGTGCTGGCCAAGGAACTCACGCGCAACGCCATCTTCGATGCGTTGCGACATCGCCGCAACTACGCGGTGTCGCACGCCCGGATCGAACTCGACGTTCAGATCAACGGCCATCGGATGGGCGAGGAGTTCGTCACAGCGGACAAGCCGGCGATCACGGTGTCCGTCACAGGCACCGCCCCGATCGCCGAACTAGTGATCATTCGAGACGGTTCCGTGTTAAGCCGCCTTACACCCAACACGCCGCAGGTCAAGCTCACCTATCGCGACGAATCGTTCCAACAATCGAGCTACTACTATGTCCGCGTCGTCCAGAGTGATGCAGACGCGCACGGCAATCCCTCGCACGCCTGGTCCAGCCCGATTTGGGCGAAGAAAGGACTTTGAATCCCGGCAGCATCGATCCACCTGAGCCGGTAGTTACATACCGAGCGGCCTGCCCACTATGATGGCCGGCTTGGAGTACACGCAAGGAAGCACGACATGCGCACCCGACTGCAAGTGAACCTGCTCGCTGTCCTCCTGCCCGCCGCCGCCGTTTCGGCGGCGCCCGTCACCACCACGGATGAACTCCTCGCCGCCATCGCGGGCGCCGGGCCCGGGGCTGTGATCGAACTGGCGGGAGGCACGTTCCGCCTCACCCGAACGCTTGATGTCCCGGGTGGAATCACGCTCAAGGGCGCGGGCATGGACAAGACCGTCCTCACCCACGTGGAATCCTGGAAGCCTTCTCCCGAATCCCTACCCGACCCGGAGATGCGGCTGGAGGGGCTGGACACCGATGCCTACCTGATCCGCATCCGGCGGGATACCCAGGGGGTCACCCTCTCGGACATGACCCTGCAAGGACCGCAGCTGCACGGGGCGATCTTCGCGTGGTTCCACACCGGCCTGCACCTGCAGCGCCTGCGGATCAAGGACACTCTATGGTGCGGCGTGCGCACGTTCGGATTGAAACAGGCGAAGGTTCACGACTGCGAGTTCATCAACGCGGGCGGGCGATGGGAGAAGGGCCAACCCGGGCTGAAAGGTGGCATCACTGGCGGAGGGATCTTCGCTTGCTGGACAAGCGATTCCGAGATCTGGAACAACCGCTTCCTGGAAACGCGCAGCGAGCCGAACGAGCACTACTACGGCATCAAGGGCCGCGAAGCGAGGCGCGTGCGGATCCATCACAACACCATCCTGACGAACTTCTCCATCGAGTTCCCGTTTGAGAACGACGAGGATGTCGAGATCGACCACAACGTCTGCAGCGGCACTGTTTCAATCCCCAAGCATGCCGGCGGGCCCCTGGCGAAGAGCGGACGCACCTTCCACATCCATCACAACTGCTTCCGCAACAGCTACAGCATCGAGTTCGTGCGGAACGGCGTGGAGATCGACCACAACCTCTTCGACTTCGATCCGCAGGCGGACCATGGCAACCTGATTTCAGCCTTCGGCAAGGCCGCCGCGCCCGGTCCGGCGAGCTTCCACAACAACCTCGTGAGCAATCCCGGACGCGGCGTGATGTGGATGAACGAGCCGTACGGAAAGCTGGACGTGCGGAACAACCACATCATCGCCCGCACGACCAAGACGCCGCGCACCGAGGGGCTCTTCGGCTTCAACGAGAAGAGCGGCTTCGCGGAGTTCCGCTTCGCGGACAACATCATCGAATGCGAAGGCACGCCGCGCCCTCTCTTCCGCAACGACGCCAGCGGGGCGGCGACCGTGGAGAACAACCGGCTTGTGAACATCACGGACACCGCGCGCTACCCCAACAAGGTCGCCGGAAGGCCGCAAGGGCCGGAGCAGCCGCTTCAGTTCCGGTGCGGCGTAAACGGGGAGATGTCAGTGGACGGCTGGAAGACGGGCGCGGCCCGGGACGCAGCGTATCCAGGCGCGGGTTCCCCGCCATGAGTCGCAGCGCACCATTTCTCGCCGCCTTGCTGCTCGCTCCGCTGGCCGTACCGCACGGTGCCAATGCGGAGCCCGCGAGGCCCAACATCGTTCTGATCCTGGCCGACGATCTGGGCTATGGATCTCTCGGTTGCTACGGCAATGCGGAGGTCGCAACGCCGCACATCGACCGCCTGGCCCGCGGCGGCGTGCGTCTGACCGACTTTCACAGCAACGGAGCGCTCTGCTCGCCGACCCGTGCGGCGCTGCTGACGGGCCGTTACCCGCAGCGATGCGCGGAGGTGCCCGACGCGGAGCTTTCCCCCGTGTTCCGCGAGCAGCGCAGGGCGAATCCCGTCCAGCGTTGGGCGTGGGGCCTCTGCGCGACGGAACGGACGATGCCGGCCGTGCTGAAACAGGCGGGCTACCGCACCGCCCTCATCGGCAAGTGGCATCTCGGGTATGACGCGAAGTTCCACCCGATGAACTATGGCTTCGACGAGTTCCGCGGCTTCGTGGGCGGCAACGTGGACTACCACACGCATGTCGCGGGCTACGGCACGAAGGAGCTGGACTGGTGGAACGATCGGCGGATCGCGAACGAGGCCGGCTATTCCACCGATCTGCTCACGACGTATGCCGCCGAGTTCATCGCGCGGAACAAGGACGCCCCGTTCTTCCTCTACCTGGCTCACGGGGCCGTCCACACGCCGCTGCAAGGACGCGAGTCCGCCCGCAAGCGGTCGCCGGTGGACACGTACAAGGAGATGGTCGGCACGCTGGACGACTCCGTCGGCATGGTCGTCGCCGCACTCTGCAAGCATAGGCTGGAAACCAACACTCTCGTGATCTTCTGCTCGGACAACGGCCCGGCCGCGCCACCCGGCTTCGCAGCGAACGCCGGCCTGCGCGGAAAGAAGGGCACGCTCTTCGAAGGCGGGCACCGCGTGCCGTTCATCGCCTCGTGGCCGGGCACAATCGCTCCGGGGACGACCAGCGACGCGGCGGCGATGAGCATGGACCTGTTCCCCACCTTCGCGGCCGTGGCGGACGCTCGCCTGCCGGCCGACCGGCAGCTGGACGGCATCGACCTCCTGCCCCTGCTCAAGGGGGGGGCCGCCCCCGCACCGCGCGACCTGCACTGGCAATCCGGCGAAGACTGGGCGGTGCGGCGCGGCTCATGGAAGCTGGCGGGGAAGCGCAACAAAGCCCTCTCGCTCATCAACCTCCAGCACGACATCGGAGAGGCGGACAACCTTCTGGAGCGCGAACCCGCGCTGGTCAAGGAACTGATGGAAGCACACGCGCACTGGGTCCAATCGATCGGATCGCGGAGCCGTGAACATGAGACACCCTGACGCCGCCGCCGGGCAACACATCCGCGCGCTGCTCGCCACGCTCCTGCTCGCGCCGCCGGCCGCCCTGCGCGCATCGGACCCACCGGCCGGCCTGCCCGCGCCGCGGGGGGAGCAGGCGGTGTTCGTCATCCGGGACGAGGTCGCCGTGACCAACCCGCCGCGGTTCGGCGTGAACTTCGACCCGCCGGGCATGTCGCACTGGAACACGGAGCCGTGGCACAACCAGTGGTGGCTGGGGCCGAACCCGAATCCCATCACCGCGCGCCATAAGGGCACGGCCACCGGCGGGAGCGCCACGACGCTCGACGACGACAAGTCGCCCGGGATTGGCTACTACGACGTTTTCCGCGACGGCTTTTTCGACGGCGGCACGGCGGTGGTGTACCGGCTGGAGGGCGGCGTCCTGCGCGTGCTGCGCGAGGGCCGCATCGCCCGCTACCTCGCGTCAAGGGCCGGACCGAACCGCGTCGAGTTCGCGGAGCCCGGCCCGGAGGTGCGGGCGGGCGACGAGTATCTGCTGCACGCGACGCGGATGGACATCCCGGCCGCGTCCACGCGCACCTGGGCCGGCCGGCCGTGGTGGTGCTTCGGCGGGCTCGAGCTGGGCGGGCCGGCAGAGAAGCTGCATGCGCAGGGCGTGCGGGTCGGCTTGTCGGCCGACGCCCCGCCGGGCGGCGGCGGCGCATCGTTCGCGCTCACGCTGCCCGCCGGCTGGACGAACGGCCGGGTTGCGGTCGGGCAGTGGCTGCTCTCGGCCGAGCAGGCGGACTGGCCGCGCTTCCGCCCCGGCCGCACCTACTCGCTGCGGGTCTGGCTCAAGCAAAACGGCCTGGCCGACGGCGCGGCCCACGTGAAGGTTGCCAGTCTGACGGGCGCGACCTTCCGCGCGACGGGCGAATGGGCGGAGTACCGCCTCGAATTCGCCGCCGCGCCGCCGCGCGGGCCGGGCGCGGAGCGGCTCGAGATCGGGATCGCGGGGGCCGGCACGCTGCTCATCGACAACCTGACCATCGTCGAGCGGGACGGCCCGCCGCCGTACGGCTTCTACCCGCACGTCATCGAGACGCTCGAGCGGTTCCGGCCCAGCACGCTTCGCCTGTGGTCGCTGCAGGAGAACCGCGGGTTCGGCAAGGCGCTGGACGATGCGCTGGGTCCGCCCGAGGAGTCGAACCTCACCTTCCGCGAGCTGAACGGCGCGCACACCACGGATCCGCTGGGCCTGCATCGCGAGCTGGAGCTGTGCGCGCGGGTCGGGGCGGATCCCTGGATCATCACCTCCACGATGTTCACGCCGGCGGAGCAGCAAAACCTCATCGAATACCTGGCCGGCCCGCCCGGCTCGCCGCATGGCCGGAAGCGCGCGGCCTGGGGGCGGGCGGCGCCGTGGACCGAGGCCTTCCGGCGGATCAAGATCGAGATGGGCAACGAGACGTGGAACGGCATGTTCGCCCCGCAGCACTTCAGCGGCCGCGGCGCGGTCTACGGCGCCCTGTGCGAGCTGATGTTCCAGCGCATGAAGGCGAGCCCGCACTTCCGCGCCGGGCAGTTCCAGTTCGTGGTCAACGGCTGGGTCGCCCAGCCCGGCAACGACAAATGGGGCTACGGAGCGAACGCGCTGCGGCACGCGCCGTCGGCCCAGGCGGTGGACATCGCCTACTACACGGGCGGCTGGGACGCGGTGGGCCTGATGAAGGCCGGCAGCGAGGCGGAGGGCTGGATGAACGCGCTGACCTACTCGCGCCGCATGCTGCTGCCGCGGGCCCGCGAGTTCCGCCGCACCGCGGAGGCCATCGCGGCGGAGCAGGGCCGGCCCGGCGCGATCGAGAGCCTGGTCTACGAGGCCGGACCCGGGTACACGCTCCCCGGCCCCGGCAAGTTCAACCGCCGGGAGCAGGAGGAGGGCAAGTCGCTCGCGCACGCCATCAACGCGCTCGACATCTTCCTGTCCAACCTGCGCGAGGGCTACGGCGACCAGTCGTTCTTCACCTTCCTCAACGGCCACTACTGGTCCTCGCACAACCGGACCTGGGGCGAGCATATCGCCTGGAAGGCGCTCGGCCTGCGCAACGCGCTGCTCGCCGGCGACCTGCTCGCCTGCGAGGCGCGCGAGATGGTCACGATCGACCTGCCGGAGACGCAGGCCGACCTGGTGTCGCAGCGCAACAGCGCGGACCGCAATACGCGCTCCTTCCCGCCCGTACCCGACCTGCCGTTGGTGGACTGCTATCCCTTCCGCGACGGGCCGCGCCACGCGATCCTTCTGCTCTCCCGCCGGCTGGACGGCCCCACGCGCGTCACGCTGGAGCTGCCCTACGACCCCCGGCCGGCTTACACGCTGCACACCCTGGCCGCTCCCGGCCCCGGCGCTCACAACATCGACGAGGAGGCGGTGCGGGTCGAGCGCGTGGAGAAGACCGGAATGGAGAGGCGGTTCACGCTGCAGGTCCCGCCCCACGCCGCCGTGGTGTTGGTCAACGAGGCGAAGTGAACCCATGGGCCCGACGAACTGCCACAACAACCTCGTGACCATCACCCGTACCACCCCCTACCCCAGCAAGGCGACCGGAAGACCCCAGGGTCAAGAACGGCAAGACCCAGACGCAGCCTCCTGTCCAGGAAGAAACCTCACATGAAATGCGGATTCTCACACCCCGGTGCCCTGCTGCTCGTGAGCCTGATTGCGGCGACGGCAGCGAACGGCGCGACGGCCGCACCGTCGCCGCATGTCCTCTTCCCGGACGATCCTTGCGTGATCGATGCGAAGAGGCATCTCGGCGCCAAGGGCGACGGAAGAGCGGATGATACAGCCGCCCTGCAAGCGGGGCTGGACGCGAGCTGCCGCGGGGCCAGCGGGTCGGGGATCCTGTACCTTCCGAACGGGACCTATCGCGTCACACGGACGCTGGTGGCGCGGCACGGCGTCGGGCCGTGGGTCTACGGCGAATCGCGCGACGGCGTCGTCATCCGCATGGACGACGGGGCGGCGTCGAGCAACGTGACCGCCGTGCTGCGCACCCATCCGAACGACGGCCAGGCCACCTCGGCGGACTACTTCATGCGGAACTTCCGCAACCTGACCGTCGACGCGGGCGACAACCCGAGCCTGGACGGCATCCGCTGGTTCGGAAACAACAGCAGCATCCTGCAGGACGTGCGGGTGGTGGGAAACGGCCGCGTGGGCATCAACGCCGGCTTCTGCGGCCAGAGCGGCCCCAACCTCATCCAGGACGCTGTCGTCGAGGGCTTCGAAACGGGCATCTCTTCCGCCTGGATCTGGGGCCAGACGCTGTCGAGGGTGAGGATTCTGAATTGCCGCTCCAACGCGGTGTATGTCTCGGCCAACAGCGTGGCGATCGAAGACCTGACGGTGGAGAACACGCCGGTCGCCATCCGCAATGACTATCCGAAGGACTGGACGTGGTGGGGCGGAGTTGTCGCACTGGTGGGGGGAGCCTTCACGACGGAGGACTCCCCGCGTGCGGCCATCGAGAACCGCAGCGTGCTCTACGCGCGCGATGTCACCAGCAAGGGATTCGCGAAAGCGGTCGAGAGCTCGACGCCGGGCGGAAACGCGGAGGGCCGCAGCCTTGCGGAGTATCTCTCGCATCCGCCGGTGCGAGCCTTCGAGGCGTCGCCGGCCGCGGGGCTGCGGCTTCCCATCAAGCCGGAACCGCGCCTCGCGTGGGAGACCGATCCGCGAGAATGGGTTTGCGCGAACGATTGCGGGGCCACCTTCAACGACAACAAGGATGACACGGCTGCCCTGCAGCAGGCGGTGGACAAGGCCGCGGAAACCGGCGCGACGACCGTCTACCTGCGCGGCGTCGGCGGGCCCGAGCCGAACTGGTACAACCTCGGCGGCGAGGTGCGGATACACGGCAGCGTCCGCCACGTCATCGGCCTGGGCTTCGGCCGGATTCTCGGCGGACCGGAGGGCCGGTTCGTGGTGGACGACCGTTCCGCGCCTGTCGTGAAGTTCCAGCATCTTCAGGCCTTCGGCGGCCGCGGCCTGACCTACGAGAACCGCTCCGGAAGCCGCGCAATGGTAGTCGAAAGCTGCGACGGCCTGATTCTGGGCACGGGCGGGGGCGACATCTTCGTCACCGACTGCCCCTCCGGCATCGAACTGCGCTCCCCGAAGCAGCGGGCGTGGGCGCGGCAGTTGAATCCCGAAGGAACCAGCGACATCGGGCTGGTGCGCAACCATGGCGGCAAACTCTGGGTGCTGGGCGTGAAGCACGAGGGTGCGGGGGTCCGCTTCTGGAACGACAACGGCGGGCAGACCGAGGTCTTCGGGATGTTCAACTACGGCCCCGGCGTCAGCGCCGACGACTCGCGACCCATCGTCCACAACGACAATTCGGCGTTCTGCCTGATGGGCGCGCGCGAGATCGTTTTCGGCGGCCATACTTTCCCCGTGAAGGTGCGCGAGATTCGCGGCCCCGATGTCCGTCCCGTTGAAGGCGGCGGCTGGATCGGCTGGGCGATGTACAGCGGCTGGACTTCCGATCAGCTCTCCGAACCGCCGCCCGCGGCCTGGCCTGTGCTCCGGCCCGACGGCGACGATTTCCTCGACTCCGTGTCGGTGACCGGAACGACGACGACGGCCGGTGCGGTCCTGCGATACACGACGGACGGGAGCGAGCCGACGGCGGACGCACCCGGGCTGCCGTCTTCTTTGCGGGTTCGCGATTCGCTCACGCTCAAGGTGCGGGCTTTCGCCCCGGGCCGTCCCGCCAGCGCCACCCGATCGGCCGCGTTCCGCAGGCTGACGCTGCGTCCGGCCGAACCCGGGGCGAAGGCCTCCGGGAGTGTCCACTACGCCTACTACGAGCTGCCGCAGACGGCGGAGCGGATTCCCGACTTCGCCCGCCTCCAGTCCGCGACAACCGGAACGGTCACCGCGATCGATCCGACGCCCCGGCGCCGCGAGGGCCATTTTGCCCTTCGCTTCACCGGCTGGTTCCACGCCGTTGCGGATGGGCTGTATACCTTTCATACGACCAGCGACGATGGCTCGCGCCTCTGGATCGGCGACCGGCTCGTCGTGGACAACGACGGCCTCCACGCCGAGCAGACGCGTTCGGGACGCATCGCGCTTCAGGCCGGGATGCACCCGTTCGTGGTCGGCTTCCTGCAGGGGGGCGGCGAGGCCGTGCTTCGGGTCGAGGTCGAGGGGCCGGATGGCAAGCGACGTCGGCTCGGCGCGGCGGGTGAAGCGCCTTCCCGAAGATGAAGCCATGATGGCTTCATCCGGTCCGTGGCCGGCGGGGCTTGGGGATCGCACTTCGGCCTCCGCCCTTGTCCCACATGACAGCCGTACGTTCTCCTCACCGGCTACAGGGAGCGCCACCAGTGCCGCCACGGTTTCCTGCGCCGCGACTTGCCTGGCCGCCGTGGCTCGAAGAGCGAAGGAGGCTGGGCGCAAGGCGTGCGCGTCACGCCCGCCATCGGCCCCCCGCGGCCTACGGTCATCGAGCCCTGGCTCATCGTACCCGCCGCAGCCGCAGGCGAAGGAGGGACGCCCCCTTCCCCGCGTGCCACGTCGTGGCCTGAAGTTGCCCTCGGCGATCTCGCCCTCCACGATGGCGACGATCCGGGCCGGAATGCCGTGGGCGAGCCCTTCGGACCCGCGGGCAGCGTCCGCGAGGTCCGGACGGTTCCGGGTGAAGTTGGAACGGCTCGGCTTCTTATCGGAATGACCGGGCCGTGCGGATCATCGCGTGGAGATTCGCGGGGGGCGTGGTGGCCGGGATGGCGCAGCCGGCATTGAGGATGAAGCGGGGACAGTCGCGATAGACCTCGAGCAAAGCGCGGGTCGCGCGCTCGACCGTCGAGGGCGTTCCCAGCGCCAGGACCCCGCTGGGGTCGATGTTGCCCACAAACGTCGTGGTTCCCCGCAGGGTCGCACGGATCAGGCGAATGTCCGTCTTGAAGTCCAGTTCAAGCGCGTCGGCGCCCAGGTCCGCCATGTCGCCGAGGATCCGGTCCGTGTTGCCGCAGATGTGAAGAAGGTACGGCAGGCCGAGGGCATGAGCGGCCGCGACGATCCTCCGCTCCCATGGCTGGGCGAAGCGGCGGTACATGTCCGGCGGAATCAGGTCCGGTCCGGCCGGGCTGTCGCCGTTGGACAGCATGTCCGCCCCCGCCCCGGCGAGGAGTACAAGGAACTGCCGGGTGGCTTCGGCGCAATGGTCGAGGAGGCGCATCGCCGCCGGATGGTTGGCCTCGTCCATCAGGTCCATCATCCAGTCCGCGGGTCCCCGCATAAGGCCCGCCAAGGCGAACGGACACTGGTCGCCGTTGGCGCGCAGCCAGACGGCGTCGCCGAAGCGGCTCCGGAGCCGCCTCACGGCCTCCACCCAGATCTGCACGCGCGGATCGCGTGCGATGTCCGGAGGCGGCAGGTCGGCCGCCCGGGACAGATCGGCGAGACAGGCTCCCGTGCAGCGGGCCGGTTCGTCCTCGGGAAAGTCGACCGGGACGCCCACCGCGCCGGCCAGCGTCGCCGTGTCCACGTCGACCACCACGCCGTCGTAGGCATACGTGTCCACCGCTCGGACGAATGTCTCCGCGATGGCGTCCGGGCTCCCGCGGTACTGGCGCTGGGTGAACCCCGCCTCGCGCGCCGCCATCGGGAAGTTGTGCAGCATGACCGGAACCCGGTCCGGCCATTCGCCGCGCAGCGCGGCCTCGATGCTCCGGCGGCCGGTCATGCGATCTCCCTCATCCAGGCGCGCCAGGCCCTCAGCGCGGCGAGCGGATACTGCGGCTCGATGTGATACAAGATGACCAGGTCGCCCCGGCCGTTGGCCGCCAACAGGTCCGCGGTCCACGCCCGCAGCGCGTCGGCGTCGCCCGCGGCCAGCAGCTTCACGGGGGGCGCGACGCTGAGGGGAAAAGCGTCGCCCCACAGTTCCCGGACCCGGGCCACGGAGGTCTCCCCGCCGAGGTCCAGGCTGTGCAGCCCCGGGATCCGGTGGACTGCGTCGAGGATGTGATCGCTCGGCCCGCACGAGTGCAGGCGGACGGGCCCCAGTTCGGCGCCGATCCGCGCCAGCGTCGGAGCCACGAAATCCTCCCACTCCCCGCAGCCGACCATGCACGACGAGCACTCCCCGACATGGACGTCCCGGATGCGGATGCCGCACAACGCGGCGTAGTGACGCACGAGCACGATGCAGGCGCCGGTGATCCAGTCCATCGCCCGCCGCGCGCGATCAGGCTCCGTCAGCAGGTCGGCCAGGAATCCCTCGCCGAGGAGCTTCTGTGCCGACGTCAGGGCGCCATGGATCGCGGCGCGCCCCGAAGCGTCCCAGAAGAACGGGGGCACCGGCGTCAGCCCCCCCTCCCCCTGAACGGCGCGGATCTGGGCGTCGAACCGGCGGACGACCGGGTGGTCCAGCAGATCGTCGGGTCGCGGCAGATCCTCGACAGGCCGGTCCGCCCAGCACCCGGGCGAGATGTCCGCATCCCCGCCCGGAGACGGGACGAACTCCGCGCCGAGGATCATGCCGAGGATCAGGCAGGGCTGGATGCCGCCGACGAGGACCTGGTCCGGGCGGATGTGGTCCTTCCTCCCGAGATTGCTCTCGGTGAAGACGGCGTCGAGATCCGACAGAACCCGCGCCGCGTGGGCGTGGCAACGGGCATCCACGAGGCGCCGCACCGACGGATCGAAGTAGTAGGCCTCGTCGAAGGCCACGCCCAAGGCGTCGGCCATGAAGGCTTTCGACACGGACGTCTCGACCTTCGGAACCGTCCGCGACGGCGGGGCCCCCGCGCTCATGACGCCGCCGCATCGCGCCGGTACATCGCCTCGATGTCGACGATCCGCCCCGACGTGCGCGATTCCTCGGCGGCGAATCCGATCATGTGGCTGTGCACCGTCGCGTCGATGCCGGCCTCCAGGGGGGTGCCGGGCGGGCAGGTCATCTCGTGGTACAGCGCGTCCACCAGGCCGGCGTCGCCGCCGCCATGGAGTTCGTACCCCCCGTCCGCCGACTGCACGCTGTAGCGGACCGGCGGGCCCTCGTGCGGGAAGAAGACCAGGTGCGCGCCGAAGTGCTTCCGGTACGTCTCGCCGCCCTTGAGGACCCCGCGCGTGCCGTAGATCTCGAGGTGGCGCCCGCTCTCGAAGGCCGTCATGGTGAACGTGCCGGTGAGCCCGCCTTCGAACTCGAGGGCGAGAACCTGGCGGTCGACCGCATCGTTGTCGCAGCGGTAGACGCAGCGGCCCCACGGGCTCGTGCGCAGCCACGCGACGATCTCGTCCGTTCCGGCCTCCGCGGCGCGGTCGTAGACCATCGGCAGCCACCCGGCGCGCATGTCGGTCGTGTACCGCAGAGCGTTGAAGGCGCACCCGTCCGCGGCCGGACAGCCGTCGGTGCACCGGGCCGGCGCGCCGGCGGGCGCACGCTCGCGCCGGAAGACGTCGAGCGAGCCGAAGCTGGCGACGCGGCGGCAGCGGCGGCCGGCGAGCCAGTGCACGATGTCCATGTCGTGACAGCACTTCGAGATGATCATCGGCGAACTCGTCCCGGTCACGGCCCAGTGGCCCCGGACGAACGAATGGGCCTGGTGCCACGGCATGACGCCCTCGTTGGCCTGGATCGAGACCAGGTCGCCGAGGGCGCCCGACTGGACGATCTGCCGGACCTTCCGGTAGAACGCGGCGAAGCGCAGGACGAAGCACACCATGACGCGGCGGCCGCTTTCGCGGGCCAGCCGCTCGATCTCCAGCACGTCCGCGACGCGCGTGGCGATCGGCTTCTCGAGCAGCACGTGGCTGCACGCCCGGAGGGCGCCCACGCAGTGGCCGTGGTGGTCGTTGTCCTGCGTGGCGACGAGGACGACATCGGGCGCAAGCCCGGCCGCGAGCAACTCGGCCCCGTCGGCGAAGCATCGGAAGTCCGCGCGTCCGGATATGCGGCGGACCTTCTCGACCCGCGCGGCCACGGGGTCGGCGCCCGCGACGATCTGGAACCGGTCCGGGCGCTTCGCGGCCAGGGTGGTGTACGTCTGCGCGCGCGATCCGCATCCGATGCAGGCGACGCGCAGGGGACCGGTCTCCGCCATCATGCTGGTTTCCTCCGCCATGGCGCCCGGGAACCGGCGGCTCCCCCGGCGCACACGGGAGTTTCGGGCCGAGGGGCCGGGCAGGTCAAGTTCCGGCAGGCACCCGGCGGCCGCGGAACCCTCGCAGCGGGCCGGTCTGTCTCCCCCCGTACTTCGATCCTGCCAAGGCACGCTCCGGGGCGGCCGGAGCCTGCCCCGACCGACCCGGAGCCCCTTCGCTTCTCCCTATTGCCTTCACCTCGGCGCTCTGGCAGTTTCACCGCCGTGACTACGCTGCTTCAGGCCGCTCCCGACGGGCGCGCCTGCCGCTGGGAATCGATGACGGAAGTCCCGGCTTCACGTTCTCTAAAGGTCCACCTTGATATGCGTAGGCCATCATGAAAAAGGAAGCCGCCTTTGCAACGATGCGATCCCGGATGTGCGGAAGCCCTGCGTTCACACTCCTCCTCCTGGCAATGACGTGCCTGGCCTGCTCCGCAGATTCCGTTCGGCTGCCAGGGGTGGGCGCGCCCAACCCGTTTGACGGCGGTGTGGCGCCCGTGGCCGGCGGTGTCATCGACAAGCTCGTCTTCGGCAGGCTGAAGACCCTGGGGATCGAGCCGGCCCCTCTCTGCACGGATGCGGTCTTTGTTCGCCGGGCGTTTCTCGATGTGATCGGCACCCTGCCCACGGCACAGGAAGCCCGCGCGTTCATCGAGAGCCGGGATCCCGCCAAGCGCAGCGCGCTCATTGAAGGGTTGCTGGCGCGGGAGGAGTTTGCGGATTACTGGACGATGAAGTGGTGCAATCTGCTGCGCGTCAAGTCGGAGTTCCCGATCAATCTCTGGCCGAACGCGGTGCAAGCCTACCATCGATGGATCCGCACCTGCGTGAGGGACAACGTCCCGTATGACCGCTTCGCCCGCGAGATGCTCACCTCCAGCGGCAGCAACTTCCGCAAACCGCAGGTCAACTTCTACCGCGCCGTCCAGGGCAAAGACCCGCCATCGCTGGCGCAGGCCGTTGCGCTGACGTTCATGGGAACCCGCGTGGAGACGTGGCCGAACGAGCGGCGGGCCAACCTGGCGGTGTTCTTCTCGCGCGTCGGCTACAAGATCACCTCCGAGTGGAAGGAGGAGATCGTCTTCTTCGATATCGGCAGGACAACCGCGACGCCTTCCGCCGTTCTGCCGGACGGGACCACGGTGAATCTGTCGCCGATGCAGGATCCGCGCGCCGTGTTTGCCGACTGGCTTATCCAGCCGACGAATCCGTGGTTCACGCGTCCCATCGCCAACCGCGCCTGGTGCTGGTTGCTGGGACGCGGCATCCTGCACGAGCCGGACGACATCCGCGCGGACAACCCACCGCGCAATCCGGAGTTGCTCCGTTACCTGGAGCAGGAGCTGGTCGCATCGCAGTACGACCTCCGGCGTCTCTTCCGCCTGATCTTGAACTCGCAGACCTACCAGCTGTCCTGCATCCCCCGCTCCGCCTCTCCCGAAGCCGAAGCGGAGTTCGCCTGCTATCCGCCACGCCGGTTGGAGGCGGAGGTGTTGATTGACGCGATCAACCAGGTCACCGGCACGACGGAGAAGTACATCAGCCGCATCCCGGAGCCGTTCACCTACGTTCCCGAGGAGAAGCGCTCGATTGCGCTGGCGGACGCGAGTATCACCAGCGCCTTTCTCGATCTGTTCGGCCGCTGTCCGCGCAACACGGGCCTCGAATCGGAACAACGCAGCCAGCTCCCGACGTCCGCTCAACAGTTGCATCTGCTGAACTCCAGCCATATCCGCAACAAGCTGGAGCAAGGCCCCACGATTCGCGCGCTTCTGCAGTCCGCACAAAGCCCTCGCGATGTGGCGAGCTCGCTCTACTTGACCATTCTGTCGCGTTACCCGGCGGCGGAGGAACTGGCGGCGGTCGAAGCGCATGCGCTGAAGGGCACCAAGCCGGAGCGGGCCGGAGCGGAGTTGCTTTGGGCGTTGATCAACAGCGCGGAGTTCCAGTTTCGACATTGAGTTGTGACTATGAACACACCGAATTCACCCGTTTCCCGGCGCGACCTGTTGCGCCGCAGTCTGCTCGGCGCGGCGGGGTTGTCTCTCGCCGACAACCCGCTCATCCGTGCCTGGGCCGCATCGCCGCCGTCGCAGATCACAGGCAAAGCTAGGTCGGTGATTCAGATCTGGCTCTGGGGTGGCCCGCCGCACCTTGACACGTTCGACCCCAAACCCGACGCCGGCAGGGATTACTCCGGCCCCTTGACCCAGCCGATCGAAACCAACGTGCGCGGCATGCGGATCGGCCAACTGCTGCCGCTGCTGGCCAGGCAAGCCGACAAGTTCTCGCTGATTCGCAGTCTGACCCACGGCAGCAACGCCCACGAGACCGCCACCTACATGGTGCAGACCGGCCGCAAAGCGGGCGAGCGGCTGGTCTACCCCTGCGTGGGATCGGTCGTATCGCTCTTCAAGGGCTACGACGGCGGCTACCAGGGGCAGATCCCACCGTACATTCTCCTCACCGAACCGGTCGGACGATTCGAGGAGGCGGGGTTTCTGCCGACGCGGTACAAACCCTTCATCACCGGCGGCGATCCGTCGCAGGACCGGTTCGCCGTCGAAGGCGTGGTGGCGGAGGGCATCACGGACCAGCAACAGCGCGACCGGCAGGCCCTGCTGGGCAAGCTGGATTCCCTCGGCCGCGCGCTGCCAAGCCACGCTGCGATCAAGGCCCTGGCCCGCTCGCGCGAGCAGGCCTTCGACCTGATCGTCGGCGACGGCGGCAAGGCGTTCGATGTGTCGCAGGAGAACGAAGCGGTGCGCGATCGTTATGGCCGCACCACGCTGCCCGCGCAGGCGGTGAACCAGCGTGCGCCGCGAACCCGGTTCGGCCAGGCGTGCCTGGTGGCGAGGCGGCTGGTCGAGCGCGGCGTGCCCTACGTCACCATCAACTACCCCGGCTGGGACACCCACAAGGACAACTTCACCGAGATGAACCGGATGCTCCCGGACTTGGACAAGGGATTGGCGGCGCTGCTCGGGGATCTGGCCGACCGCGGCCTGCTCGACCGCACGATCGTCTGGGTGGGCGGCGAGTTCGGGCGCACACCGCGCATCGACTGGGACGCCCCTTGGAACGGCGGGCGCGGCCACTGGGGCGGCGCCTTTTCCGCCCTGGTTGCCGGCGGCGGCTTCAGGGGCGGACAGGTCGTCGGCGCGACCGATGCGCGAGGGGAGGAAGTGAAGGTCCGGCCCGTTTACCCGAGTGATCTGATTGGGACGATCTACAAACTGCTGGGCATCGATCCCGCCGCCAGCCTGCCCAATCCGCAGGGGCTGGACGCGCGGGTCATGCCCGCACCGGCCGATGGCACGCCCGCGTCCGGGCTGCTGAACGAGATCCTCTGATTCGGGGATGCGATGAGCGCTTTGCGATGGTTCATGCCGGTGAGCTGCCTGTTGCTGGCCGAGACGGCCTCCGCCCAGCAGGGCCTGCCGGGCGATCCGCACGTCGGCTACATCTACCCTGCCGGCGGACGACAGGGCGCGACGTTCCAGGCGACCATCGGCGGGCGCTATCTGAACGCGACCAGCGTCCACTTCTCCGGCAAGGGCGTCCGCGCCACCATCGTGCGCCAGGATCGCCAGGTTACGCCCCAGGAACAGCAGACGCTGGTGCAGATGATCACGGCCATCCAGGAGAAACGCCGAGGTGGCCAGGCGATCACGCGCGAGGAGATGCAGCAGGCCGAGGAGGTCCGCCACAAGCTCGACCAGTTTGGCCGGCGCCTCACCAACCCCGCCCTCGGCGAGTTCATCACCATCGAAGTTTCGATCGCGCCCGACGCGGCGATGGGAATCCGCGAGCTGCGCCTGGGCACCGTCGGCGGCCACTCCAATCCGCTGGTGTTCCACGTGGGCGGTCTGCCGGAGGTCAGCAAGCCCGATTGGAAGAACATCCCAAAGGAAAAGGCCAGCATGGAGGCCCGGATCGATCCCAAGCCGCCGGAGAAGCGGATTGCGCTGCCCGTCGTGCTCAACGGCCAGATCCCGCCCGGCGGCCACGATCGCTATCGCTTTGCGGCGAGGAAGGACCAGCAACTGGTCGTGGCGGTGCGAGCGCGGGAGCTCATCCCCTTCATCTCCGACGCCGTGCCGGGGTGGTTCAAGGCCTCGGTTTGGATCACCGATGCGGCCGGCGAGGAGCTCTGCTCCTCCGACGATCGCCAGTTCCTCTCCGACCCGGCCTTGGCATTCCAAGCTCCCGCCGATGGCGAGTACGTGCTGCACATCAAGGACGCGCTTTACCGCGGGCGGGAGGATTTCGTCTACCGCATCACGATCGGCGAATTGCCGCTGGTGGACGCGGTCTTCCCGCTGGGCGGAAGAACCGGCACGACGCTCCTCCTCGACGTCACGGGCCAGAACCTGCCCTTCAAGCGGTTGACGCTGGATCTGAAGGACAGGGCCGCAGGCGTCTGCCCGCTTGCACTCAGCGGGATCGTCAATCGTGTTTCCGTGGCAGCCGATCCCTTGCCCGAAGGCGGAGAGAAGGAACCCAACAACGATATCGCCTCCGCGCAGGCCGTGAAGCTGCCCCTCGTCATCAACGGCCGGATCGATCGCCCCGGCGACGTCGACACCTATCGCTTCGAGGGCAAGGCCGGCGACCGCATCGTCGCGGACGTCATCGCCCGACGGCTCGACTCTCCCCTGGATTCCTTCCTGCTCATCACCGACGCCACCGGCAAGCAGGTCGCCTTCAACGATGACCGCGAGGACAGAAGCGCGGGCCTTGGCACCCACCACGCCGATTCCTACCTCGCCTTCACGCTCCCCTCGGCCGGGCCCTGGTTCATCCACCTCGGCGACATGCAGCAGGACGGCGGCCCTGCCCACGGCTACCGCGTGCGGCTTGGCGCCCCGCGGCCGGACTTCGAACTGCGGGCCACTCCCTCGGCCCTGAACGTCCGCGGCGGTGCGTCGGTTCCCGTCACCGTGCACGCGCTGCGCAAGGACGGCTTCGCCGGCGCCATCGAACTTCGACTCAATGGCGCGCCCGAGGGAATCACCCTCTCGGGGGCTCGCATCGCGGCCAACCAGGACAGCGTCCGCTTCACCCTCAACGCCGTCCCCTCCGCCCGCCTGGATCCGTTCAACATCCGGATTGAGGGCCGCGCCATCGTCGACGGTCGCGAGGTCGTCCGCCCCGCCCTCCCGGCGGACGACGTGATGCAGGCCTTCGCCTACCGCCATCTCGTGCCCGCGCAGGAACAGAAGCTGTCGATCGTCGGCCGATACCGCCCGGGGGTGGGCGCGAAGATCCTGTCGTCCACGCCGCTGCGGATCCCCGCGGGTGGCACGGTACCGATCCGCGTCTTCATGCCCGCGGGACCGATCATCAACCGGATCGACTTCGAGCTGAGCCAGCCGCCGATGGGGGTCACGATCAAGGCCACAGACGCAGGCGACGGCCAGGGGACGGAGATCGTTCTGCAATCCGATCGCGCCCAAAGCAACGTCGGAACCCGGGGAAACCTCATCATCACCGCGTCCGTCCCCGCCCCGGTCGAGACCGGCCGCAACCCCGGCGGCGTTGCGCGCCGCATCCCGCTGGGCGCCCTGCCCGCGATTCCGTTCGAGATCGTTGCGCGCTGAGCGCTCGCTGCGACCGGAAGCCGGTCAAGGACACGAACCGGCAGACCCGACAGGCCCGCCGTCAGCGCACCTCGGCGTCCACGGTTTCGAGCTGGATGCCCGGGCCCGGCTTGCTTCCTGCGGCCACGATATGCAGGTAGCTCACGCCATTGGGCGCGGGATGCCTCGGATGGAGCGTGCCGGCGGGCCGGCCATCCACCGAGACGCGGCAGGCGCCGCCGGATTCGGCGCCGGACCATTCGAGCAGCAGCATGCAATCGGTGTCGGGCTTCAGTGCAACCGAGCCGGGGGGGTCGCCGGGGGCGAGTCGCAGCGTGTAGACGGAGACGTCGGAAGCGGTGCGGTCGCACGCGCTGAAGAGGCGATCCATCAGGCTGAGATGAACGCCCGCCGAACCGGCCGGGAGCCGGAAGCGCAAGGCGATGCGGCCGGCCTGCCCCGCGGGGAAGTTCCACGCGGCGCCGCCGGAGCGGTAGTCGGCGCCGGAGTGCTCGTTCACCAACTCCGGATCGTCGAGGAAGGCGATGTCGAGGACGTTCACGCCCGGCCGCGACGGATGCGGGACGACCTTCGCCGCCGGCTTGCGGTTGTAGGCGCAGTGCCCGCGCGGCACGGGAAGGAAGGTGTGGTGGGTCCAGTCGCCCGCGCCGTTGGAGAAGTCGCCCGTGCGTTTCTTCTCGAGCAGCCAGCGTGTGTCCATGATGGCGAGTCGCCGGTGATTGACATGCTGTCCGTAGGCAATCAGCACGCGATGCTCGTCGAGCGGCACGAACTCGGCCTGATGGTTGCCCCGGTCCTGCGGGCCGCCCCAGGTGGCGTAGTCAGCGCGGGCGCGATGTTCGTCGAGGCCCACCTCTCGAAAGCCGCTCCAGGTCAGGCCTTCGTCGTCGGAGATGGCCGCGTGAAGGGTGTCGCGGTTCGTGAAGGCGTCCTCGCCTTTGCCGGTGGCCGTCGGAAGTTCGGGCAGCGGCGATTGGTTCGTCCAGAGAAAGAGCAGCCGCCCATCGGGCAGCCGACCCAGCGTGGGCATGGTGAGCGTGCCGGCGAAACGCGAGGGCTTCCCCTCGCTCCACGTTTCCCCGCGGTCCTTCGAGAACGACTCGTAGTGGTAATCCTGCGAGGTGCGCAGCAGCGCCCACAGCGTGCCGTCCTTCAACTCCGCCACCGTGGCTTCGACCGCAATGTTCTGCCAACGCAGGCCGCGATGAATGCCGCCGACGGTGTGCGGCGGCGACAGGATGACGGTCTTCGACTTCCGCCAGTTCAGCCCGCCATCATCGGATAGCCACATGGTCGTGCCATTGCCATGCGTCGGCAGCACGATGCGCCGGCCGCCGTCAATGAAGAGCGGCGTGCGCATGATGCCGGGAAGGGTGAGCAAGTCATCCCGCTGCTCGCGCCACGTCTCGCGGGTGCGGCCGTCTTTCGTCACCGCGGCCCAGCGGCCGTCCAGCCCGCCGCGCGAGAGGAACACATGGTCCTTGATGGGTTGCACGCGGAGGTACTCGCCGGTGGCGGGATTCCGCGCGAAAGCGGGGGACTCCTTGCTCATGCCGCCGTAATTCGGAGGGTAATCCGGACCGGCCTTCTCGTAGCTCCACGTCTCGCCATTGTCACGGCTGACCAGGTAGCCGGGCCGCGCGCGGTCGCCATCGTAGTGGCGGATCTCCGTGGCGCTCACCCGCACGAGTCCGCGCCCCGCGTCCGCCGGCGGCGTGCCGACAACCCGAGGGGGCGGATACGCATCGGCGCGCAGCGCCGCCAGGGGCGCGAGCACGAGGGCGACGAGAAGATGGCGGGCGCGCATCATGGCGGAAGACCAGCGCGAGACTACATCGTGTGCGGGAGAAGCCGGGCAACGACCCCGATACCCACTCGCAGCGGAGGAGAACCTGGTTCCACGGGTCCCCCAACCCGCTCCGACCACGGCTCGCGCGCCGATCATCATGCACCCTCCGCCTTTTCGATGCCGTCCTCGTTTCGGCGGACAGACTGCATCGACGGCGCGGACGAGTCAACCGGCGGCTCCCGGGCGCCCGACTTCGACCCCGCCAACGCGCGCACGTTCTTGTCTTCCCTTCGGCACTCTGGCAGCTTCGCCGCCATGAGACTACTGCTCCAGGCAGTTCCCGAAGGACGGGCGCCCGCGCCGCCCGATGAGCGATTTCTTGCAAGAAGGATGCGCCATCCGAACCGCTCCACAACGCCCTCGAAACCCACCACAAGCATCTGAGCTATCCACAATGCACCACCCCATAAGTATCCAAAGAGCGAAACGGATCGCGGCGTTCCTGTTCCTTTCAGTCGCCGGAGCACTCGCTGCGGAAGAGAATCCCTACCGCTATTGGCCAAGCTACCAGAAGGTCCCCTTGACGGATTATGCTGAACCAACGTGGACTCCTCACAACACGATAGCAACGGGGTGGGATTTCTCCCTCCCCCCGTCTGTCACCGTCAGCCCTCGCTCCTATCTGGTCTTCGCGAGGATCTTCAATCTCTCCAAGGAACCCAAGCTCCCTCCCGTTCGCATCAAGGCGAATCCCGTTCTTTCCATATGGGTCGAGTGGAAGGAACTGGAGCCGGAGAGAGACCGCTACGACTTTGAACGACTCAAGTCGTTCATTGGCCTGGCCGCCGCCGCCGGATACGGTGTCGAGATCCGCCCCATAACCGCCATAGCCGCGAGGAATGGGGACAGGACTCGGGGTTCGGTTCCCGGGTATGTCACCGCTTTGGGCACCCCTATTCTCAATGATCCTCCGAAGAAGGGGGACGGAATCAGTCACTATGATCCATCCCATCCCGACTTCCACCGCCGATACATGAAGCTGGTACAAGCCTTTGGGAAGTCTGGGATTCCCACAAACCCCACAGTCAAATCCATCGTTGTCGGCTATTCATCCGAGACCTACGGGGACGAGGGAATTGGAGATTGCTCCAAGCAACACGTTATGGAGCGGCTGGATGCCTGGGCTCACGCCTGCCAGGGGGTCGCCGGCAAAGTCATGATGTGCGGGAAGAGCGAATACGGCTTCTCCAAAGGCTTCGGATTCCGCGATGGCATGGTGGAGGTCTACATGTACCAGATACCCGATGCCGCCAACGGTCAGTTCATTGATGAGAACGGCTATCTGACCACGGACGAAAAGGCGCCCATCATTGCAAAGGGGGGCTTGAACGGAGACGAGAACGAGACCTATGAAGAGAAGATGAGCTTTCGGTTTGGCCCCACAACTCTCTTCCCCTACCGATACTTCTCCTCAACGCTGAGGGCGATTCAACTGCGCAAGAACATCATCCTCTTGAATGACTTCTCACCCATCCCTGACCTCACCGCCTATCTCTCCCTTGAAATGGGACGCACGGTGAAGGACACCCCTGACGTCTGGTGCCTTCTTCGCGAGAATCAAATGCAGCCATGGTCCTACAATGGCCGGGCCAAGGAGATGGGCTATTATGGGGACTTCAGCACATCCAGACCTGTTCCGTGCAAGAACTTCGAGCGATGGCTCTACCAGCGCGATTCGGAGGGATATGAAACCCAAGCCGTCCTTCCGATCCCCACGTCGCCCAACCATTGGATGATGGCCCCAGGACATGACAAGGACCTCATTGCACGAGCAGGAACGAGAATCGGATTTGCGGTGGACGATCGATTCCTTCCCGAGACTCCTCAATCCGTGACTTTCAAGATCACCTTCCACGACGGCGTCAGAGGCACCATGAACCTGGTTTATGAGGGAGCCTCCGGCCGAGTCCAGTATCCGATCATCGCCACCGGCAACGATGTCATTCGAACCGCCACCGTCCACACCACCGTTCTCTTCAAAGCCAAAGGCCTTGCCTACGACTTTGAGATCCATTCCCCTGAGAAAGTCCCCGTTTCCATCGTCCGCGTGATCAGGTCTCCCGAGAAAGCGAAGCCATGACGCAGCAATCCGGTTTGCCGGGCTCATGCTCCGTGGCGTTGCCCCCCGGGGAGAAGAAGGATGAACCCTATCTCGAGAGAGGCTGCTCTGTAGCAAGCTGCGAAGGGTTCTGGACACTACCCCCTATGCAGGGACAAGCCGGAAGACGATGTTGTCCGGCACCTCGGACTCGACATCGCCGACCACGGAGGCGCCCTCCGGGACCGCCCCGGAGAGAATCTGCGAGGCGAGCGCGTCGGACACCCTGCGCTGCACCGCGCGCTTCAGCGGGCGCGCGCCGAAGGCCGGATCGTATCCGTCGCGCGCCAGGAGGTCCTTGGCCCCGTCGGTGAGCCGCAGCGTGATCCGCTTCTTCTCCAGGAAGCCGGCGACGCGCGCGACCTGGATGTCGACGATCCGGCGGATCTCCTCTCGCCGCAGGCTGTGGAACAGCACGATCTCGTCGACGCGGTTCAGGAACTCCGGCCGGAACTGGGCGCGAAGCAATTCGTTGACCCC
>Ga0194127_10001559_pt1 | contig 33390 bp, 31 predicted proteins | sample TA2KigC100mmetaG_FD_148624 | JGI IMG/M metagenome (GOLD analysis project Ga0194127, IMG submission 148624) | Freshwater microbial communities from Lake Tanganyika, Tanzania - TA2015036 Kigoma Deep Cast 100m | ecosystem: Environmental > Aquatic > Freshwater > Lake | place: Tanzania: Lake...
GTGATACCTGTCCAGCTTTTCAGCCTGCAGCGCATCGTTATCGTTTCGAATATCAATGCCGGACGGTTCATCAAAGTCCAGTTCTATGAATCCGTCCGGATGGGTGTATGAACCGCTCAGCAAGGCAATGCGCCGCCTAATGCGTTGCCAAAAAGTTAGGTAGCGAGCGTTGGTCATCTCTGCAAACCTTCCTCCAGCAAGCAGCCGTCGGCCCGCAATCGTCGGAAGCAATTACTAAAGAGCCCGCGATGAGCATTTCGAAAGAGGAATTTCGTAAGAGACTCAACCAAGGCGGAGAAATGGACGCATTGGCCGCCGCGATGGAACATGTTGCCGAGTGCCGTCGCGAAGTTATGCGCCCACCGGTTGACGGTGCCTCGCTCGGGGCCATACTCATCTCCGCCCAGTTCGACAGCATACTCCAGAAGCGAGGCCTTGCAATCGTCCCAGAGGTCCCAACGGTAGATATGAAGGCGGCATGGAGGCAGGGTGTTTTTCGCAGTTTTTATGAAAGATATCGCGCGATGCTGCGTGCCTCGCAGTGGCTGACTTCTTCCTAAAGGAGAGGAAGCTCGCGCGACTGGCCAATTGATGCTCAGGCCGGAGCCGAAGTTGAACAGCGGGGCGCGGTGATCTTGGCTTCGATCCATGCGTCGAGGTCCGCCCGCGAATAGAGAGGGTATCGACCGATCTTGCGAAATTGAGGTCCGCCACCCACAACGGCGAGCTTGGCGAGCCATCTGGCGCTACAGGGTGCGCCCCAGCGCTCGCGGACATATCGCGCCGCCTCGATGCGGCGCAGATAAAAGGGCGACGCTTCCATCAAATCTTTTCCGTCTGCGACAGTTTAGCCATCATAAAAATATGCCCGCGATGTTGCGCATTTCGAACGGGCCGAAACCGCGACGCGCTACGCTGCGTACGCGCGGCGGCGAAAAGAAATCATCGGTCGGAAAGGCGCGCGTTGGGCGCCGATTGGATCAACTGTCCAGACGCGCGAGGTGACGGCCGGCACTGAGAAAAGCGTGTCGTATGAAACTCTTGGCGCTCGCACTGGCTCAAGCGCACCTCGCGCAGTGCCGTCACAGCCTGTGCGATCTCATCGTGAAATCAAATGGTAATGTGCAGACCAGACCGCCGCAGCATCGTTGCTTTTATCTTGCCTCCTAATCGGGTGCAGGCGAACCGCCCGCTGCAGGCGTCGAACGGGTCGCCTGCACGATGGGCGACGCATTTATGCGCCCGCAACGGCGTTGCTCAATCGGGAGCGGAGGGCGAAGTGTGTCGGTTACACGCTCGTTGGCGATGGCGGATGCAGCTCGCACATGGAGCACAAGTCATGTGGTCGAAAGACTTGTAACTGCCAGCTTCACATATCTTGGCGGGAGCGTTTTTGGCGGATCATTGGTCAAGAGGTTCACAACGCGCTGCGCGAGATCGCGCGAAATTGGTCCGCGATGCAACGCATTTTTGAGTTCATGCTGCGGGAAAGTCGTCACCCTTGAGCAATCAAGAAAGCAATCGTGGCTCAAAGCCGAATGATCTCTCGCTCTTAAGGGCAATTGCCCAACGCCGTGCGGTCGCGGCTTCGTGTTGATCCAGAAAAAGAGGTTTTCCGAAGCGCAAATGCAAATCGTAATCTTGTCTTTTGGCGGATTCGATAAGGTGGTGCGTACGACGTAAACATGCCCGACGTTCACAGCACACCATAGACCGCAAATTCGCGCGCTTCCTCAAGGACGGCTTCGCGCGCCGGGTTATCCTCGTCGATCAAGTCTGCATAGTTCATGGGACCGTTCGTCGGCGCCGTGAGATATGCTTTTTCCTGATGCGTCAAATTCGAGAGGGCCGCGAAACTGTAACGGCGACACAAAGCGATTGCCTCATCGAGGCATTCGAGGTCGCTTGGCGACAAAGCGTCTAAATCGGCGTTCCGGCGCGCGTTAATGCGAGAATATCGTTCCCCTGAAATTTCCAGTGCTTGGGTAATCGCGTCGGGATCGCCGGCTTGGTCGAGGTTGCCCTTGATGAAATCATAGAGCGTTGAGGGAACGGGACCGTTCGGCATGGCGATGAACGTATCCGCCACGATTGGCCGAGCGTATCGGTTTAGATGGTATTTTTCAGCGAAAAACAGCACCTTGGACGCATAGAAAGGGGTCACGCACGGCCATTTCGACGCGATATAGGTAATCGCCTCGACCCCTTTTTTCTCATCGAACTGAAATCGCAGGCTCTGCTTTTTCATCATCCAAGGGTATCTCACAGTGCCCTTCAGTGTCACGCCAGATATGGGGCTCGGCACTAATTCGGTCGAGCGGTGTGCTCCCGTCGCATCAGATCGCGGGGCGCAATGCTCCCGCCCCACATGGCGCCGTCGCCGTACCTCCGCGTTCGCTCGAAATGCTTATTTCTGCTTACCGAACGATTACCGCAAATCCGAACGTGCCGTTTCGTGGTATCAAATTACAACATAACTATTTGATTTATCTGGTGCCGGTTGCAGGATTCGAACCCGCGACCTACTGATTACAAATCAGTTGCTCTACCAGCTGAGCTAAACCGGCCCTAGCGTTGCTTTAAGGCGCGTCGCGCGACCTCTCTATGCGTCGAAGCCGGCGGCGAGGTCAATCCCGCGCCCGGCGCTCTTAACCAAGCCGCATCGTCGCGACGCTCAACGCGGCGGCGCAGGCGTTGGACACGTTGAGGCTTTTGATCGGCCCCGGAAGATCGAGCCGCGCGATGGCGTCGCAGCGCTCGCGGGTGAGACGGCGTAAGCCCTTCCCCTCGGCGCCGAGCGCCAGCACGAGCGGCTTCGACAATGCGACGGTCGCGAGCGATTCGGCGCCTTCCGAATCCAGACCGATGCGGGCGTAGCCGCGCTCGGCGAGTTCGTCGAGCGCGCGCGCGAGATTGACCACCGATACGATCGTCACGAATTCCAGCGCGCCCGACGCCGCCTTGGCGAGCGCGCCGGAAAATTCCGGACTGTGACGCTCGGTGACGATCACCGCGTCGACGTTATAGGCGCAGGCCGTGCGCAGAATGGCGCCGACATTGTGCGGATCGGTGATCTGATCGAGCGCCAGAACGATTCCGCTCACGTTGACGATGTCCGAAATATCCGCTTCCGGCAGGGGACGCGCCTCGAGCATCAGGCCCTGATGCACCGTCTCGGCGCCGAGGCGGCGCTCGAGATCGCGCGAATCGACGAGGCGCGGCTCGAGACCCGCCGCGCCGGCGAGATCCCGGATGCGGGGCAGCGCCGTCTCGGTCGCGTAAAGCGCCAGCAGCTTGCGCCGGCGCGCGGTCAGCGCGGCGCGCACCGGATGCGCGCCGTAAAGCGCGACGAGATCGGGCGAGGCGGGGCGGAACGGGCCGCGCGCCTCCGATGGCCTGACCGGCGCGCCGCCGCCTCTTCCATGCGCGCTGCGGTCTTTGGGCGGCTGCCGGCGGGTCATCTCAGCACCGCCGTCTTGACCCACCACGTGGGATGCTGAGCGCGAATGACGCGCGAGGCGCGCACGGCGTCGCGCCGAGTCGCAAACAGCGCAAAGCACGTCGCACCGGAGCCCGACATGCGCGCGAGTCTGCTGCCCCGCGCGGCGCGCAGAATCGCGAGCGCGTCGACGATCACAGGCGCCTGAAGACAGGCGGCGTCTTCAAGATCGTTGCGGCCGATTGCGAGGGCGGCGAAGAGTTCCTCGGCAGTTGGCCGCGCGCCGATCTCCAAACGCGGCGCGCCGCTGCGCGACGCTCCGGGCCGCAGTCCGAGCGCGGCGAAGACCGGGGCCGTCGCGACGGGAACGCCGGGATTGATCAGCACCGCCGGGAGCGGCGGAAGCCGTATCGGTTGGCCGAGACTTTCGCCAGCGCCGCGCATCATTCGCGCCCGCGGGTCGAGGCAAACCGGCACGTCCGAGCCGACGGCGCGCGCCACCTCGCAGATGCGGGGGTCGTCGAGCGCGAGAGCATTGGCCTTGGCCAACAGGCGCAACGCGGCGGCGGCGTCCGAAGACCCGCCGCCAATGCCGGCCGCCACAGGCAGCCTCTTCTCCAGTCGAAATCGGCCCAGACGCAGGCCTTTTACCTCTTCGGCGAGCCTTCGCGCGGCGCGCAGCACGAGATTGTCGTCGCCGACGCCCACGGCCGAGGAAGTCGGTCCCGAAATGTCGAGCGACAGCGCGCCACCCAGCGTGAGGGACAGCGTGTCTCCCGCGCCCGAAAAGGCGACCAGGCTTTCGAGTTCGTGATAGCCGTCTTGCCGTCGGCCGAGAATGTGCAGCGTCAGATTGATTTTCGCGGGGGCGCGCGTCGTCAGCATCGAACCCCGGCCTCCGCATGAGGGGAAATTGCGGAGCCTCTCGAATTGGAGCGGGCGAAGGGATTCGAACCCTCGACCCCAACCTTGGCAAGGTTGTGCTCTACCCCTGAGCTACACCCGCGTCCGTCGCGCCGGCACAGCGTGCCGCAGAACCGTCGCGGGCGTCGTTATGCCGGAAACAACTTTGCTTTGCAACTGGCGCAAATGGCGTGGCGCCGACGCTCCGGAAGGGACGGGCTCCAGGAGCGCCGCTGCGTCATTGGATCATCCGCGCCGTGCTGCCGGTTTCTCCGGTGATGTTTGCAGAGTCTGGTGAGATCCAGTGCGGCGCCCAGGTCAGGCCGACGATCACAAAAGCCGTGAAGCCGATCAGATACACAAGGATTTTGCCAACCTCGCCGTCGTGGACATTTACGGCCATTCGCCTCTCCTTTTTCTGTTGTCCGGCTTGCGCCGGAAGGACCGGGACGGCGGCGGGCGGTGCAGCGATAAATGCCGCCGCCGTCCACCAAGACAGCTACAGGGGCGCTGCCATGGCTAGCGCGTAGTTTGCGGAAGCTGGCTTGAAGAACAAGAACCACAGAGAGTATTTCATACGCTCCAATTCTTGGTATCATTAGATTTATACTTGCTGGCCCTAGGAGCCGCGCCAATGTCCGACGCTCTGAGCTATGAAGAGGTGATCGATCTGCTCGCACTCGAGCCCAACGCGACATGCGGCTTTGTCCGCGTCAGCAATACGAGCAAGACTTCCTTCGGCGCCGACGCGCTGCCCGCGCCCTTCGCGCGCAGCGGGCCAGTGGGTTCGGCGCTATATTTTCTGGTGACGCCGCATGCGCCGGTTCGGCTGCACCGGATTCGCAACGATCAGCTCTATCATTATTATCTTGGCGATCCGCTGGAGCTTTTTTTGCTCCATGGCGACGGCTCGACCGAGCGCGTGGTGGTCGGACCCGATCTGCGCGCGGGCCAGCGGGTTCAGCTGCTTATTCCCGGCGACGCCTTTCACACGGCGCGGCTGTTGGGGAGCGGGCGCTGGTTTCTCGGCGCGAGCACGGAATGGCCCGGCGTCACCCCGCAGGATGTGGAAATAGGCGACGTTGCGAAACTGGCGAAAAAATATCCTGACGTAGCGCCTGAGATACGCGCCATCGCGGCTTCGGTTAGAGATGTTCCGAACGCGCGCGGGCCGCGGTAGCTATTTGCATTCCTGCACGGCGCGCGCGAGCGCTTCGGACAATCCTTTGAGCGAATAGCTGTCAGTCGTGCTTGTGCCTTTTGACGAAGAGGCCTTTACGATCAGCCTCGAGCCGCCGCGCAGCGCGCCGACGAATTCCCGCTCGCGCGACTGATCCTTCACCCAGGCGTTCGTTCCCTTGGTGATCAGCTCGTAGCTGTCGCCGTCGATGTCGGCCACTGCGGCTGAGCCGTCCTTGGTCGGATAGCCCAGATTGATCGCGACCTCATTGTGAATGTTTTCGGCCGGGCGCGTGGAGATGAAGACATAGGCGGCGGACTCCTTGAGCTTCGTCTTCGGCGTCCGTTCCTTCGGCTGCCCCAGCGCGTAGCAGGTCCTGCTGCGTCCGTTTTGCGCCGCGTAGGCGCCCCATTCTCCGTAGCTGCCGAGCTGCTCGGGCTTCTCGGAGCCCTTTTCGGCCGTGGCCTTTTCGACTTTTTCGGGCTTTTCGACCTTTTCGTTCTTCGCCGGCTTGCGCTTGCCGGCGGATTTCGAGCCGGCGTCTTCAGCCGGAGCTTCTTCAGCGGGCTTGGGCTTTGCTTGCGCCGCATTGAAAGCGAAGGCGATGGCCAGTCCGGCGGCGAGAGCGGCGAAAATTCTGGAGCGCGTGCGAGATTTTCTGAGCATAGGCTGGGAGTCTACCGGCGGCGGCGGGCGCGAACAAGAGCTTCAGCGTCATTAGGGGGTCATAGGCGCGGCCGAACCTAGTCGTCTTTCCGCGCCGTCATCAAGTAATTAACGTCTGTCTCGTGGCTCCTGCGCCACCGTCCCGTCAGCGGCTGGTAGCTCATGCCGGCTCGGTCGATTTCCCGCATGCCGCCCTGGCGCAACCAAGACGAAAGCTCGTCCGGGCGGATGAATTTGTCATGGTTGTGGGTGCCTTTCGGCACCCAGCCAAGCACATATTCGGCGGCGACGATGGCCAGGAGATAGCTCTTCATCGTCCGGTCGATCGTCGCCAGGAACAGGAGTCCTCCTGGCTTCAGCAGGCGCCCGAGCATGGCGACGAACTCCCGCGGCCCTTCGACATGTTCGATGACTTCGAGCGCAGCCACTGCGTCGAACTGCTCGCCGGCGACGGTGAGGTCTTCGGCGGCGACATTGCGGTAATCGATGTCCAGTCCCGACTTTTCCGCATGCTTTTTCGCGATCGCGATGTTGTTGGGCGCCGGATCGACCCCTGTAACATGCGCGCCGAGCTGCGCCAGCGATTCGCTCAATATGCCGCCGCCGCAGCCGATGTCGGCGATGCGCACGCCTTCCAGAGGCCGGTCGCCCGGCGCATTCAGCGCGCCGGAATCATGCCGGACGAACCGGCGCACGTGATCGCGGATATAGGCGACTCGAATGGGGTTGATCTCGTGGAGAATCCCCATCTTGCCGTTCTTGTCCCACCACAATTCGGCCAAGCGGTTGAAACGCGCGACATCCTCGGGGTCGACGCTGGCGGAGTGGGGGGCGGATTGATGGGGCAAGCTGAGCCTCGCGAAAATGCGGAGAAGTTCGTGACTTACTGTCCTCGTCTTTCGAGCCGCCGGCTCGATCTCGGGCGGGCCCGAGATCGAGGCCCAATGCGCAAGTCGAAAATTGCGACGTGAAGGCAGCTCCTCGGGACGAGGTCAGTGAGTCATGCGCAAGCTCCTCATCCTGAGGCGCGCGCGAAGCGCGCGTCTCGGAGGACGAGCGGCTTGCGCATGATTCCCGGGCAGGACCGCCGTTGACAGGCCTGCCGGGGCGGACACATATAGCGCCGCTTCCTGCGGGACGCGAGCGTCTCGCCCAATTCCCGGTCTTCATGTCACGTCTGGTCATGAAATTCGGCGGCACGTCGGTCGCCACTGTCGAACGCATCCACAACGTCGCGCGCCACGTCAAACGCGAGGTCGACGCCGGGCGCGAAGTCGCGGTCGTCGTTTCGGCGATGGCCGGCAAAACCAATGAACTTGTCGCCTGGTGCAAAGAGGCCGCGCCGCTTTACGATCAGTGCGAATATGACGCCGTCGTCGCCTCGGGAGAACAAGTGACGGCGGGGCTTCTCGCCATGGCGCTGCAGAAGGCGGGCGTGCCCGCGCGCTCCTGGCTCGGCTGGCAGACGCCGATCTACACCAACGCCGCGCATGGCGCGGCCCGCATCGAGTCGATTGACGGCTTGGGCATCGTTGAGGGTTTCGCCCGTGGAGAAGTCGCCGTCGTCGCCGGCTTTCAAGGCGTGCACCGTGAAAGCGGACGGATCACGACGCTCGGCCGCGGCGGCTCGGATACGAGCGCCGTCGCCCTCGCCGCCGCGATCAAAGCGAATCGCTGCGACATCTATACGGACGTCGACGGCGTCTACACCACCGATCCCCGCGTCGTGCCGAAGGCGCGCCGTATGGATAAAGTCGCCTTTGAAGAGATGTTGGAGATGGCGTCGCTTGGCGCCAAAGTTCTGCAGGTTCGCTCGGTCGAAGTCGCCATGGTGCATGGCGTGCCGACCTATGTGCGCTCGTCATTCGACGATCCGGAGAATCCGGGCCAGGGCACGCTGATCTGCAACGAGGAGGACATCGTGGAAGCCCAGGTCGTCACAGGCATCGCCTTCTCGCGCGACGAAGCGCAGATTACGCTTCGCCGCGTCGCCGACAAGCCGGGCGTCGCGGCTGCGGTGTTCATGCCCCTGGCCGAGGCAGGGATCAACGTCGACATGATCGTGCAGGTCGTTTCCGAGGAGGGCATGACCGACATGACCTTCACGGTGGGAACGGCCGATTATGAGCGCGCCTTCAACATTATCGAAAAGGTCAAGGACGCAGTTGGTTTCGCGCATATCACCGGCGAGAAGGACGTCGCCAAGATTTCGGCGATCGGAATCGGCATGCGCAGCCACGCCGGCGTCGCAGCCCAGGCGTTCCGCGCCCTTTCGGAAAAGGGCGTCAACATCCGCGCCATCACTACATCGGAGATCAAATTTTCGGTCCTCATCGACGAGGCCTACACCGAGCTCGCCGTCCGCACGCTGCACTCGCTCTACGGCCTCGACGCCGCATAGAAGCGCAAATATGGCCACGCTTGAAGCCGAGCCGCGCCGCGACATTTCTCCCCGCAACGCAATGCTTGCGTGGAGGACGTCCAATGGAAGAACTCACCACAAACGTCATCGCCGAGACGAAGCTCGATCCGACGATCGCCAAGGCGGCGCTCGGATTAGTGCTCGGTTTCCTGCGGGATAAGGATACGACCGGCAATATGGAGATCATGATCGCCAAGATGCCGCGCGCCCAGGAGGTCATCGAGGCGTCGCAGCATGTCGGCGACGGCGGCGTCACTCAGGCGATTGAAGGCATGACGAGCTTTATCGGGCGTGGCCGCGCTGATCTGAACATTCTTGCCGGACAACTCGAAAAGCTCGGGATCAGCGAAGCTCAAACCGACGCTCTTGTACGCCAGGTTCTGAAACGCGCCGAGAATGTTATCGGCGTCGAGGGCGCCGAAAAGATCCGAAGCATTCTGCCGGCGCTGCGCGAGCGCACCGATTTGCCGACCGATCTGCGCCGATCGGCCTAAAGGTTCCAATCGCTTGATGAGGCTTGAGCGCGCCGCGCGCTCAAGCCGCTCCGGCTCATTGATGCGCCGGGGTCGGCGACTGCGCGAGACGGCTGTTGTCTCCAACTCGCCGAGGCGAAACGAGAGCTCGCTGGGCCGTTATTGCGCCGCCGCGCCTGCTTGCCTATCATCTCAACAGCTGAGGGCGTCCGGGTTGATCCCGCATGGCTCGCAGCCAGTATCGTTATGTAATTCAGAGACTTGTCGCTTTGACTGAGGAATATTTGGCATGGCGGAATGGACTCCGATTCGCCGATCCATAACTTTCATTATGGCCATCTGCCTGATCGCCTCCAGCCTTTCCGGATGCATAATTCCGGAAGCGGCGCCCTTGCTGGGACATGAAAGAAAGAAGCGCATTCTTTACGACGTGATCCGGGGCGTGCAATGCGAGATCAGCAAGGCGGTTGGCGAGCAGATCTATCTCGATCGGGCGCACCGGTGGGGCTCCCGCAAGCTCGAATGGCTTGAGACGTGGAACGCTCTGATCGACTTGAATGTCAAAATTGACGACTCGATTGCGTTCAGTCCGGGCGTTTCCTTTCTCACCCCTAATTTGCCCGATGCGGTTGTGTGGCTGGCGAACACCACGAAGCGCACCGTGCCGCAATCGTATAGGTTCAGCGTTGGGGGCAGCATTCAATACAGCCCCAGTCGAGAGGACATGGTACAGTTCGTCTACGTGTTCGAACAGTTCCTGAAGGAGAGAAAACAGCTTGTCGATCCTTCGGACAGCAGACCATGTTATTCGATCGCCGGCGTCACGATCGAAGGAGATCTTAAACTAAGTGATTGGCTCGATGATGTGTTGGAGCCGGTAAAGAAATGCGCTTTCTTGGGACTGCCGCTCGACTATGATCAAGCGGAAACGCTGACGCTGTTTGAGGGCGAAGCACAGCAGAGCACGGCGTGTTATCACGCAGACTTTAGAAAAATCCTTCTGGGAAATCCGATTTCGACCCTCACGCATCAAGTGCAGTTCGTTCTGAAATTCGACGTCAACGCCACGCCCTCATGGAGCCTTGTGCGCGTCTCCACCGCGAACGCACCACTGTTCGACGCCAACAGGAAGGATACAAGCACCCTGCTGATCACGATCGGCCCGTCGGCCAGCGGCAAAACGCAGCTGACGAAGCTTGTCTGGCCAAAAAACGCCAAGGCGGGCGTAGGTCCGCCGCCGATAACGTCATCCTTGTCGCTGCTGTCGCAGACAATGCTCTTCACCCACCAAGCGTACGAGATTAGAGCGTTTGGGCTGTTGCCTTAGGTTTGCGGCGCCGAGCAAAGTTACAGGTCAAAGGCGTCGATGGAGCCGGGAAAGACTAAGCTGACGGCGACAATCGATGCAGAATCTCCAGTCTTCCCTGCCCCGCGGAGATCCGTCCAGCTGATAAAGGCCAGCCTTCGGCAAGCTGCGCCTGCTCCTTGAGAAGATTTTGGACAAGACCCAGTTTGTCTTTCACGACCGGCGAGATGACGAAGGGATAGATATCCGGCTGACCCATCGATCGATTGATGTTGTTCAATGCAAATGCAATATCGAGCCAATTGTCGATCATCTCATTGATGTCGGGATAGCTATAGGGATCGAAATCGACGCGAGCCGGAGAGCCGTCGTTTCGTCGCACCACGAGCCCGGCGCCGCGGCCCGTTTCGAGCGTATCGACGATATGGAGATAGTGCGCAAAGGTTTCGGCGAAGTCCTCCCACGGATGGCTCGAAGCGTAGGCGCTGATGTGATTCTGCCGCCAGTCCGCCGGCGGCCCTTCGTCATAATGTTTCTGCAACGATGCGGCATAGTCTTCCCGCTCGTCTCCAAAGAGTTCGCGAAAAGGCCAGAGATATTTGGAGCGCGCCACCAAGCGATCCCAATAGTAGTGGCCGATTTCATGCCTGAAATGCCCGAGCAAGGTGCGGTAGGGCTCGCCCATCTCGTCGCGATGGTGATCAGGCCCGAGCTATGGCCGGTCAGAACGGGCTCTTGTAAAGGCGCTTCCGCAAGGAAATCGAAGATGAGCGGCCCGCCGTCGTTCTCGGAAGCGTTCGGCGCAGGAAGATTCAGCCTGATCAGACTGTAAAACAGCCGCCGTTTGGCGGTCTCGATTTTCTGCCACGCGGCGTGGCGCTTTTCGTCTGACAAATCAGGCACGGTTCGATTGTGCTGACAGGCGAGACAATACTCAGAAGGGCCTCCTTTCTCGACCATCCAGTTGCAGCCATGCAGTTCCCAATTCTTGCAGAAGCGGTATCGGCGAGAACGGTCGGCGTGCGCGATCCATCCGTCGCCGATCGGTTCGACGGCGGACATCGCCGCGAGCGCCGGCAGGTAACCGAGCATGTGCCCGCATGTTTCGCATTTGACGTTCTCGAAAAGGATGCTCTGGCGGCAAACTTGGCAGCGAAAGGCTTTCATCGACGATATTCCCAGACCGCGTTGCGGCCATAACTGTGCGGCGGACCGAATGTTCCGAGATCATCAAGCGCAATGATGGGTGGGACAGTTCGTCTCTGGGAATATCTGTCGCGGCGCCGGGGCTTTGCGCAGGACCTATCCAGCCGCTAGGCTCATTGCCGCAATTTCGGACAAAGCCGTCATTTTCGCGGCGCATCTGATTGACTCCTTGCGGTCAGTCCCAGCAAAACTGCGAGGCCGGAATTGCGCCGCTCCGCGCGCGAATGGCGCCGAAACGAGACGCAGATTAACGTGTCGATCCAGATCGCACTTCACCACGTCACCCACTATAAATATGACCGCCCGGTCGCGCTCGGCCCGCAGATCGTCCGGCTGCGCCCCGCCCCTCATTGTCGCACGAAAATCTCCAGCTACTCGCTCAAGATCGCGCCTTCGGGCCACTTCATCAACTGGCAGCAAGACCCGCACGGCAATTGGCTGGCGCGTCTCGTGTTCCCGGAGAGGGCGAACGAATTCAGGATTGAAGTCGACCTGCTGGCGGAGCTCGCCGTTTACAACCCCTTCGATTTTTTTATCGAGTCCTACGCTGAAGATTTTCCCTTCGCTTATCCGGAGGAACAGAAAATCGAGCTTGCCGCCTATCTCGAGCCTGAAGACGTCGGCCCACTGACGGAAAGCTTCCTCCAAAACCTGCCGCGAGAGAAGAGGCGCACCATCGATTTTCTCGTCGAGCTTAACGCGCGGCTGCACGACGTCATTCGCTATGTCATAAGGATGGAGCCTGGCGTGCAGGCGCCCGAAGAAACGCTGGCGCTGGGATCGGGCTCATGTCGAGATTCCGCGTGGCTTCTTGTGCAGATGCTGCGCAAGCTTGGTCTCGCGGCGCGTTTCGTCTCAGGCTATCTCATACAGCTCAAGGCCGACATCGATCCGATCGAAAGCCCGAAGGGAACCGATCACGACTTCACCGACCTGCACGCATGGGCGGAAGTTTTCCTGCCGGGCGCCGGTTGGATCGGTCTCGACGCGACTTCGGGACTCTTCTGCGGCGAAGGCCATTTGCCGCTGTGCGGCGCGCCGCATTATCGCTCGGCGGCGCCCCTGTCGGGCTTCGTCGAGCCTGCCCAGGTCGACTTCGGTTTCGAGATGCGGGTCGACCGCATCAATGAGGCGCCGCGCATCACTGCGCCCTTCTCCGACGACGCATGGCGCCGGCTTGACGGGCTGGGGGAAAAAGTCGACGCTGATCTTCATTCGCTGGACGTTCGCCTCACCATGGGCGGCGAACCGACATTCGTCTCGATCGATGATTTCGAATCTCCCGAATGGAATACGGCGGCGACCGGCCCCACCAAGCGCGAGCGCGCCGACGATCTTATTCGCCGGCTGCGCGGGCGCTTCGCCCCGGATGGCTTTCTGCATTACGGCCAGGGCAAATGGTACCCCGGCGAAAGCCTGCCCCGCTGGGCCTTTGGGCTTTACTGGCGACGCGACGGCAAGCCGATCTGGTCGCAGCCGCAGCTCATCGCCGATATTGCCGAGCCGAAGGGCGCGACTGCCGCAGACGCGGAAGTTTTCGTGCATGCGCTCGCAGAGCGACTGGGAGTCGGCGCCGAACACGCCGTGCCGGCCTACGAGGATCCCGCGCATTGGATGGTCAAGGAGAGCGCGCTTCCGATCAATGTCGATCCGTCCGATCCCAAAATCGACGATGCGGAAGAACGCTCGCGCATGATGCGGGTGTTCGAGCGCGGCCTGAGCAAGCCCACGGGCTTTGTCCTGCCGATCCAGCGCTGGAACGCGCGCGCCGAGTCTCAATCGCGGTGGACTTCAGAGAAATGGACACTGCGTCGCGGAAAACTGTTCCTGGCGCCCGGCGATTCGCCGATCGGGCTGCGGCTTCCCGTGGCGTCATTGCCCAAGCTCGCGGAAGAGGAATATCCCTATATTCATCCGCAGGATCCCTTCGCTCCGCGCGAACCGCTGCCGGAGCCCGGACATTTCTGGCGTATCCGGAGCAGCGGGCAGACGGCCGGAGGACAGGCGCGTCAGGACGTCCATGAACAGTCGATTGTCGAAGGCGCGGTGCGGACCGCCTTCACCATTGAGCCGCGCGACGGCCGTCTCTGCGTATTCATGCCGCCTGTCGCCACGCTGGAGGACTATCTGGAGCTGCTCGAGGCGGTTGAGGAAAGCGCCAAAGCCATCGGCTTGGCGCTTCATATCGAAGGCTATCCTCCGCCAAGCGATCCGCGCCTCGAATCAATCAAAGTGACGCCCGATCCGGGCGTCATCGAGGTCAATATCCATCCGGCCGCCACATGGCGGCAGGCCGTCGAGACGACGACCGCGCTATACGAGGAAGCCCGGCAGGCGCGATTGACCACGGCGAAATTCATGATCGACGGCCGGCAGATCGGTTCGGGCGGCGGCAATCATGTCGTGCTTGGCGGCGAAACGCCGGCCGACTCGCCTTTCCTGCGTCGCCCCGACCTTTTGAAGAGCCTAGTGCTCTATTGGCAGCGCCACCCTTCCCTGTCCTATCTGTTCTCCGGCTTGTTCATCGGACCGACGAGCCAGTCGCCGCGAGTCGACGAGGCGCGGCACGACTCGCTTTACGAACTGGAGATTGCGCTCGCTCAGGTTGCGTCGCCCGGCGACGCCTATGTGCCGCCATGGCTCGTCGACCGGCTGTTCCGTAACCTGCTGGTCGATGTCGCGGGCAACACCCATCGCGCCGAAATCTGCATCGACAAGCTCTATTCGCCGGACGGACCGACCGGGCGTCTCGGATTGGTCGAGTTCCGCGCCTTCGAAATGCCGCCCGACGCGCGCATGAGTCTGGCGCAGCAATTACTGCTTCGCGCGCTCGTCGCCTGGTTCTGGCGCGAGCCGCAGCATGGCGATCTGGTGCGCTGGGGAACGGCGCTGCACGACAAATTCATGCTGCCGCACTTCGTCTGGCAGGATTTTCTCGGCGTGCTCGACGATCTGCGCTGCGCCGGCTACGCCTTCGAGCCGGAATGGTTCGAAGCGCAGCGCGAGTTTCGCTTCCCGCTGGCGGGCGCCGTCGAGCATGGCGGCGTCCACCTCGAAATTCGCGGCGCGCTCGAACCTTGGCATGTTATGGGCGAGGAAGGCGGCAATGGCGGCACGGTGCGCTATGTCGACTCGTCGCTCGAACGCCTGCAGATCAAGGCGAAGGGTCTCGTTCCCGGCCGGCACGTCATCGCTTGCAACGGACGCCGCGTCCCGATGACGGGCATTGGCGTTCCTGGAGAGGCGGTCGCTGGCGTGCGCTTCAAAGCCTGGCAGCCGCCTTCCGGCCTGCATCCGACGCTGCCGGTCCATGCGCCTCTGACCTTCGACGTGATCGACTGTTGGAGCCGGCGTTCGCTGGGCGGCTGCGTCTATCATGCGACCCACCCTGGAGGCCGCAATTACGACGCCTTCCCAGTCAACAGTAACGAAGCTGAAGCGCGGCGACTGGCGCGATTTGAGGAGCATGGACATACGCCCGGTCCCGTCGATCCGCCGCGCGAGGAGCCTAGCATTGAGTTTCCGCTGACTCTCGACCTGCGGAGGAGCATTGTTCGCTGAGCGCGATATCCAAACGGACGACGCCTCCCAGCGCGCTGCGACCTGGATCGCCGACTATGCGCCGACGCGCGGCGCGCCTGACGAACTGTTTGATGGCGACGGCCGACCGCGCGCGCACTGGCGCCAATTTCTCGAATCGCTCGCCGCCTTCGGCGACGCCGGCCTGGAGCAACGCTTCGCCGCGGCCGGGCGCCGCATCGACGACATGGGGATTTCCTACCGGGTTCATGGAGAAGCCAAGGAGCGCAGCTGGCCGCTCGGACGTTTGCCTCTACTGATCCCTGAGTCCGAGTGGCGCGACGTGGCGGCGGGAGTCACGCAGCGCGCGGAGCTTCTCGATCAAGTCCTGCACGATATCTATGGCGATGCGCGGCTTGTCGCCGACGGCGTCCTTCCGGCCGCAGCCGTCGCTGGCGCGCCAAACTTCATCCGGCCAATGTGCGGAGTTGCGCCGCCGGGAGGCCGCTGGCTTCGCTTTTACGCCGCCGACCTCGGGCGAGGACCCGATGGAAGCTGGCGCGTGCTCGGCGATCGCGCTCAGGCGCCCTCCGGGGCGGGCTACGCCTTGGAAAATCGGCTCGTCCTGTCGCGCGCGCTGCCGAGTCTTTATCGGGACATGAACGTCGAGCGCCTGGCGCCGTTCTTCCAAGACTTTCGCGCGAGCATTTCCCGCATTGCGCAACGCGCCGATCCGCGCATCTGCCTGCTGACGCCCGGCCCGTGGAGCGAAACCTATTCCGAACAGGTGTATCTTGCCCGCTATCTCGGCTTTACGCTGGTTGAAGGCGAAGATCTGGTCGCGAGCGACGGCAAGCTGCACGTTCGCACCATCGCCGGCCTCAAGCGGGCCGATGTCATCTGGCGCCGCGTCGACGCCGACTGGTGTGATCCGCTGGAGCAAAACGCCGCGTCGCGGCTGGGCGTCGCCGGCATGTTCGACGCCATTCGCAGAGGCGCCGTCGTCGTCGCCAACATGCCCGGCGCAGGAGTAATCGAATCGCGCGCGCTGATGAGTTTTCTGCCGGACTTATCGAAGCGCGTGCTCGGTGAGAGCCTCAAGCTGCCGAATATCGAAACCTGGTGGTGTGGCCGGGAAAAGGACCGCAGACAGGTTATCGACGCGCTGAGCGACTTTGCGATCAGCGGCGCCTTCGCCGAGCGTCTACCGGGTTTCGGCGAGCGTCGCGAGGCGCTCGGCGCCGCGCTCAGCGGCAAGGAACGCGCGCGGCTGATCAACGCGATAGAGCAGCGCGGCGTCGACTATGTCGCTCAGGAGCCGATAAAGTTCTCAACGACTCCCGCCTGGATCGACGGCCGGCTGTCGCCGAGACCCTTCGTCTTGCGGGTTTTCGCCGCGGCGACGGCGGATGGATGGACCGTGATGCCCGGCGGCTTCTGCCGCATTTCCAACCGGCCGGATGTGCGCGCCGTCTCGATGGAGTCCGGCGCCCAATCCGGCGACGTCTGGGTGTTGACGAGCGGCCCGATCAAATGGTCGACGCTGCTGCCATCGGGCGAGGACCCGCCGATCGTGCGCGCGCTCGGCAATCTGCCGAGCCGAGCCGCGGACAATCTCTTCTGGATGGGCCGCTATCTCGAGCGCGCCGAAGCGACGTTGCGCGTCGTTCGAACGTTGGCCGCGCGACTCAGCCAGTTCCAGCACATCGACCTACAGGGTCGCCAGACGATCGAACGGCTCGCGCGATTGCTCGTCGCTTGGGGCGCCGCGCCGGAAGACGCGCCGGATCTGAATCCGATGCAGATCGCATTGGCGGCGGCCGCCGACGCCGACGCCTACGGTTCCGCGCTGTCGGTCGTGCGCAATGCGAAACGCACGGCCTCGATCGTGCGTGAACGCCTGTCCTACGATGTCTGGCAGCTTATCGGACGCATCGAAGCGCGCCTGACGCACGCCGGCGCGCGCGCCGTCACCGAGCCGGAAACTTTGGAGATCATAGAGCGTTCACTGCATACGCTGGCGGCGCTGTCTGGATTGATCGACGAAAATTTCAATCGAGTTGCGGGCTGGAGCTTTATCGATCTTGGCCGCAGAATCGAGCGCGCCATCGCCACCTGCCGTTTTGCGCGGCAGTTCACGGGCGACGAGGCGACAGTCGAGACGCTCGACGCGCTGCTCGATCTCCTCGATTCGCAGATCACCTATCGCTCACGCTACATCGCCGGCGCGGCGCTCGCGCCCGTTCTCGACATTGCGATGCTCGATCCGTTCAATCCGCGATCGGTCGCCTTCCAGGCGGCGCGCATCGACGAACATCTCGCCGCGCTGCCTTCTCTGCGCAATGACGGCGTGATGGAGACGCCCCGGCGGCTCTCGATCAAACTGCGCGCCGAACTCGAATCGGGGGATGCGCGGCGTTTGGATGCGTCGATCATTCTTGCGTGGGAGCAACGGTTGATGTCGCTCGCCGACGCAATCGCCGAGCGCTATTTCACGCATGGCGTCGATGGCGCAGTAAACTCTCAACCATCGCGGATCGCGTGATTTACGATATCGCCCACCGGACGATCTACAAATATGACGCGCCCGTCGCCTCGGCGCGCTGCGCCATGCGTCTGGCGCCGCGCAACGATCGCGGCCAGACCGTGCTCTCCAACTCGATCGAACTGTCGCCGTCGGCCGAATTCATCAGCGACAGAATCGACTTTTACGGAAATCGCGTGTGCGAGGCGCGCATCCTCAAGCCTCACACCAGACTGCGCGTCGCCCTTGCGGCGCGCGTCGCGGTGGAGCGCGCGCCGCCGCCTGCTCCGGCGCTGACGCCGGCATGGGAACTCGTGAGGACCGCCGCCCATGAAACCAACTCGCTCCGGGCCTGCTCACCCGCCCATTACATCTATGCAAGCCGCCATGCGCCACTGTTCGACGCGGCGACGGATTACGCGCGCGAAAGCTTTTCGCCCCATCGGCCCATCCTCGAAGGCGCCATTGAACTGACGGAGCGCATCCACGCCGATTTCGCCTATGATCCGGAGGCGACGCATATTGCGACACCGATCGCGCAGGCTTTCGAAAGCCGCCGTGGCGTCTGTCAGGATTTCGCCCATATCATGATCGCCGCTTTGCGCGGCCTGGGCTTGGCGGCGTCCTACGTGAGCGGCTACCTTCGAACCTATCCGGCTCCGGGCCAGGCGCGGTTGCAAGGGGCCGATTCGACCCATGCATGGGTTTCTGTCTGGTGCGGACCCGAGTTTGGATTCTTCGATCTTGATCCGACGAACGCCATGGCGGTCGGAAACGATCATATCGCGATCGCGATCGGACGCGACTATGCGGATGTCTCGCCGATCGACGGCGTGATTCTGGGGGCCGGGAATCAGGATTTGGACGTCAGCGTCGATGTAACGGAAGCCACGATCTAGGCCTCGCGCGATCGTGAATCCAGAGCAAGATCAATATCTTCTGATGGGCTCTGGATCCCCGGTCGGACCTTCGGTCCGCCGGGAATGATCCGACGAACGCCATGGCGGTCGGAAACGATCATATCGCGATCGCGATCGGACGCGACTATGCGGATGTCTCGCCGATCGACGGCGTGATTCTGGGGGCCGGGAATCAGGATTTGGACGTCAGCGTCGATGTAACGGAAGCCACGATCTAGGCCTCGCGCGATCGTGAATCCAGAGCAAGATCAATATCTTCTGATGGGCTCTGGATCCCCGGTCGGACCTTCGGTCCGCCGGGAATGACAAGGGCTGAGCGAACGGATCGGCCGTAGCCCGTATGACTCGGCACCGACACCCGAAATCGCCCGAAAATTTTTCATCCGTCTGCATCCGAACGCCGAACCGTTGCGTAACCCTAAGCGGACGAGACGCGTTGCGGCCGAGAACAGGAGCATAAGATGAGCAATTCCGATTTGATCCGATCCCTTTACGCGGCCTTCGGGCGCGGCGACGTCAAATCCATTCTGGACGCGCTCGATCCCACGATCGAGTGGCTGTCGAACGGCGACGCAAAGATCATTCCCTGGGCGGGCCGTCGTGACGGCGTCGCCGGGGCGGCGTCCTTCTTTCAAGCGCTTGCGGACAATCTCGATTTCGAAGCTTTCGAGCCGAAGGAATTTTTTGAGGCCGGCGAGACGGTCATCGTTCTCGGCCACACCAAGGCGCGCGTGAAGGAAGGCGGCGTCTTCGACAGCGACTGGGCGCATGTCTTCACGCTCAAGAACGGCAAGCTGCTGCGTTTTCGAGAGTTCTACGACACGAAGTCGATCGCCGACGCCGTCGCGGCGTGAGCGGCGCAAGCGCCGGGCGAACTCCGGCGCGTCCTTCCCTCAGGATCGGGGATAGGCCAATGGAGCCTGCTTGCACGCCGGACGTTCGCCCGGTAAGCGACGCGCCGTTCGTTCACGGACTGATCGCGCACGGACGGAGCTACACAAATTGGGGTGGACACCGCGCCACGACGCCCGCCGTTTACGTCGAGCCGGTCAGCTATGCGGATGTGCAGTCGGTCGCACGCGACTGCGGACGCTTTCCGACGCCGGTCAGTCCTGTCGGTTCGATGCTCTCCGTCACCGACACGATCGTGAACGACGGCGGGACGCTTATCTGTCTGCGCAAGCTCGACTCAATTCTTGGACTAGAGACCGATACGCTCGGGCGCAACGTCGTGCGCGTTCAGGCGGGCTGCCGCTTGAAGAAGCTGAACATGTGGCTGAAAGAACGCGGCCTTGAAATTCCCTTTCAGGCCGAGATCGGCGAAGCCACTGTGGGCTCTGTCGCGGTCGGCGATACGAAGGAATCCTCGCTCGACGCGCCGGGCTATTTCTCCGCCCATGTCGTTGAAGTGACCTATGTCGACGAGTTCGGCGAGGTGCGAACCACTTCCGACCACGCCGACGGCGCGTCGTTTTATGAGTTCAAATGCAGCTTCGGACTGATGGGAATTGTCGTCGAATGCTGCGTGGAAACGCGGCTGGCGCGGCTCTGCCGAAGCGATGTTTCATTCGAGGCATATGAGACGCCGCAGCAGCTTGGGCGCGGCCTCCTCGAAAAGCGGGGACAATGTGACGCCCTGCTCGCCATCGTCTTTCTCGACAAACTGGTCAGCGTTTACGACCAGCGCTACGCGGCTGGCCTCGGGAGCGTTGCGCCATTCGCCCAATCTGAATGCGAAGAATTCCGCATCGCGAAACGGCTGGCGATCCAGCGCGGGTTCGATGGCGTCGTGACGCCGCAGCCGAAAGGAATCCTTTATTCGCGCGCCGACTTCGTGAACGAATATTGGCGCCCTTGCAAGGACGAGAAACGGCTCGACTTTCAATATTACGAGCACGATCTTTCCAAGCTGCCTCAGGTCATCGCCGAGAGCTACCGTTTCACCAAGGCCTTTGAGGCCGAGACAGGCTTCGCGCCGGGCGGCTGGGCGACTTATTTCGTCAATCGTCCGCCGCGCGCGCAAAAGCCTTTCGGCCTCTATTCGGACGGGCCTGGCGTGTCCTTCTCGTTCGATCCTTTCTGCAGCGATCCCTGCTCGCCGAGATGGCAGGATTTCTCGCGGCGTTACAACAGGCTGGCGATCGATACGCTCGGCGCGCGCGTCTCGCCGATCCAGACACAGTGGCTCGGGAAAGGCGACCTTGTGATCCCCAAACGGCTGGCGAGATCGCGTTTCACCACGCGTTACTTCAGCGAGTTTCTTGAATGAGCATTGATTGCGATAGGCATGCGCTGCGTCTCGACGATCTAGCAGGCCTTGGCTATGCTGTTGACGAGACAAGACCGCCTCGCCAGGGAACGACTGTCGACGTGCACAACTCCTTTGAAGCGCTTCTGCAGCGGGTCGCAAAAAAAGACCGCGCAGCCTTTCGCGATCTTTATTCGGCAACTTCGTCGCGGCTTTTCGCCATATGTCTCGGCCTGCTGCGCGACCGCGCGCGCGCCGAGGAGGCCCTGCAGGAAGCCTTTGCGAGGATCTGGGAGCGCGCGGCGAGCTACGATGCGGAAAAAGGCGCCGCCCTTGCCTGGATGACCGTCGTGACCCGGCGCATCGCGCTCAACGAGTTGCGGCGACGCGACAGCGCACACGCCTCGCTTGAGGAGGAGGAAGCGCCGCAGATCGCAGCAGACCTTCCCGAGCACGATCCTTTGGCCAAGGGGCGTCTCATCAAATGTCTCGACAAACTCGGCGAGGAGCGTCGTCAATGGGTGCTGCTCGCCTACATCCATGGCTATTCTCATGAAGAGGGGGATGTCCCGATCATTGTTGAAAAAGGAGGAGCGGCGCTTTCAGCGTCCGCTGGGCACGATGAAATCCGCCTTGTTTCGTGGGCTGGCGGACCTAAGAAGGTGCATCTCATGACGAACCCCGACGAGATCGACGCCGCTCTGTTTGCGGCCGGGGCGTTGAGCCGGGAAGAGACGGAAATCGTGAAGGCGCGCCAGAAGCGCGATCCTATTCTCGCCGCGAGAGCGCGCGAATGGGAGGAAGCGCTGGCGCCGCTCGCCATATACGCAGGCGACGTCGCGCCGCCGCCGGATCTCTTCGAAAAGATCGACGCGCGCATCGACGCGCGCGAAAAGCTCGAAACCATGAGCCGGACGCTTCGCGCCAATGAAGGCGAGTGGATCGCTCTTGGCCCAGGCGTGCGCGTCAAGGAGCTGCATCGAAACGTCGTGCTGAACCGCTGGACGATACTCGTCGACGCCGAGCCTGGCGCCGTCTTTCCCGAGCATGAACATGCGCAGGACGAGGAAATCTTCATGATTTCGGGCGATCTCGCTTTCGGCGACGTGGAGCTCGGCCCAGGCGATTTTCATTTTTCGCCCAAGGGCAGCCTTCACGCCGCGCATCGCACCCGCGCCGGCTGCCGTTGCATTATCATTCAGGCGATGTGACCAGATCCGAAATGCAAAAAAGGACGGCCGCGAAGGGCTCGCGGCCGTCTTGAATGCGCCGGTCTCGTCACCGCGTGACGCGGATGACGCCGGTCATATTCGGATGCAGGCGGCAATAATAGGCAAAGTCGCCTGCTTTCTGCGCGCGCCAACGGGCGGGCTTCGCCTTCGGCGTCGCAACGTCGAAGGCGCCGTCGCTCGAAGTGGCGGTATGCTCGACAATATCCTTGTTGATCCAGGTTACGGTGTCGCCGATGCGAACGGTGATCACTGACGGCTTGAATTCGAGATCGGCGATCACGACGCTCGCAGGTTCGCCGGCGGACGCGAATCTCGCGCCCGCCAGAAGGAACAGCACCGAGAACACCGCATGCAGCGCGATGCTTCGCAAGGGCCTTACTCCATGCTCGCTGCGTGCTTGCGAGAGAGTCGTTCGACCATATGCTCCGCGTGTTGCTGATGGCCCTGGAAGATTTTCAGGCCGACCTTGAGCAGTTCCTTGAGTTCGCCATTGCTCGCGTAAGGAATGAGCTGCGTGTCGACCGCTGCATTCACCAGCGAATGATAGGCGACTTCATTCTCCGCATAGGCGCGGTCGAAAGCGGCGCCGGACAGGCGCTTGAGTTCGGCGCGCTTTGTCGCCGCCTGGCTTGCGATGGTCTGGCTCGTGGCATTGTCTTCCGGCGTCACGCCGAGCTTGTTGACCAGAGCCAGCGCCTTGTCGTTGACGGCCTTGTGATCCTTCACCATTTCCATGGCGAATTCGCGCACGGCCTTGTTCTTGGAGCGCTGAAGGGCGATTTCGGCGTAACCGATGTCGACCAGTCCGGCGGTATAGGCGATATGCGCGATCTGAGGATCGGTCGGCGTATCCGCCGCCCGCGCCGAAAGATTCGTCGCAAGAAAGAAGCCGGCGACGATCGGAGCAATGATTTTCATGATGTCCTCCATTGGATGCGGTCGTTGAACTGACCACAACCATTACCGAGGACCGTAGAATTTGGATGCGCGACTTTTCAAAAATGCCGCTGGACGCCGCGCGCTGCGGTTCGGGCTGTCATTCCCGGCGCGCGCAACGCGCGCGATGGGGAATCCAGAGTCACAACATGGGTCGTTGGATCAGCGCTGGATTCCCGGTCAGGCCTTCGGCCTGCCGGGAATGACAATGATCCAAGCGACTGTTCGGCCTCGGCGAATCTGTTCCTGCGCCGAGACCGCTCCTATCGCCTAAAGCCACGACACCTTTCCCGTGCCGATGTCATAGACGGCGCCGGCGAGTTTCACTTTTTGCGCGGCGACGGCCTCGGCGACGATCGGCTTCGCCGACCGCAAACGCGCGACATTGTAGCGGACGTTCTGGGCGATCGCCGCCGCGAGCGGATCAGCAGCCTTTTGCTTTTCGGCCAAATCGATCGAGGGCTTGATCGCATTAACGAGCTGCGGCAGATGGCCTGGGAGTTTCGTCTTTTCCTTTAAGACTTTGATCGTCGCGGCGACTGCGCCGCAATTGGAATGGCCGAGCACGACGATGAGCGGAATTCCAAGAATCTTCACGCCGTATTCCAGGCTCGCAAGTCCATCGGCATTGACGAAATTGCCGGCGAGGCGAACGACGAAGAGATCGCCCGGACCTTGATCGAACGCGAGCTCCGGCGCGACGCGCGAATCCGAACAGCTCACCAGAGCCGCGAAGGGATACTGAGCCTGCGCGCGTTCGGCCCTCCCGGCGGACATGTCGCGATTGATCGACGTATTGCCCACATATCGCGCGTTGCCGTCAGCCAATCGCTTGAGCGCCTCGTCCGGCGAAACTGCCGCCGAGGACGCTGCGCCGGGTGAGGATTGAGCATGCGCCTCAGCCAAAGCGCCCATCAAGACGGTCGTCGCGCCGGACGCGATCAATGATCGCCTTGAGAGATGGTGCGAATGATCGTTGCACATATTGCTTCTCCCCCGGGCGTTCGCGCCCGCTCAAGCAAGAATTGCCCGCTCGATCTGAGCGATCGAACTGACGCCGGTCAAGGTCATCGCCACGCGCATGTCCTTGGCGAAGAGTTCGAGCATATTCTCCACGCCAGCTTCGCCGGCCGCCGCCAGAGCGTAGGCGGCGGCCCGGCCGAGCAGGACGCCCTTCGCGCCAAGCGCCAGCATGCGCACGACATCCAGTCCCGATCGCACGCCCGAATCGACAAAGACCTCAAGGTCGCTTCCAGTGGCGTCGGCGATCGGCGGCAAGGCTTTGACCGTAGACAACGCGCCATCGAGCTGTCGTCCGCCATGGTTCGAAACGACGATTCCGTTCGCGCCGAACCGTACGGCGTCTCTCGCGTCCTCGGGATCCAATATGCCCTTAAGAATGAGAGGGCCCTTCCAGAAATCGCGAATCCATTCCAGATCAGACCAGCTGATCGACGGGTCGATGTTTTTTCTAAGCCAGCCTGTGTAATCCTGAAGTCCGGTCGCCTTGCCGAGATATTTCGAGACATTGCCGAGATCATGCGGCCGGCCCCTAAGTCCGACATTCAGCGTCCAGCCGGGCTTCGTCATCGCCTGAAGCATTCGCCGCGCGCCCGCAAAGGGCCCCGACAAGCCCGATTGGGCGTCCCGGTAACGCGATCCGTGCACCGGCAGGTCGACCGTAAAGACAAGGATGTTCACGCCGGCGTTCTGGGCGCGTTCCAACATCGACTGCATGAAGCCGCGGTCCTTGAGAACATAAAGCTGGAACCAGATCGGACTTGGGCAACCGGCCGCAACTTCTTCGAGCGAGCAGATGGAGAGCGTCGACAGCACATAAGGCACGCCTTTCGTCGCCGCGGCGCGCGCCGCCTGCACCTCGCCGCGACGAGCGAACATTCCGCTCAAGCCTACCGGGCCTAAAATTACCGGCAGTGCGGAGCGCTCGCCGAACCACTCAGTCGCGAGATTGAGACCGCAAACGTTTTTCAGCACGCGCTGTTTCAAATTTACGGCTCTCAGGTCCGCGACATTGGCCTGCAAAGTGTCCTCGGCGTTCGCCCCGCCGTCGATATAATCGAACAGGAAGCGAGGCAGCTTGCGCTGCGCCACCTTTCGGTAATCCGAAGTCGACGAAACGATCATTCCATGCTCCAAAGAGGCCCCGCGCGCCGCAGTGGAGTTCGAGGCGGCCGCCGGGAGTCACGCCGGCTGCTTTGATCGCAGCGGCGCGGCGCATCGTCAAACTTGGCGATCGAATCGTCTTGGGAAGCCTGCCACTGCGTTACAGCGCTCTGAGACAAACCTTGGCTTAACGCCCGCGCGTCACTCAGCCGCGTGCTGCTCAGGCAGGCCTCGGGCGAGGCGTTCCGCTTTCAACAGTTCGGCCACGAGGAAGGCTACCTCGATCGCCTGTTCGGCGTTCAGTCGCGGATCGCAATAGGTATGGTAGCGATCGCGCAGATCACTCTCCGAAATGGCGCGTGCGCCGCCCGTACATTCGGTCACGTCCTTGCCGGTCATTTCGAGATGGATGCCGCCGGCATAGGATCCCTCGGCCTGATGGACCGCGAAGAAGCTGCGAATTTCGGACATGATCCGATCGAACGGCCGCGTCTTGTAGCCTGCGGCGCTGATCGTGTTGCCGTGCATCGGGTCACAGGACCAGACGATGTTGCGGCCTTCGCGCATCACCGGCCGCACCAGCGCCGGCAGCGCGTCCTCGATCTTGTCGGCGCCAAAGCGGCAGATCAGCGTCAGCCTGCCGGGTTCGTTTTCCGGATCGAGGACGTCGATGAGGCGCAGAAGCGCGTCGGGCTTGAGGCTCGGACCGCATTTCAGCCCGAGCGGGTTCTTGACGCCGCGCACGAATTCGATATGCGCGCCGTCTTCCTGTCGCGTGCGGTCGCCGACCCAGAGCATGTGGCCGGAAGTCGCGTAATAGTCGCCCGTCGTTGAATCGATACGGGTCAGCGCCTGCTCGTAACAGAGCAGCAGCGCCTCGTGCGACGTATAGAAATCGGTGCCGCGCAACTCCGGGTGATGCTCCGGATCGAGTCCGATCGCGCGCATGAAGGAGAGCGTCGCGGTGATCTGATCGGCGAGCTTCTGATAGCGCTCGGACTGCGGGCTGCTCTTGACGAAGCCCAGCATCCAGCGATGGACATTTTCGAGATTGGCGAAGCCGCCCGCCGCAAAGGCGCGGATGAGATTCAGCGTCGCCGCCGATTGCCGGTAGGCGAGCAATTGGCGCTGAGGATCGGGCTCGCGCGCATTTGTCGTGAAGGCGAGATCGTTGATGATGTCGCCGCGATAGCTCGGCAGTTCGACGTCGCCCTGCTTTTCGAGCGGCGCCGAGCGGGGCTTCGCGAACTGGCCGGCGATGCGCCCGACCTTCACCACCGGCGAGGCCGCCGCATAGGTCAGCACCACCGCCATCTGCAGGAAAACCCGGAAAAAGTCGCGGATATTATCGGCCGAATGCTCCGAGAAGCTCTCGGCGCAGTCGCCGCCCTGCAACAGAAAAGCCTTGCCGGCGGCGACATCCGCCAGGTGACGCTTGAGATTGCGCGCTTCGCCGGCGAAGACCAGCGGCGGGAAGCCGGCGAGCTGGCGCTCGACCTCGGCGAGCGCCGCCTGATCGCGATAGACCGGCGTCTGCTCGATCGGCAAATTCCTCCAGCTGCTCGGCGACCACCGTTCCACTTCGCAAAACTCCAGAAAATCAACGCCTCTACGGGCGCTTGGGCCGTCTCGAAGCGGCGCCAGCGGCGCTTATAGAGGATTATGGCGGCGAATGCGACCCATACCGCCTGTCCGCCGAGATTTGGCGAAGGCTGCGGCGAGCGGGTATAACGCAAAGACGCGGGCGCGGCCGAGCGAGGGGGCGAACCGGGGCGATGCCGTTTATTCTGTCGCAGTTCATCGAGGCGAGCCGTTGGCTTGGCGCACTCGTGGTGCTCGCCGTCCATACCTCCAACCTCTTCATCAATATCGCCGACATAATGAGCGCGCCGCACGCGCCGCTGGTCTATGTCTGGTGGTTCTATGCGGCATTCGAGCTCGGGCATCAGGCCGTGCTCGCCTTCTTCGTGATGTCGGGCTATCTCGTCGGCGGCGCCGTGCTGGCGCATCTGCGCAAGAATCAGGGATTCCTGCGCGAATATCTCATTCATCGCGTTTCGCGAATCTATCTCGTGGTCGGGCCGGCCGTCGTGTTCACGCTCGTTCTCGATTCGATCGGCAGATGGCTTTTCGCCAGCAGCGGCGTCTATGAATGGCCGCTGTTCAAAGGCCATTTTTCCGCGCTGCTGTTTCTTGCAAGCTTTCTCAATCTGCAGGGCATCGGCTTTGATTATTTCGGCACCAACGGGCCGCTATGGTCGCTCGCCTGCGAGTTTTGGTACTACGTCACCTTTCCGCTGCTGCTGCTGCCTTTCGCGCGCAATTACCCGCTGGCCCTGCGCCTGTTGGGTTTCGCGCTCGGCGCTGGGCTCTTCCTGGCGATTTCCACGCCGCCAAGCTGGTTCAAATTCGGCTATATTCTTTGGGCCGGCGGCGCCTTCGCCACGCTCATTCCCCGGCCGATCATCCGCTCGCGCTGGGCGGCGCTTCTCCTCTACGCCGCCGTCGTCGTGATCATCCGATTGGTCGTGCGCGGTCATCTTGTGGAGACCCATCCCTGGGTGGCCGACGCAGCCGACCTCCTGGGGTCCAGCTTGTTCATCATTGTCCTGCTCGCCTTTCGCTATGGGCCGTCCGAAGGCTTCTCACTGCTTCGTTTCAAATTTCACAAGACGCTCGCCGATTTTTCCTTCTCGCTTTACAGCATCCACATGCCGATCCTGATTTTCGCGCGCGCGGCGGTCGGCAGCACATTGGGGAATGAGTGGGCCACGCAGCTGGCGACGCCACAGAATTACGCCTTGGCCTTCTCGTTAATGGGGGTCACGATCGTCTGCGGCTATTTCTTCTCCCGTGTCACCGAAGCGAAGACCGGCGCGGCGCGGCGCAAGCTCCGCGCCATTCTCGACAGATGGTCGCCGGCGCCGGCCCGCCCCGTTCCCGCGACGCAGGCCGTCCCGGCGCAGCAGCCGGCTCCAGCGCAGCGGCAGCGTATCGAAGCCTAGGACTGCGCCGTAAGCCGCCGCGAAGGGACGCGCATCGTCACGAGCTCTTCGGCCATGGTCGGATGCAGCGCCATGGTCGCGTCGAAATCGCTCTTCGTCGCGCCCATGCACAGGGCGATGGCGACGAGCTGCGCCATCTCGCCCGCTTCGGGACCGAAAATATGGGCGCCGCGCACGCGCCCGCTCGCAGCATCGACGATGAGCTTCATATAGACGCGTTCGCCGCGACCCGAGAGCGTGGCCCGCATCGGACGGAACTGCGCCTCATAAATGTCGAGCGCGCCATGCCGGGCGAGCGCCTCCGCTTCGGTCAGTCCCACGGTTCCGATTTCGGGCGTCGTAAAGACCGCGCTCGGCGTGTGTTCATAGTCAACCGTCGTCGGCGTTTCGCCGAAGACGCTGTCGGCGAAAGCCTGACCTTCGCGAATGGCGACAGGCGTCAGGTTGAGGCGATCGGTGACATCTCCGACGGCATAGATGGAGTTGATGTTGGTGCGCGAATGCGCGTCGACCGCGACGGCGCCATTCTCGCGCAAGGCGACTCCGGCCGCCTCCAGTCCGAGATTTTGCGTCATCGGCCGGCGCCCGGTCGCCACCAGCAGGCAGTCGACCGTCAGCGGCGCGCCGTCGCTCATTTCTACTTCTAGACCGCCGACGCATTTCGTCACGCGCGTCGGCAGGGCGCCGGCGCGATGTTCGACGCCAGCGGACTTCAGCGCGTCGCAGAGGCGCGTGCGCAAATCGTCATCGAAACCGCGCAGCGGCAGATCCGCCCGATAGGCGAGATGGGTCTTGGCGCCAAGTCGCGCGAAGACGCTGGCGAATTCGACGGCGATATATCCCGCGCCGACGATCAGCAGCCGTTGCGGAAATTTCGGCAAATCGAAAATCTCGTTCGAGGAAACGCCGAATTCGATGCCCGGAATATGCGGCGCGAGCGCCGGCGCGCCGCCAGTGGCGACGAGAATATATCGGGCGCGGGCGGAACGGCCGTTGGAAAAACGCACGCCGTTGGGATCGGTGAGCATCGCCCGCGCGCGAACAAGCTCGACGCCCGAACTCGCGAGCGTTTCGGCGTAAAGGTCCGAGAGCCGCGTGATCTCCTTCTCCTTGGCGGCGACAAGCGACGCCCAGTCGAACGAAACGTCGCCGACCCGCCAGCCAAAGCCGGCGGCGTCCTCGAATTCGTCATGGAAGCGGCTCGCGAGCACGTAAAGTTTTTTAGGGACGCAGCCGCGGATGACGCAGGTGCCGCCGACGCGGAATTCCTCGGCGATCGCGACTTTCGCGCCATGGCTGGCGGCGACGCGCGCCGCACGAACGCCGCCGGACCCTGCGCCGATGACGATAAGGTCATAGTCGAAATTCATGAGGGTTCGCCCGAGATGTCGCCAATGATGCGCACGCCCTCGGCGCCGGCGATGAAGATTGCGGTCGCGAGTCCGATGAACAATCCGTGGTCCACGACGCCGGGGATCGCCGAAAGCCGCGCGGACAGAGCTTCGGGAGCGTCGATGGCGCCGAAGGCGCAGTCGACGATGTAATGGCCACCGTCGGTGATGAAGCGTTCGCCGGGCGCCGCCTCCCGCAGCGTCAGCGGCCCGATCAGTCCAAGCCCGCGGGACGCCCGCTCGATATGCAGCACGGTGGATCGCGCGCCGAACCGATCGATTTCGACCGGCAGCGGGAAGGCGCCGAGCGTGCGCACCTCTTTCGTCGCGTCGGCGATGACGAACATGCGCGTCGACGCCGCGGCGACGATCTTTTCGCGCAGGAGCGCGCCGCCGCCGCCCTTGATCAGACGCAGCGCCGAGTCGAATTCGTCAGCGCCATCGACGGTCAGATCGAGTTGCGGCGTCTCGTCGAGGGTCGAGAGCGTTATGCCGAGACGTTCCGCCTGCGCGCGGGTGCGCTCGGAGGTCGGCACGCAAACGACCTCAAGCCCGTCTTTGACTCGAGCGCCGAGGAGATCGACGAAATGCGCCGCCGTCGATCCGGTGCCGAGCCCCAGCCTCATGCCATGCGCGACGGATTCGAGCGCCGCGCCCGCGGCGGCGCGCTTCATGGCCTCGGCGGAAAATGCGCTCATGCCGATATTCGCTCGCCGCGTCGCCGGCTATTTCGCCGGCGGCGTGCAGACCACCGAGGTTTCGTTGAGGACGAAGCAGATCGACATCATGCCAGAGCGCAGATCGACCCGGAACACGCCGCCTTCGCCGGTGTGGCGCGATGCGACCAGCGCATATTCGCTAAAGGCGCCGGCTTTTGCGCCTTCGCCCGGCGGATAGCAGAGGGTTACGCCGATCGTGGCGCCCTCCTTCAGCCCATATTGGCAGGCGCCGACCTCGCCGTTGGAGCGGTCGAGGCGGAAGACGCGATTGAGGTCCGTCTGCGGCGCCGCGAGAAACTCGTAGTTGCCAGCCAGCGCCGCCGAAGCGCCGAGCCCGGCCAGGACAAGCGCGCTGGCGGTGAAAACTGCAAGTCGCCGCATAAGGAAATGGCGCCTTCCACGCATGTTTGCGCTCCCTGTCGCGAATCGGTCGGCGCAGTCTACACGTTGAGGCTTGATGGGCGGAGCCGATAAATTTCGCCATTCGCCCCGCGCCGCTTGATCCCGGACGGCGGCGCGGCTAGGTCCTGACGACATGACGACGCGTCCCCCCGTCCTGGTTTTCGATCTCGACGGCACCTTGGCCGACACCGCGCATGATCTCGTTGGCGCGCTTAACGTGCTGCTCCGGCGCGAGGGGCTGACGCCGCTCGCCCTCGAGGCGGCGCGCCCGCTCGTCGGGGCCGGCGCGCGGGCGCTGATCGAGCGCGGCTTCGCCTGCCAGGGCGCGCCGCTCGATCCCGAGCGCGCCGACGCCCTGATGTGCGATTTTCTTGTTCATTACGAAGCGCATATCGCCGACGGGACCCGCCTCTTTCCCGGCGCGCTCGCGGCGCTCGACCGGTTCAGGACGGCGGGATTCCGTCTCGCGATCTGCACCAACAAGCCCGAGGGCCTGGCCCGTCTGCTGCTGGAAAGGCTTTCGGCGGCGGACCGATTTGCCGCGATCTGCGGTCGCGGCAGCTTTCCCACGCACAAACCCGATCCGCGCACGCTGTGGCTGACGATCGAGGCGGCCGACGGCGATCTGCGGCGGGCGGTGATGGTCGGGGATTCGAAGACCGACATCGACACCGCCCGCGCGGCCGGGACGCCGTCGGTGGCGGTGGATTTCGGCTACACCGACGCGCCGGTCCAGGCCTTCTCGCCCGATCGCGTCATTTCTCATTTCGACGAGTTGTGGGACGCGGTCGCTTCGCTGGATGCGGCGCTGTTCGCAAAGGCGCCGGCGCAATCCTTCAGCTCGTGAACCGGCTGCGCTCCAGCTTACGCGGACGCCGCGAGATTACTCAGAAAGGTTCGACGCCATGGAGAAAATGCATTTCACGCGGATGGACCAGGGCACTGACGCAGATTTCGCGATCCTCAAAAAGGTTCACGAGCACACGCTCGAGGAGCTGCCGGATAGGCTCTTCGGACTGCTGCGCGGTCTGAGCAAGGACACCGCCTATAACATCACGCGCTACGATCACTGTCTGCAATCGGCGACGCGGGCGCTGCGCGACGGCAAGGACGAAGAATATGTCGTCGTCGCGTTGCTGCATGACGCCTGCGAAACGCTCGGGCCCTTCAATCACGGCGAAGTTATCGCCGCGATCCTGAAGCCGTTCATCAGCCGCGACAATTATTGGATGCTGGCGCAGCACGGCCTGTTCCAGACCTATTTCTACGCCGCCCATCTCGGCCTCGACCCCAACGCTAGAGACAAATTCAAATCCGACCCGGCCTATGAGCGGACCGTCGAATTCTGCGCCAAATACGACGAGATCTCCTTCGATCCCGACTATAAGAACGAGCCGCTCTCGACCTTCGAGCCAATGGTGCGTCGCATTCTGGCGAAGGACTGGACCCCGCCGTGAGGCGTTCGGGGCGGCAAGCTTCGGCGCGGCGACTCCGCCTCGAGCCTTTGCGGCGGAAGGGCGATCGCCGAACTTGACGGAGGGCGCCGGGCTCTCCTACACGAAGAGGATCGATCGCCGGTGGCGACGGGCGGCTAGCTCAGCGGGAGAGCACTCCCTTCACACGGGAGGGGTCACAGGTTCAATCCCTGTGCCGCCCACCAGCGAAATCATTATAAAATAGATAGTTGCGGTAACGGCTTCGCGAAACTCTCCTCATCGAGCCTGTTCGAGGTAAAGCGCCACGCATGCGTCAAGAAGAGGATCGAACTGTTCGCGTCCGGCGCGAGAGATAAGCGCTTTAATCAACCTGAGAATTACGCAAAAACTTTATACCCGCCGCTTTTTCGCTCCCAATCTTTCAATTGATGGAACAATGTCGAGCTCTGGAAATTTTCTAGGGAGAACGCGGCACGAAGAACCTCTTCAACTGCTACACCGCTCCGCCCGATCTCAACGTGAGCGCGACCAAAAACATTGTGTATTCCCCTTGCGATTACTTCACATAAATCGTGCCCTTGCGACCGCATCAATAAATCGGGGAAATCTTCGCTGATTTTAGCCAGAAGCTGCTTCACATCTGAAAGTTTCGGCATTGTTGAATTATTCGAGCGCCCACGGAGATGTTCTATCTGAGCATCGACGTCAACAACAATTTGATGACGAGCAACATATTTGATTTTGAAGTCTTCAAAACATAAATTCCATCCATGCGCGCGAGACAAACAACGCAGTGACCCGATCACGCTAGCGCTATAGACGACATAATCCCTTAGTGACATCCTTTGAGCGGCCTCCGTCGCAGAAATTTTTTCTGGATTGCCATACTCCGCTATAAAACGATCAAAAGCCTCGGATTCAAAAAGGATCATTTCAAGGTCGTTTTCTATTGTCACAATGATATTTGCATTTCCGATATTTTCACCAAGCATATCCCCAAAATCTCGATCGACTAAACCACAAACTCCATCAAAATTATCTGAAGCCAAAGCACATGTAGCCTTGATGACATTATCCCTGTTCTGACAATTTTGAATGAAGCAGGTGTTTTGATTGATGAATCTCCTCAGAAATCGCGCATCTATATCCCCTTCAACAAGCATAAAGCATCCACGGAAACTTGTCCTGAGCATCCTAACAGTAGAAGCAATCGGGGATGTCCCGCTTGATGTTGAAAAGCGGAAATCGGCGTTGCTGGCCTGAATGCTATGCGGCTTTCGCGGTTTGAGCAAGATGCTCGTTCGATGGGACGGCGTTCGCCATGCGCTTTGCGAGCGCC